>MDTG01109845.1_pt1 | contig 18223 bp, 19 predicted proteins | sample 811421 | NCBI WGS metagenome assembly MDTG01 (sample SAMN05326645, study PRJNA326480) | marine metagenome | isolation source: seawater | place: Pacific Ocean: South East | collected 2011 | reverse complement strand
TTACGTTGTGTAAGGTGCCGCTTCGCAAACTTACATGTTGATGTAAGGTCCCAAATCTGTACGAAGTCTTTGTCCTTTGCCTTTCTTACGCCTCTTCCGATTGATTGTATTACACGAACAAACGACTTACCAGGCTCAATAAGCACGAGATTAAAAATACGTGGAATATTAATTCCCACCGCCGCAACTCCGTAGGTTGCGATAACCACATGATTAGTGCCTTCGTTAATTTCGTCATAGGCTTCCTTTCTGTCTTTTAATTTGACATCGCCTTTAACAAATGATGAGCCTGGAATAAGTTCTTGTAATTTTTCGCCTGCAGATATTCTATCTACAAGAATAAGAGTATTACCTGATTCTTTAACTTTGTTAAGAACTGATGCCATGTATTCTAGTCTACTATCATTAGTAACTAGATACTTTAATTCAGACTGATAGTCTCTGTGTACAGCAGTGTCCATCATCTGTATTATATTTACATGACAATTTGATAATACTCCTTTATCTTGTAATTCTTTTGCACTTACTTGTCCTATAACAGGACCTATACTCGCATGTATACTTTCAAATTCAAAACGTTCTTTTGGTATTGTACCTGTAAGGCCCCAACGTATCGGAGCATTACGTAAGTTTTGTGTAAGTAATTTTTTTAACACTTCTGCTTTTGCTTGGTGCACTTCGTCAATAATTATTGTACTAACATTTTCAAGGAACTCTGCAAGACTTAATACTGCACTGCCATCTTTAAATTTTTTATCTAGTATGTTTAAAGATTGCCATGTACATATAGTATGAGTCTTGCCTAGTTCTTTTCTATCGCCAAAATATACGCCTACGTCAAGATCACAGTTAATATAGTCTTCTTCAGTTTGTGTTACCAAACTCTTGTTAGGAACTATAACTAGACTACGTCCATAAGGTTCAGTAATCTGACTCAGTGTGGCAGTTATAATAGTCTTTCCTGCGCCTGTTGCCACCTCTTGCAATGATTGAGGATTTTGCAAGAAATTGTTAATAACCTCTACTTGATAATCCCTTAATCGTATAGGTTCGCCTTCGGCAGGATGACCTTTTGGCCATGTCTTGTCTCCCCAATAGTCTTCTGTGATATTTTCAAAATTTAAATCTATTGGATGTCGGCGGTCATCGATATCAACTATTTCAACACCTTGTCTGTTAAGTACGTCACTTACAACATCAAGATGATTAACGTAGCCTGTCCCGCCAAGACCAAAGAAAGCAACTTTACCGTCCCATCGTCCTAACTTGTATTGTGGCATATATCTAGCGTAAGGTACTTCAAACTTAAGAGCATTAGATAGCCTTCGTCTGACATCTACATCTAATCCTTCTAGCTTAATGTTTACTTCGTCTTCAATAATTAATTTACATGTCGCCATTAAATCTTATCAATCTTTTTATTATTTCCCCATGGTAAATGTACATTATCATAATGAATAACCAAATCAATGTTATCAATATATGTTTGTATATTTCTCATAAGTCTAAAATTCTTTATTACTATGCCTAATTCAGGATACCAATCACTTGCAATTAAAGGCTTAGGAATTTTATTACTACTAATATATACTATTTTGGTTAAATTGTCAAGTGGAGAATTTAATTCATTATTCTTAACAAATTGATTAAAATCTCTACCTTCTTCATTGTCGTTGTCTAATCTAAATAAAACACTTATCCTTTCGTTAGGAATAATATTTTTAAATGACTTATAAGTGTGTGATAATATATCATATTCTTTGTCTTTAGGTAACACTATTAGTAACGGAAACCTATATAATTCTAAAACTGATTCAACAATATTATTAAATGTATATTCATTGTCATCTATAAAAATCATTGAATTTGTGCGTTTCATAATTTTTTTAGTAAGTGGCTGTAAGTTAGATATAGCTTTTTGTAATTCAATGTCGTCAAAATGTGTTAATCCTAATAAATTTTCTCTATCTTTATAGGCCACAAGATTATCTACATTAGGTTCTCCTATTGAAGTTACTGCATAGTCAATTGCTTTAGCATGAAGATTTTTTATCTCAAATCCGTATATACCAGGAGCATTATTTTCTTTATCATCATCCATTATTTTAAGTATTCCATATATTTCTTTTACATCTTCTTCAATTTCAAAGTTACAATCTTTTAATTTAGAAACAATTTCAAAAAGATTCTTTTCTGAAAAATCTATAAGATGTGTTTTTGTTTTAGAATCGTAATTCTTTTTTGGTTGTAAACGCTGTAAAAAATCAATGTGCTTGATCATTTTTTTGCTAAAAGGAAATCTTACAGCAATATAAATTTTGTCATTAATTTGTTTAAGAGATATAAGTTTTTGCCTATTAATGCTACGTATCGGCATTCTTAATGAATCGAGATCTTTTTCAAAATCATCAAAACCGTATACATCAAATTGTTCTTTGTATTCAAGTAATTTCTTTTTTGCTAATTCGTGTTGCCTATCTGTAAGTGCTGTTTGTCTTAAAACTTGTTTGCCTAAACTAAACATAAGCACTTCATCTTTTTTAGAGCAAAAGAATTTAATTTCCTTTTGTTCTTGATGAATGCCTGCAAATAATTCGAGATAATCTTCTATATACATATTATTAGTATACTTGATTATAATCGAGAAGTCAATCGGATAAGTGGTAAACCTTGAGAAATTTCTTCAACAGTCCATTCGGTATAAGCAATGTCATTTAACCATTGCGTTCGATCAGGTTTGCGAGGTTTACATATTTCCGATAAATCATGATTACCTACATCGTATGCTAGACTAGAAGGTCCGACAAACACAGGTATCCCCTGCATTACAGCATGTGTAGCAGGATTACTTGACCAATTGATAAGTGCATATGCATCGTCTATGTTAAAATCAAAATCATCGTACGACCCTTGAATTTTGTAAGGTTGTTGTATTCTTACATTATCGAATTCATATTCCATACCATCTATTCTACATCTAGGATGTGGCCTAATTATTATTTGTTTAGTTGTGTATTGTCTAATTTTATCTATTGTTTCGAAAACCCATGTAGCAGGACGCTTTTGTTCACGCCATTGTTGACTAGCAGAATGTTGACATGCAATTACTATAGGACCGTTTTTGTTATCACGCCATGGTTTTAAAAATAGTCCAAGAGCATCAGCACGAGAACTATTATTATGAAGTCCACCAAAATAAGCGTCGCGATTAATTCCATTTAGCCCTACTTTCCATGTTGTGCCTCTCTTAAGCCCACCTACTTCTAGCACAATAACTGGTTTTTTATTTACCTGAGCGGCATCCCAAATTTCTTTGTTCGGCGCCATTCTTCCATGCCACAATATGCTCCAAATAACATCAACGTCGGCACTAGGATCATTATACACAACATCATGCCCAAGCTGTATACAACTATGAGCAAAAGCATTAAAAATAGGTTTACTATTAAGGGCACCATTATTAGTCCATAAACTGAATTGCATGATTAAATACCTTATATAGTTATTTACAAGGATTATAACATGACAGACATAACTGTGGTAACAACATTTCACAAGCCTGGTTTAGAGCAATACGGGCAAAGATTTTTAGATTCTTTTGCACAAAAAGTAGATAAAAAAATAAAACTTTTAGTGTATGCTGAATCATGTCAACCTATTAATCCAGATCCAGATCAAATTAAAATATTTGATGCATTTGAAGCATTGCCTAAATTAAATGAATTTAAATCAACCTGGAAGAATGTACCAAAAGCAAACGGAATACCACCGGAAGATATCAAAGCTAGACGTCCAAGGGATTGGCACAAAGAATTTAAATGGCATGCAATAAGATTTGCTAATAAAGTATATGCAGTATTTGATGCATGTCAACGCAGCCAAGATTGGTGTGTATGGATGGATGCTGATACTTTTGTTCATAGTGATTGGAGTTATGATGACTTTAAAAAACAATTACCAGACAATGTTTGGCTTACATATGTGGGTAGAGGTAAAGGTTCACAAACTTGGCCAGAATGCGGATTTTATGGAATGAATTTAAGAGATCCTGTGTGTAAATTATTTTTAGAAGAATTTGAACGAATGTATGAAGATGCAGAAAACGGAATCTTCACACTAGAAGAATGGCACGATAGTTATGTGTTTGGAGATATTTTATCAAGATACAAAGCAAGAGATCCCAATGTTTTAGATTATAGTGCAGAAATGTATTTGAAAGAAGCTAAAACAGGTGGTGGAGGTCATCCATTAATCAACGGTATATTAGGGACATGGATAGATCATATGAAAGGTGTACGCAAACAAGAAGGCAGAAGCAGAGCAAAAGACATAATGGTAAATAGGACTGAGAACTACTGGAAACAATGATAGGAGCAAATATGTAATGCAAGCGGCAGTAGTGGGAGCCGGTATCACCGGTATAACAACTGCCTATTATTTGGCCAAAGCAGGCTACTCTGTTACAATATACGATGAACGGAAATACCCTGCCATGGCAACCTCTTATGCGAACGGCGGACAACTTAGTGCAAGTAATTCAGAAGTTTGGAACAGTTGGCGTTCAGTTTATAAAGGTATAAAATGGCTTGCAAAGAAAGATGCACCACTTAAAGTAAACCCTTGGCCTTCCCCAGACAAATACAGTTGGTTATTCAAATTTATTAAGGAAATTCCTAATGCAGATCTTAACACACAACGCACTTGTGAAATGGCTCTTGAAGCCCATAACCTATATAAACAGATTGCTTTCGAAGAAGGAATACATTTCGACAAAGTCGAAAAAGGCATACTACACATCTACACAGATGAAGCCGAATATGAAAATGCTAAAAGAGTAAATGAAGTATATGCTAAAGCAGGATTAAAACGTTGGCCAGTCAGTGCCGAAGAATGTTTAAAGATAGAACCTGCTCTAGTACGTCCTCCTAAACTTCTAGGGGGTATGTACAACGACACAGACTTTACAGGTGATATACATAAATTTTGTATAGAACTTTATAAAGTACTAGAAACAAAATATGATGTTGCAATGAAGCAACAAAAAATACGTAATCTTAAAACTGATTTGCACCAGCATAGAGGTCCTGTAATTATATGTGCAGGAGTTGAAAGCAAAGCTCTTGCAAAAACAATAGGAGACTACTTACCTATCTATCCGGTCAAAGGTTATTCAATTACAATACACAATCCTAAGACAGCACCATGGACTAGTTTGTTAGACGACGGTGCAAAAATTGTTACAGCAAGATTAGGCACAGATAGATTACGTATTGCAGGTACAGCAGAGTTCAATGGATACAACACAGATATAATACAAGCTCGTATTAAGCCTTTAATAACATGGGCTGAAACAATGTTTCCGGGTATTAACACAGAAAACATCACACCGTGGGCTGGACTTCGTCCTATGATGCCTAACATGATGCCTGTGGTAAATAAAAGTCGTAATAGTCGTAGGATATATTACAACACAGGTCATGGACACCTGGGCTGGACATTATCTGCCTATACTGCTCAGTCCATAGTTGAACAAATAAGAGGAAATAATGAAACCTTGGATCTTTGATGATTTCAAACATTTTCTTGATGAAGTAGAAATAAAAATATTTTGTGAAATAGGCACACACAAAGGTAATACTGCTGTGCAAATGATATTACATTTGCTATCTAAAAATAATAAATTTATGTATCACGGATACGATGTATTTGACTATGCAAGAAATAATGTAGAATTCAACAGACAAGAATATAACGGCAAGGGCGGAGCATCTAAGCAATTTGTAATTAAAAGATTAGAAAAAATAAAACAAGATAATAATAATTTTGATTACTTGTTATACGAAGGATTAACTACTAATACACTACTAAATCACACTTATGATTTTGTATATTTAGACGGAGGTCATAGTTACGACACTGTAAAACATGATTACAATAAAATTAAAAACAGTAAAGTAATTGTGTTTGATGATGCTGTTAACAAGAATAACGCTAATGATGTAAATAAATTTTTAGATGAATTATCTGAAGAAGGTAAAGAAATAGAATACTACAAGCGTTGGGCTGTTATACGTAATCACGCATAAATCTCCAAGCCCTACCGTCTTTTAACTCGTCAAACTTCCAATGACTCATGCTAATTCTTTCTAACCAAGACTGTCTATCTACTAGTGCAGGTTCTTCTATTTTACAAATATCAAAGTTAGCTATCTCTCCGTACATACTGTAATTAGGTTCAGGATCCATCTGAAATACTGGTACACCTCTAATAAAACTTGCAACTCCTGGACTACTATTATAAACAATAGTTGCCCATGCATTTTCTAAATCTTGATCTATATTTGGATTAGTGCTTACAGTTACATTAGGCAAGTTCAATCTTAAATACAATGCTGATTTTTTATCTCCCGGATGAGCTCTAACAACAATGGGTCTGTCTGTGTACTGTCTAAGTTTAGAAATAGTACTGTGACAAAATTCCATTACATCATAATTTTTCATACTCCATCCACCGTTACGTTGTAAACAGATTAAGATATGATTACCATTTTTTCTATATGGTTTTACATCTATTTGTAAGTCGGTTTTTATTTGTTGCCATCTAGCAGGATCTATATCTTTGTCAAAATAAAATCCTGTTCTCCTAAATACTCCGTCCCAACTATATCTTAGATAATGATGAGGTTTGTTAGATTTGTTTACCCATAAAAACAAATTGCTATCTGCAACTAGTGTTCTTTTTCTAGCCATCTTTTGTGTTTGTAAAACATCTCTACGCAATCTTAAATGCGGAGCATTCTTACTATGTTCATGTACAAAGCCTTGCAATACTGCAACATCACATTCTAAAGTGTTGAATTCAAAGTGATTTCTACCTATGTCACCGCAGGCATTAACACCTTCGATCATGTAGTATAATATGTTAGATTTTTCTGGGCTTTTATTTACTACCGGAATTCCAGAGTGGTAGCTTACCACTTGCAGTTTCATTTACAATTCTCCATGCATAACCTGATCGTAATTCATGAACACTAAATTGACAATAACCCAGGTGTGCAAAGAATGCTTCAATTTCATCTCTCGGTGGTTGTTTAGGATGTTCAATATTTGCAATTTCAGTTTCGCAAACTGTTGAAGCAGCATTTTGTCCTAACACTAATGCAGGCTTACCCTCCATTAACGCTTCTACTGCTGCAATACTATTATAAGTTACAAGGCAATGCACATCATCTTGAAGTGCAGCCTGGATGGTTTTTGTTGTAATTCTTTCACTTCTTAAAGGTTTAAGTCTTACTTCAATTGGTCGATCAGTGTGCTTTTTAATTTCTGCAATAGTTTGATCTACCCATGCCTGAGGATCAGGCTGTCCAAAAAGTCTCATCACTTTTTCACTTGGTGGACAAATTAAAATTTTTGTTCCTGGAATAAATTTTCTATATCTATATCCGTGTGCTTTAGCACGATCCATAGGCCTTTCAATAATAGGTCCTAATTGTTGTAATGCATTTTTAGTTACTCTGTGAAGCCATTTGTTTTTAAAGTTTCCAAAATAACCTGTATCAACGGTGTAGAATGTTCTGTTAATATCCCAACATTTTGCAATAGCTTTTCTACTTCCTCCACCTACACCGCGAATGACTAGTGATGTATCAGTGTCTCTGTGGTCATCGTATGAAGCAATTGAACCATTACAGCCCATTACAAAATTTTCTAATATCGGATCATACTTGTGACCTTTTCGTTCAAAGTTAGTTTCGCTTGTATCAATAGCTACAATTTTACCCATATGATCTTGTACCTTTCGTGTGATAGTATCCCACGTATTACCTTCGTAATACTTAGCTTGAGGGTCTACTAAGTAATTTAAAACAGATTCTAATATTTCTTTTTTCTCATCATTTACTTTCCAAGTATCTGGTGTAAGTTTATGTTTTGCATTTTCGTCTTTATTTTTAATATATGCTTTTTCAGCTTTGTACCAGTCACCTGAATATTCACAAGTTGAATATTTTTTAAACCAAGGTCCACCTTCTGTGTAGTGAATTGCTTTTGGTGAACCGTCTTCTGGCTCTCTATACCAACCAACAAGCCAATTCCACTCGTGATGTATTCTACCTATTTGGCTATCATCTAACCAACTAAATCTATGTAAGTATTTTCCTGTTGTTTCTGGGTTGTTGACAAGTTCTTTTGTAACAGCTTTGTTTGCTGGATGGCTACAGTTCCATAATACACAACTTGACCAATTTTTTCTAGGATAGTTATGTTGTACTTTACCATCCATTTTTTCTTTTCCATCTTTTGGTTGATAATCATGTTGTACACACATAATTGCATATCTGTCATCACACTTGTCAAACAAGTTTCTTACATCTTCTCTAAAAATAAAATCACAATCAATAAAAAGTGCCCAACCTTCGTAGTTACATAATTCAGGAACTAGAAATCTTGAAAATGTAAATTCTGTTGAGCCAAGTTTGTCTTCTTCACGTGTATAAAAACCTTTTTTTCGTAGTTCATCTAATTTTAATGGATAAACTTCTAAGTTATTTGGATATTTTGCAGCTGTCAATAAACTTTGTTTACATGCTTGATAAGCTATATCTTCTCTACTGTCCCAACCTACAAAAACTCTAAGTGTCGTATTATTTCCGTTCAATGTCTTCCTCCACACAGTTTGCACCATATTGTATCTCAACAACTTTTAATGGCTTGTCTGTTTCATTCGCAAGCATATGCCATTGTTCTTCAGCTATGTGTAAAGATTTATGTGTTGTATACTTGCCTAACAGTTCCATATCTGTCGAACTGTTTAAAGTATATACTGTTGCTTCACCTTCTGATATAAACCAATGTTCTGCTCTATGTTTATGTCTCTGCATACTTAGTCTGTTGCCTGGATCCACAATTAATTCTTTGACTTTAACATTAGGTCTATTCTCGTGCAATACTCTATAGTATCCCCATTTGCGTACTGTTTTGGGTTCTTTCCATTCTTGCAAAATCCAACTAGAGCTGTTCTTTTTATCATCTCCGCCAACACCATATTCAAATGTTGTGTTAGCAAACAATACACTATCTTGACTACCTTCGTAATAGAAACTTTCTTCAGGAACATTACCTTGCTTTCTATCGCCACCGTTTGCAAATATTAATTGTACATTTTTGTCAAAGTTAACACTTTTCCAAAATACATTAATAGCATCAATGGCTGTACCGTCACTGTCATCAAATGAAATTACATCATCTACCACTGAAAGATTATTAACAATTTTTGATCTTACATTCCATGGCATAAAAGGTTGTCCTTTTTTCTTAGACAACCATTCATCAGAATTTAATCCTACAACAAGTTTGTCACCTAATTCTTTTGCAGCTTCAAATAGACTTAAATGTCCATCATGTATTGGATCAAAGCCACCTGTAACCAAGACTATACGTTCCATGTTAATATTTATATGAGTATTTAATTAGTGTAAAATTTATGGCTTTACACACGTTATTTCGAGATGTCTGTTCTTGGGATTTCTCACATTTATTATATGTGTATAACCTTCTTCTGTTAAAATAGGTTGTAATAAATCAAAATTATATCCGCTTTTATGTGTATCCCATGTGTCGTCAAACTCTCCACGTTGCCATCCGTATAACCCTGCTAGTGCTTCTTTCATTTTAGTTTTACTTGTGTATTGGCGTATATGAAAATCTAAATTAGGCAACATCATGTGCATTATTCCTTTTGGCTTAAGAATTTTATGCCATTTTTGTAAAACAATTCTTCCTTGCTTGTAAGTTAAGTGTTCAAAAAAATGTCTTGAAAATATTTCGTCGACTGTGTTTTCTTCTACATGTAAATCTATATTCCAAGCAGGGCATACAAAATCTACACCGGGAACATTTCTTATATCACAAGTTTTAAAGCCTTCTTTAGTAGGAGTTTCTCCACAGCCAAATTCAATCTTCATTTTTTTGCACTCCAGTCTTTAAAATGATAAAATGTGTCTTTATACATTTTGTCAAAAAAATCTTCGTCTAAATATATCATTTCAGGACCTTTGAATGCTTCAATGTGCTTGTTAGTTTTGCAAGCTATAAAAACTCTTCTGTCTGATTTATATGGTCCCCATGTTGATCTAAATATGTGTTCGAATCCTGCGTCTTTTAACCAACTTGCATAACATCCAATAGAAGCTCCTGTCCAATTACTATTACTATGACAGTACTCGTCAGTTCTATAAAATCTTGTTGAAGCTAAAGTATCTGGTACATGTAAGTCTACATGTGTTTCAAAACAAAAAATGTCTTTGCACACAGAAGATACTTTATCTATAGCAAGTAAAGGATGCCTTAAATGGTAAAGTAGCCCGTGTGCAAACACAATATCAAAACTTCCTTTTACATTATATATTGATTCTTGTTTATATACAACTTTACTGTTTAAATTTTTATGATGGAAATCAAATGCTTTTTTTCCTGTACGGGTGTTGTTAATTAATTCTATCCATTCATTGTCTTTACGAGCACCCCAGTCATACAATTCAGCTCTTTCAACATCACATGCTTCTACATAATGAGCGCCTTTCATTTCTGCATTAAATGCCCACCATCCTTCGTCTGTTGCAATGTCTAAAACATTTTTATTACTAAAATTAATGTTATTAAATCCTAAACGTTCGAACCAGGTTGAATGTTGTTTTTTACCTTTAACTACTGTACCATCAGGATATGTAATTGCCATTCTATATTTCATTAATGACACCTTTTAAATGTTCCCATGGTAAGCCGTTCAAACATTCAGTTTCATTCCATTGACAATAACCTAAATTATTTAACCATTGTTGTCTATCAAACATTTTAGGTTGTTCTATAAGTTTTAAACTTTTATTAGAACACTCCCAAGCCATAGAACTAGGACACATACTAAACGTGGGAATACCTTCGCAAACACTTTCTGTTAACGCATTACTATTAAAACCAACTACTGCCCATGCTTTATCAAAATCATCATATAATTGATTCCCTCCAGACAACATACCTTCTCTCGATATATTTTCACTTATTGATATTCCTTTTAGTTTACACTTTTCAATTATTTCTAATTGCCATAATCTTCTACTAGGATGAGGTCTAACAACTATTTTTCTATCTGTATATCTTCTTATCTCATTTACTGTATATGTTATAAAGCCTTCGTAAGATCCATGTTTAGAAATTAAATTACGTAAACTAGTGTCACCAGGACGTTGTAATACTAATAATATATATTCGCCTTTTGTGCGCCAATCTTTAATAGCTATTTTTTGATCTGTTTTTATCTGATTCCATCTATCCGGTGGGCAATTTTTGTTATTATAATTACCCTCATCACGGTAGTAACTTTTCCAACTCCATCTATGATATGCTTTTGGATTTGGTGGGTCTGGCATGTTACGCCTAAACACAGCAGATTCTAAGCAAAGATATGGTTTACCTGAATCCATTACATATTGATATATATGTCCTAATTTTCTTTCTTTTTTGCCGCCTTTTATATTTGTTTGAACTAATACATCAGCAGATTCTATTGTTTTTCTATCTTTGAATGATGCAGTTTTCCATTTTCTAGGAAGCGGATGATAGGTCCACATTAACTCTTTTATAGCAACAATATTAGGCATTTTTGAATAGCAGTCCTGTACGTTGTAGGAATCTATGTTTCTTTTTTGTACCCATTGTAGATGCATTACGCATTTGATTGGTTAACATAGGATCATATATAAATCCGTATTTTTGTAGAGTTGCTATCCAATACTGTTCAGTATTTTCATTTACATGATGATAACCGCCGTGTCCTGGAGGTGCATATGTCATAATGAGATATTTGCATTTTTTCATTGCTTCGATATAGTTTGGAATATATTTTTCATATACATGTTCTACAAATTCTACACTCCATCCTAAGTCATATTCTTTATCTATAGGAGCAGGACCAGTTTGAAAATCGTGTATAAGAAATTTATTTTCATTGTACCTTTGCAAGGTGTAATCGCCGTCTATACCAAAAGCATCTACACCCATGCTGTTTGCAAGTTCTACCATGCCTCCTGGGCCGCAACCTATGTCTAGCATTGATTTAACATCAAGGTAATTAATAGCCCAATTTAAAGTACCTTCATCTGTGTGTGTTTTGCCTTGGTGGCCTCCTAAATGTTCTTCTAGCATTATTCTCTCATCCCGTTGAATACAGTTTTTTTAAATTTTAAATTATCGTCATGAATAGATTGTATTAATTGTAAATCTATATCTAATTTTTTCATTAGACTTGCTATTGCAATAGTATCTTTAGGTAAACACATTCCGCCATACCCTCTTAGACTAGGATTAACGTCAAGATACATGTCAGTAGCTTTACCTGTTTTGATGTAAGCATTTTTAATTGTAGTATAATCGCAATCCAATTTATCACATATTTCATACATATTGTTTGCAAATGTTACTCTTAGAGCCGCATATACGTTATTAAAATACTTTAAAACTTCTGCTTCATTTGGTGTAAGATGTTCTGTATGTTCAGGTAGTTTGCCGTGAGATCTAACAACTTTACGAAACACCCAAATGTCATGTGTTCCAACTGCTAATAATTTATGATTGTTAATAAAATCATCTTCTGCACAACGTTCGCGTAAAAATTCAGGAACAAAACATATTGTTAAATTATTAAATTTTTCAATCATGCTTTGTGTAAATCCAGGAACTACTGTGCTTCGAATTGCAATTATACCTTTGTAATTACATTGAGCTAATTCATCAATTACACTTTCTATAATACTTGTATCACAACTTCCGTTTTCAGCTTGCGGCGTAGGCACACAAACATAATTTATTTCTGTTGCACATACTTCACTAATCTTTGTGTTAAGTTTTGTGTCGTGAACACAAACTTCATGTCCTAAATATTCAAAACCTTTTTTATTAGCACTTCCTACTGCACCTACGCCTATTATTCCAATTTTCATAATAAACTCTCTACAGTTTTTTTCAATCCTACTTCTAATGGAGTGTAGGCATCAAAACCTGTTATTTCTTTGACTTTAGTTGTATCAGGACATCTTCTTTTTGCACTGCCAATCGGCCCATCCATCACTTCTAATTTTTCTGGATTAATTCCCATAATGCCCATTATCAATTTTGCAACTGTACTAATTTGTGTTTCTTCTTGTCTACCTATATTTACCGTACAATTTTCTGCATTATCTATAACAGCTTGTGTCATTTGTATTGCATCATCAATATAACAAAAACTTCTTGTGTCGTTTCCTTTTATATAATATTCACCTTTTGTACAACGTTCAACAAATTCGCTTATAAAATGATCTTTTTGTCCTGGACCGTAAATATTAAAATATCTAATTATTACATAATTTAAACCGCAATTTGCAACTAAGTTTTCTCCTAATGCTTTAGGAATGCTGTAACTCCATCTTGCATTATCGATGTTTTGAAACATTACCGGAACAGTTTCATCAGTAGGTACTGGATGTAGTCCTTTATCTATTGCTCCATTAAATATTTCGCAAGTACTAGTAAAAACAAATTTTGTGTTTGTATTTTGATATCTTTTGACTAAGTTAAATGTGGGCAATGTGTTATTAAAGGATACTTCAGTAGGTGTCTCATAAAACAATCGTGTACCATTAGTTGCCGCCATGTGTACTAAAACATCACAGTCTGGCATTTGTTTCACTAATTCAGCATCGCATAAATCTTTATTATTCAGCAGGTCATACCCTTCTGCATCTTTCACGTAGTCAAAATAATGTTGACCAATAAATCCTTTATGACCGGTGACTATATATTTTTTATGCAATTTTTAATTTTTCCTTACGTTTCAATGCTTTTCCGTAATGCTTATCTCTAACAGATTTTTTAGCACCTTTGTAATGTGCAATATATCCATTTAGTGCTTGGTCAAAATGTGTTTTTGTAACTCCAGGTGGACTAATATTATGATTTTGAATCTTTCCTTCTTCTTCCATCTCTAATCTAACAGCATCAAATACATGACAATCTAGTTGACCTGATAGATCATACAATTTGTCTGTATCATAATATTCTTTAAATCTATCAAAGTATTCTTGTGCATATTTGTGACGCATATCAAATACTAAAAATCCTGTTTCAGTATAAGTGCCAGGACGTCCTAAATAAGCGACAAATTTTCCTTCTGGGAGGAAACTTTTCAAATATTTTGATGTAATTTTTGTAATAATCTCAGTGTCAGTATCTAACCAACATAGAAAGTCAACATCCTTTGTTTTTGCCGCATGATATAAACAATAACTTTTATGACTAAACCGTACTCCATCAAATAGAAAATTTCCTGGTTCTCTATGTGAATTACGTTTTTTAAATTCAGTTAAGTCTGGTATGGATTCTTCTAACTTTTGATTCGTCATGTTAGAAGGAAGATCTAAATGTGTGTTATCTGTGTAAAAAAATAATTGTACGTCTGAGTCTATATATTTTTTTGCACTTTCAACAAACCAATGTCCGTATTCTTTATAACCTTTATCACTAAAAGTTGTTACTATTCCTATTTTCATAACACCTCTTTCTATAAAGTAGCATCTTCCATTCCTGCTACTCTTAGCTTTACTATATTAGTTATCTGCCATTGCTTCTGGTCAAGCGCCTTTAAGACTCCTAGCCATTTGTTACGAAGAAGTGCGAATTCATTAATAATTTTTTCGTAATCAACTACATCTGCCTCACCGTCAACATATTTTTCGACGTCTCGACTAGATAAAGCTCTTTGATAATTTTCTAGATATTTTTTGAAATATGAGCTACGCAATCTACGTAGCTCAATATTCATATAGTGTAATATTGCTTCGATTTCTTGAAGTTGATTAAAACGGTGTTCAACAATACCTGGCATAGCCGCAGATGCTTTTTCTACATTACCTACAAGTTTAACTTCTTTTCTTGCGTCAACTAATTCAGACTCATAATGTTTGATTGCTTCTGGTATCTTTCCAACATCGCGTGATACTTCGCTATACCAACCCATTAATTATTCATCCCATTCATATTCATCATCAAACTGATCTTCGTCAATATCCAAGTAATAATAGATAGCATTGTCTAAGTAATTACAACTTCCTAATGCTCCTTTGAATGCTTCGTCATCTGCTCCAAAGTCTGCACATACTTCAACAAATCTTTCAGCACAAATTTCAATCTGTTTTTTATCTATATTGTCTTTGAATACTGACCAAATATCAGCAATCTGTTGCTCTTCCATATACTATTCCTCCTCGATGCTGTCGGCTTCGAGGGTATTTACCAATTTGTTCTTAATTGCATCTTCAATTAAGTCTCCAGTATAATCTTTCATAACAGTATCAAGTAAAGAACCATCCCAATTTTTTCTATACTCTTTGTGTTCAGTACCATTTGATGTTACATACTTTAGTCTGTTTCCATCTTTTACAAGTAAACCTTTCTTTTCAAAAAGATCAACTAATCCACTGTAAGGATTCATACCTGTTTCATATGGAATCTTTACTTGCACACCTTCAAATGGTTTAGCGTAACGTGTTTTCATCACTTTACAACCAGCACGTATACCACGAACATCAGTAACTTTGTTACCATCTTCATCTTCTTTAAGTTTCAATTTTTTCATTGCTACTACAATAGATGATGCATAGATAAAGCCTTGACCACCTGAAATTTTATCATCTGGATCAAACATATCTTGTGATGCATATGTGTGATTAGTACATACTAGTCCTACATTATGAGAACCTATCATGTTAACTGTATTACGAACAAGCGATGTTAGTGCTTTAGGCTTACGACCCATATCACCTTTCATATCACCTTTGTTAAACTGATCAACATCTGTTGGTGTAAGTAACATACCTAAACTATCAATAACAAACAATACTTTCGGACGATCAGCTTCATCCATTGCTTTATAGTCTGTCATAAATGTTGAAATAGTCTTTGCAACATCATCAATCATTGACATGTTTAGTTTAAGTAGTTTTTCTTCAGAGGTGTCTACGTCAAGTGCGTGTAACCAACTCTCGTCAAGTGCGTTTTCAGAGTCAATTAAAACTACAAATATACCTTGGTCCTGTGCATGTTTTACAATATTACCTGCACAAATATATGATTTACCAGCGCCTGACTCTCCAGCAAACACTGTTACCTTACCCATAGGCACACCTTTATGAAAGTCGCCTGATATAAGATAATTGAGTGCATAGTTACCTGTTGAAATCCAATCAGTAGGATCATTAAATCCTGCACTCATTCCTGTAATAGATTTCGTTAATTGTGTCCGAAACTTGCTCGGATCAAATGCTTTTGCCATACTTGTCTCCTTGTTAAAGTTGCCCAGTGCATTTAGAATTTTGACATGTAAACAATGAATCTCTGTTCTGATTTAGCACTGGGCTTGATTAGTTTATTGACTTTGTCTTGCTCTAATCATTGCAAGAATGTCTTCTGCTTTACCTTCAGTTTCTGTTGACTGTGCAGCAGGTGCTTCTGCTTGTGGAGCAGGAGCAGTCTCAGCTGGTGCAGTTTCTGCTACCGGAGCTGGTGCTGGAGTTTCTTCAGTTCTTGAAGTGGCAGTGCCGTTTGATGATGATTTGTTAGGATCACCAGTTCTAGCACTCATGCCTGCTGGACGAAAATACTGTGAAAATTTCTCTTCATCATATGCTTCTCCGTCGACACTTGCTTCAAACATTTCCTGCATTACCTTGACTTCAACGTCGGAAGGCTTTTTAGGAAGAAAGTCGCTCAGATTGAACAACCCGTTTGTATTAACAGCATTCATTTCTGAATCACCAAGCGGACGTTCTCTACGTGCCCAATTGGAAGTACTGTAATCTGCGTAACCACCTTTACTTGTTTTGTTAAGACGGAAATCAACACCAGCAGTATAATCTGTTGGCAGTTCTTCCATATCAGGATCCATTAGTGCCTGTTTAATAATTTGGAAAATTTGTGGTCCAATTATAAAACGTCTAATCGGATTTTCTGGAGTAGTATCCTCTGATAAAGGATTGTCTACTACAAAACCTTGGAAAAGATAAGAACGCTTTTTCCAATATTTGCGACCCATGTCTTCTAGACTAGGATCTTTAAACCAACCCCTAACTTCATTAAGGATGTTACAAGTATCTCCATACATTTCCATACATGGGATTTGTACTTGTACAGGACGACTATCAGTCTGTCCTTTGATTCCGGAAAACGGAAGTTTGATCATCAAACGTTCTTTCCAAAAGAATGTATTTGAATCATCTCCATCAGGAAGGAATCGGAATGTTGCACTCTCACCTTCTTTAATATTCCAGAATGGGTAAATTGCGTTGTCGCCGCCGCCTGTGTTTGAACCACCTTGTCGTGATTCTTGCTCTTTGAGCTTTGCTCTTATTTCAGCTAATGATGCCATAATATGCCTCCTTTAAATTGCCTATAGCTTTGTGCCTGTTTATGTAGCACATGTTATACATACTACACAATTATATAGCAGAAGTCAACCTTTTTCTGCTAAATTCTTGAAATTATTTTATATTCCTGCTAGTTGCCTAATATTTTCTAATTCAACTGACTCTTGACTTTTGTCAAAAGAAGATACATCAGCAGCAGCCCTGCGAGCTACGTCTTTACGTATCTTTTGAAGAACTTGACCTAAATTATTATCAGTGATGCCGTATTTTCTTTCTGCCATTCTAAGCCAGTTTCGTTCTTCTGTACTTAATACACCTTTTGTATATAATGCTTCAATAGCTTCTGCGTCATTTAAGTATTCACCTGGGCCGCTGTAATTTGGATCATATTCTGTATTTTGCATACCATACTTACCAGTTACTTCGCTACCACTGTAATCATAGTCTGGTTGAAATGATTTTTTTGGTAAACTAGGTGCTTCTGGATCGTCTTGTGGTTTAGCTGGATCATCAGGCATTGAGTTTGTTGGTTTTATATCTGGGCCTGGACCGCCAAATGCATCTAGTTTGTCGTCTGCTGACTTATCAGCTGCTTTACCAGCATCTCTTTTGGCTGCCGCTCTATTGCTTAATTCGTCTTTTACTCTACCCATCAAATCTCTATATTTTTGTGGAATCATAGGATTATCTTTATAGGTATTGTATAAAGCTAACAGCATTTCTTCGTCACCTTTTTTCAATTTCTCATCTAAGTTAGATAAGAAACCTTC
>MDTG01092942.1_pt1 | contig 18223 bp, 13 predicted proteins | sample 811421 | NCBI WGS metagenome assembly MDTG01 (sample SAMN05326645, study PRJNA326480) | marine metagenome | isolation source: seawater | place: Pacific Ocean: South East | collected 2011 | reverse complement strand
GTCACCACGTTCTTCACCTGGCCGCAGTACGCGCGGGCGTTCGACCTGTCGCACGACTCCGAACTGCTCGAGCAGAAGATCGGGCATCTCGAGGACGTCGAGGCGGATCTCGAACGACGTTCCGAGGAACTCACGGAACTGCAGGAACAGCAGGCGTACGCCTGTCGACTGGTCCCGGACCGGCCCGATGTGGCGGACCTGATGCAGCACCTTTCCATCGGCGTCGATGGAGAGACGGTGCTCGATCAGACCTTCACCGTCCGCGGGCGGGGGGATCGCGCGGGAGATGCCCGATTCGAGATCCTGCCGCTGGTGGTCGAACTCGAGACGACCTTCGACAACATCTTCGACGTCATCCGGCGCGTGGAGCGACTCGAGCGGCTGGTTCGCGTGACGTCGATCTCCATGAGCTGCCGGGACGTCGACTTCAAGAAGACCCGGCCCACGGTGCGGGCGGCGATCGGGATGGACGTGGTCTACGAGGATGGCCAACAGGAAGGACAGTGAGATGGAACAGTTGAACATGCTGCTGCGACGATTCATGATGTCCCTGACCGCCGATCGGCGGAAATTCGGGGTGTTCTGCGCCCTCCTGGCCCTCGGGCTGCTCTTCTGGGCCCGGATCATCGTGATCAAGAACCTTCCACGCACGGTCATGGCGGACGGCGACGCCGTGGCGGTCCTCGCGGACGGTGGGGAGGGTTCTGATGCATCGTCCGATAAGAACGATCCCGAGGTGCGTTCCATCAGCCTGGATCTGCAGCCGGAGCGTGATCCGTTCCTGCTGAACGATGCCTATTTCCCGGGAAACGAAAAACCTGCGTCCGAGTCGGGGGATGGACGCAAGTCGGCCCCCTCCTCGTCCGAAGAACCGGAACAGGCGATCAGTCGCTTGCATCTTGAGGCGGTCATGCAGGGCAACCCCATGGCCGTCATCAGCGGTCGGACGTACCGACCGGGCGACTGGATCGAGGCTGGCGGCACGGAGTCCGTCCAGTTCATGCTGATCGAGGTCAGACGCCGCTCAGTCGTTCTGGAACACGCCGGGCGGCACTTCGAACTCCGACTGGACGGTTCCAGGGGATAGGTCACCGGGGGGGAGACCGGAGAAAACACTCATGCATACGTCTCCTCGCCAAACCCGCCTTCATCTGCTCCTTGCCGTGCTGCTCTGTGCAGCCGTCGGAGCAGGATCGTCTGCGCAGGACGCCGTCGATCAGACGGCCGCATCCGACGTCGAAGTGACCAGCTACGGCACCGTCGACATGGCGGTGCAGGATGCCGATCTGGTGCAGGTGCTGGAGATGCTCTCGATGCAGGGGCAGCGCAACATCATCGCCGGACGCGACGTCTCGGCCACCGTGACCGCCAATCTCTACGACGTGACCTTCGAGGAGGCGCTCGACGCCATTCTCCGGGTCAACGGATACGGCTACATCGAGGAAGGCTCCTTCATCTACGTGTATCCGGCAGCCCGGATCGCGGAGATCGAACAGGCGCGACGCCGCGTCGAGACCCGGATCTTCGAGCTCTACTACCTGAACGCCACCGACGCGGCCCAGGCCATCCAGCCGTTGCTGAGCGATGCCGGACAGGCCGTGCCCATGGGGGCCGTGGAGGAGGGATTCAACCCCGACGAGAGCGACAACGGAGCCGACGCCTACGCGTACACCGCAAAGATCGTCGCCACCGACTACCCCGCCCAGCTCGAGGAGATCGCAGCCTTGCTCAAGGAACTCGACGTCTCCCCGCAGCAGGTCATGGTCGAGGCGACGATCCTGCAGACCAAGGTCACCGAGAACAATGCGTTCGGAATCGACTTCTCCCTCGTCAGCCATCTCAACTTCACGGATCTGACCTCGCCGCTGTCGGCGGCCGGAGAACTCTTCTCCGGCGACGTCAAGACGGACAATGCGATGGCCGGCACCTCCACCGTCGGCAAGTCCGTCAACGGAAACAGCGGATTCAAGTTCGGTGTCGTCAAGGACGACTTCGCCATCTTCCTGCGGGCCCTGGACAGCGTGACGGACGTCACGGTCGTGGCCCGGCCGAAGGTGATGTGTCTCAACCGCCAGCGGGCGGAGATTCTCGTCGGTCGTCGTCTGGGATACCTCAACACGACCCAGACGGAGACCTCGACCACGCAGACGGTCGAGTTCCTGGACACCGGCATCCACCTGATGTTCCGTCCGTTCATCACCCCGAACGAGATGATCCGCATGGAGCTCTATCCGCGGCTCTCCAGCGGCGACGTCCAGCTCGAGACCAACTACACCGTCCCGAACGAGGACACCCACGAGATCTTCACCAACGTCCGCGTCCAGAGCGGCGAGACCATCGTGCTCGGCGGCCTGTTCGAGGAGCAGACCACCATGAGCCGTGAACAGGTTCCGCTGCTGGGGGACATTCCCGTGGTGGGCAACGCCTTTCGCGGGCAGGACGACGAGACGCTCCGCAAGGAGATCATCTTCCTGCTGACCCCGTCCATCATCGCCGACGAGCGGCTCTGGGAGATGGGGGAGGACGGACTCGAGATTCTCGACGCCGTCCGGCTCGGTTCCCGTGCGGGGCTGCTGCCCTTCAGTCGGGATCAGATCACCGCCGACTACAACCGCGACGCCATCGAGGCCTTCCGCAAGGGTGAACTCGATCTGGCCCTGTACTACGCGAACAACTCGCTCCGTACCGCTTCGGTGCAGCCCGAGATGATCCGGATGCGCGACACGCTCGGTTCGACGCCGCACGAGGCCTGGAACCGGAACATGCAGCGGCGCATCCTCGATCGCGAGATCGATCTCGTTCCCGCCGATGATCTCCAGCCGGCTCCGGCCGCGCCCGGAGAGGCGGTCGGTGCGGAGACCTCCCGGGTGATCGAACTCCCGCAGCTGGAGTCGGGAACCGCGGACGCCGGATTCGGCGCGAAGACCACGCCCGTCACCCGTGCCCAGAACGATTAACGGAGCCTTCCGATGACCATGCACACCACCATCATTCGTTCATTGCTGGCGACCGCCGCACTGCTCGCCGTCACCGGCTGCAGCGGCCCGTCCAAGACGGGGCTCGAGGCGAGGGAGAACGCCTACAACCGCATCGACAAGGTCAATACGCAGATCGCGTACGGCCAGGCGAAGCAGGCGTTCGAGGTCGGCAAGCTCAAGAAGGGGCTCACCATCATCTCGGAAGCCGCTCAGCGGTATCCCGAGGCGGCTGAATACCACCTGCTTCACGGCCGGATTCTCATGGAGATGAGCCGGCTGGACGAGGGTCGGATCGCACTGGAATCGGCCATCGAACGCGACGATCAGCTGAGCGAGCCGTGGTATTTCCTCGGCATCATCTACCAACGCTGGTCGGAGGATGAAAAGGCCCACGAACACTACATGCACGCCGCCGATCTCGAACCGGAGCGGGCCCAGTACCTGCTGGCCGCCACCGAGACGCTGGTTGCCGTGCAGCGGTACGAGGAGGCCGAGGCGCTGCTGAAGAGCCGCATCCGGAAGTTCGAGCACCATCCCGCCATGCGGCATCTGCTCGGGCAGATCGCTGCGCTGCGTGGTGATCGGATGCTCGCGGTCCAGTACTACGAGGAGGCGAGTCTGCTGCAGCCCGACGACATGCACCTGCTTTCGGAGCTGGCGCACATGCAGTTCACGGCCGGCCGCATCGCCGACTGCCTGACCGTGCTCGAACGCATCGAGTTCCAGGGTGTCGAACTCGATCGACATCTGCTGCGGACCAAGGCGCGATGTCTCATGCACGCCCGTCGCGAGCTCGAGGCTCGCCCGATCTACAAGCGTCTGCTGGCGGATCGCGAGCACGACGTCGCGCTGTGGAACGAAGCGGGCCTGCTGGCCTGGGCGATCGAGGATTGGCGGGGGCTTGGTCAGTGCGGCCAGCGGATCGCCGCTCTGGAGCCGGGCCTGTCCACGGGGTGGGCCATGCAGGCGGCATCGCACCGTGCAGCCGGTCGGCTGCACGAGGCTCAGGATGCCCTGCTGAGGGCGACGGCCTGCGAGGGCGTGGATGCCGTGTGCTGGGTCATGCTGGCCGGAATTCGCGAGCAAATCGGCGATTTTGACGGCGCCACGGACGCCTGGCAATCCGCGACCGATATCGATGATTCGCTGTTGGAGCACCCCCGGCTGGTCGATGGATCAAGCAGCGGCGGTTGAGGCCGCGCTGGCCTTGGGGGCACTCGAATGCAGAAGATGCTCAAGATGATGACCGGTTGCCTGGTGTTGGCTGTGCTCGCGGTGAGCCCGGCCTGGGGCGTATGCCTCCTCTGGGTCCGGGAAACCACCGGATCGACCGCGGGCATTCCGTGGTTCGGCCTGTGGTGCATCTCCGTGACGGGGCTCTTCATGGTGCTGCTTCCCATCGGAATCGCAGCCCGGGGCACACTCGCACGATTGCACGACTACATCGAGTCGCCGGATGCCCGCTCGGGCACCATTCCCGGTGGCCCGTTCTGGCTGCGGCCGGTGCTGCGAACCTTCGTGCAGGCCGTCGAGCAGTTCCGCCGGCGTGAACGTGATCTGCGCAATCAGCATCGTGACCTCGAGATCCAGCATCATGTGGCCTCCGCCGAACGGCGTCAGATCGAAGCCGTGCTCGGCGTGATGTCCGAAGCCGTCATCGTCACCAACGCCTTCGACGAGATCGTGCTGGCCAATCAGGCCGCCGGACGTCTGTTCGGATTCGACCCGGATGCCGCCCACCGCATTCCCATCGAGCAGCTCGTGAACGACGAGTCGCTCCGCAGCATCGTGCAGGAGACGAAGTCCGAGGGGAACTTCGTCGAATGCCGGCACCTCGAGCACCGCATCGAGGGGCTGTCCGATCGCGAAGGCGACTCCGGTCCGGACTGCGACATCTCGTTGGCGTGCGTCGCCGATCACCGCGATCAGCTCTCGGCGGTCGTCACGATCATCCGTGACCGGACGCGTGAGCGGGAGATCTCGCAGATGAAGAGCGAGTTCGTCTCCAAGGCCAGTCACGAACTGCGGACGCCCCTGGCGTCGGTGCGTGCGTACGTCGAGATGCTCGTCGACGGCGAGGCGGAGGACGAAGCCAGTCGCGACGAGTTCTACCGGATCATCCAGAGCGAGACCGAACGACTGACCCGGCTCGTGGACAACATGCTGAACATCAGTCGGATCGAATCCGGCATCGTGCATGTGGACCGGGATCACGTCGACATGGGCGAGGTCGTCCGGCAGGCCATGGACACCATCGAACCGCACGCCCGCGACAAGGACATCACGGTCCACCGGACCATCGCCCCGGTCGACCTGCACGTGCTCGGCGATCGGGACATGCTCTCGCAGGTCGTCGTGAATCTGCTTTCGAACGCGGTGAAGTACACCCCGCAGGGGGGACGGATCACCCTCAAGATCGATTCCGACAACCTGGCCCGGTCGATCCACGTCTCGGTGGCCGACACCGGACTCGGCATCCCGCCCCAGGATCAGGAACGGATCTTCGAGAAGTTCTTCCGCATCGAGAACTACAAGCGCGTCGCCGAGGGGACGGGGCTGGGCCTCAATCTCTGCCGGCACATCGTCGAGACGGTCCACCGGGGAAGCATCGGTCTGGATTCCAGCCTGGGCATGGGGTCACGATTCTGGTTCTCGATCCCCATGGGCTGCGAGGAGAGTCTGGCCGCATGAAGGAAGACGCCATGACACATCGGATTCTGGTCATCGACGACGAGTCGCACATCCTCCACGTGCTTTCACTGAAGCTCGGCAAGGCGGGGTACGAGGTGCTCACCGCGGTCGACGGGGAGGAGGGGCTGCACATGGCACGGGACTGCCGGCCCGATCTCGTCATCACCGACATCCAGATGCCCTACATGACGGGCATCGAACTCAGCCGTGAACTGGCGGCCGATGAAGGCACGGCGTCCATTCCGGTGATCATCCTGACCGCACGCGGATACGCGCTGTCGTCTGAGGATCTGCAGGCCAGAAACGTGTGCGAGGTGCTGAGCAAGCCCTTCAGCCCACGCTCCCTGATCGAACTGGTGTCGAACACCCTTGCCGCAGACGATGAACGGAGCGCCGCCGCATGACGTCACTGGTCCGTCCAACCAGAATGCTGATGGCGACCGATCGTCAGCAGGACCGCCTGCGCGAGGCGGGGATGGTGCTGCTCACCTGCGACGGCGGGGGACGACCGGTCTCGTCCGGTGGATCCCGCGGCGACTGGCTGTGCAGTCTGGTGACCCGATCGAGATTCGTCCTGCGGGCGCTCAAGGAGCACTGTCGGGATTGGAACGAACAGGAGCGTCCCGCCCCGACCGAGGCCGTGCCCGGTCTGTGGATGGTGCCGATGCCCATCGAGGAACGACGGACGCGTGTCGGCTACGCGGTGGCCTGCATTCCCTGCGGGGAACTGCTGGATTCGGAGTACCTGCACGTGATGTGCCAGGGGGCCCGGCTCGATGCCACGTGGTGTCGCGATCAGTTGACTGCTCTCCCGCCCGCTTCGTCGGCGGACGTGCCGCGGCTCGCCGTGCTCGTGCGCGGCGCGTGGGCCGACGAGCAGCGTCGCTGCAGCGACGAGCGCGTGATCGAGGACGTCGGTCGCGAACTCGGCGAGTCCTACGAAGAGATCAATCTGCTGTATTCGATCACCCGGAACATGACCGAAGTGGACTGCCCCGGGCGGTTCCTGTCGGTCACCTGCGACGAACTGCGTCAGCAGCTTCCGTACACGTGGGTCGTGGCGCTGGTGGAGGGGACCGGCGCCACGTCCGACGCGCCGGAGCACATCGCGTTCGCCGGCGAGGACGACGGCACCGGATCGGAGCTCGTCCGTTTCGGGACCCGGCTCGTCCGATCCGCGGCGCCGGATCGGCCGCTGGTCTTCGGACCCGACGATGCGGGCGCCTTCCGGGCCGGCTGCGCGACGATCGCCCAGCCCATCCTTCGCGACGGGCGCGTCATCGGCATGCTGATGGCCGCCGGCAAGGAGGCCGAAGACCAGGACGCATCGTCCGTGGACATGAAGCTCATGAGTGCCGCCGCCTCGCACATCGAGATCTTCCTCGAGAACGCCGGGCTGTACGAGGACCTCAATGCGATGTTCCTGGGCACCCTTGAATCACTCACCGCATCCATCGACGCCAAGGACCGCTACACGTGCGGTCATTCGCGACGCGTGGCCATGCTCACCCGGCAGCTTGCCGAGGCGTGCGGGTGCGATGCCCACACTCTCGGTCGCGTGCACATCGCGGGACTGGTCCACGACGTGGGCAAGATCGGCGTGCCGGAGCGGGTGCTGGTCAAGCCGGGACGGCTCGACGAGCAGGAAGTGGACTGGATCCGCCGCCATCCGGAGATGGGGCACCGCATTCTGCGTGACATCCCCAACTTCGAGGATGTGCTCGAAGGCGTGCTGCACCATCACGAGCGATGGGACGGCACGGGGTACCCCGGCGGACTCGCCGGCGAGGGCATTCCCCGCGTGGCCCGGATGATCGCGATCGCCGATGCCTTCGATGCCATGATGTCCAGCCGGACCTACCGGAAGGGCATGGCGAGGACCCAGGTGCTGGCCGAACTCGCGGCCTGCAGTGGAACGCAGTTCGATCCCGAACTGGTTCCGATGTTCCTGGCCCTTGACTTCACCGAATACGACCGGCTGGTGGACGACCACATGTCCGCCGAGCAGGATGATGCGACGAGAGGACGTGCGGCATGAAAATGCACTTCGAAGAACACCGTTCCGCCGTCGTGCTTCGGCTGGAAGGCGAGTTCACCCACGAGGATGTCGACGGGTTCCGCCGACGCTGCCAGGAATGGCTCGATCGGACCACCGGCTCCTGGATCGTCGACGGAGCCGGCATGGAACGGATCGATTCCGCGGGGCTCGAGTCGCTGCTCTGGTTCGCGGACGAACTCCGTCGCGGCGCCGGACGTCTTCGCCTGGCCAATCTCGGCGATCTGGTGGCCAAGGCCATGATCGTGACCCGTCTCGATCGCCGGTTCGAGATCCACACCACCATCGAGGAAGCGGCCAGATCCCTGGCCAGATCGGAGGCGGCGTGATCCAGCCTTCCATGCACATGCCATCGGGCACCGCCCGTCAACCGCTCGGTGAACTGCTGGTGCAGCGGGGGGTGCTCACCGCCCAGCAGCTTCAGCACGCCCTGGATCATCAGGCGGGCAACGATCATCGCTCCCTCCTCGGCGAGGTCCTCGTCGAGATGGGATACGCCAGCGACCAGCAGGTCATGGAGGTCCTTGCGGAGGGGTACGGCATTCCGTGCGTCGAGCAGGTGGCCCGGGTGGCCGATCCTCGCATCATCGAGGTGCTGCCGAGGGACTTCATCGAGGAGCACAAGGTGCTTCCGCTCTTCCTCGTCCGATCCGTGCTGACCGTTGCGGTCTCGGAGCCGTCGAACCTCTATCTGGTGGAGGAGATCGCGCGGCGAACCGGGCACGAGGTCCAGATCGTCGCCGCCGCATCGGCGGAGATCGAGACCGCGATCTCCGCGTGGCTCCCCGCGGCGAACGTGTTCGTGATCGACGACATCTACGAGGACATCGCGGAAGAGGACTTCAGCGTCATCGAACGACAGGTGACGGAACTCGCCGACCTGGAACAGGTCGCCGGGCACGGCCCCGTGGTGAAGCTCGTCAACTTCATCATCTACTCCGCCGTTCAGGAAGGCGCCTCGGACATCCACATCGAGCCGGACGACCAGTCGCTTCGGGTGCGCTACCGTGTGGACGGCAGGCTCTACGAGAAGATCTCGCCGCCGTACCGGATGCACGCTGCGATCTCCAGCCGCATCAAGATCATGAGCAACCTGGACATCTCCGAGCGGCGCCTGCCGCAGGACGGCGACTTCAACGTCATGCTCGAAGGCCGTCCCATCGATCTTCGTGTCTCGACCATGCCCGGCAAGTACGGGGAGAAGGTCGTGATCCGGATCATCGACAGCGAATCGAACCGCATCGGTCTCGATCAGCTCGGATTCGGACCCCGCATGCTCGAGCAGTGGAAGCAGCTGATCGAGCAGCCCAACGGGGTGATCCTCGTGACCGGGCCCACGGGGTCGGGAAAGTCGACCACCCTGTATTCGGTGCTCGGACAGATCAGTTCCGACGAACTGAACATCTCCACGATCGAGGACCCGGTCGAAGCCAGGATTCCCGGCATCAACCAGTCGCAGGTCAACCAGCGGGCGGGCTTCACGTTCGCATCCGCGATGCGGTCCATGCTGCGTCAGGATCCGGACATCCTGATGGTCGGCGAGGTTCGTGATGCGGAGACCGCATCGATCTGCACCCAGGCCGCCCTCACCGGACATCTGGTCTATTCGACGCTGCACACCAACGATGCCCCCAGCGCGGTCACGAGGCTGTGCAACCTCGGCATCGAGCCGTATCTGGTCGCGGCCACCCTGCGGGGCGTGCTCGCCCAGCGGCTGGTCCGCAAGATCTGTCCCAACTGCGCCGAACCGTGGGCGCCGGACGATCGGACCTCGGAGGCGATTCTGCGTGCCTGTCGCGACATCGAGGGTGCGCAGCGCGGTGCCGGCTGCAGCCACTGCCGTCGAACCGGATTCGCCGGACGTCTGGGCATCTTCGAGCTCCTGATTCCGAACGAACCGTTCCTCGACGGTGTCGCCGCCGGGGCGACGCTGCAGGCTCTCCGCGGGATGCTGGGTGAAATGGATTTCATGTCGCTCTGGGAGGACGGCCTGCAGAAGGTCGCCGCCGGATTGACGACGCCGGACGAAGTGCTCTGTGCGACGAGGCTCTGAGGTGGCCGTGATGATCAGTCGAAGTGATTCAACATTCGCCTACAGGGCACGGAACGCGACGGGGGAGCCCGTCACCGGATCGATCACCGCCCGCGATCGCGACGACGTCGCGACCCATCTGCGTGCCGAAGGGCTCTTCGTCACGTCCATCGCCTCGGGATCCGCCGGCACGCTGCCGGATCTCGATGTCGAGGAGGTGCGGGTCGGTCAGGGACTCAAGCGCATCGGGCGATCCGACGTGGTCTCGTTCGCTCAGCAGTTGTCCGTCATGCTCGAGACGGGCGTTCCGCTTCCCGAAGGCCTGGGGGCCATCGCCTCGCAGGCGCGACGCAGCGAGTTCAGGCACGTACTCGAGTCGGTGCGGGAGGATGTCTGCGGTGGTGCACCACTGTCGGAGGCCCTGGGCCGCTGGCCGCAGGTCTTCCCGAGCGTCATGGTGAGCCTGCTGCAGGCCGCGGAACTGTCGGGAACCACCGCGTTGATGCTGTCCAGGATCAGCGACTACCTGTCGAAGGAACTGCGTACGAAGCGTCAGGTCCGGGGTGCGATGCTCTATCCGGGGTTCATGCTCGGGTCTGGATTTCTGGTGGTCGCCTTCCTGGTGGCCTTCATCCTGCCCCGGTTCGCCCGGATCTACGAGATGCGCTCGGCAGCGCTGCCGGGCCCCACGAAGGTGTTGATGTCGATCGGGACCTTCGCGGTCGAGGGATGGATGTACTACGTTCCCGTGCTGGTCGCGTTGCTCGTCACGATGATGGTGCTGCCGCGCACGTCCACCGGTCGGGGCTGGCTGGACTGGTTGAAGCTTCGCACCCCGGTGCTCCGGAACATCCACGTGAATCTCTACGTCACCCGGTCGACGCGCACCATGTCGACGCTGCTGGGGGCGGGAGTCAATCTGATGGATGCCATCCACGCGTGTCGAATGGTGACGCCCAACGTCGTGTTCGACCGGGTGTGGTCGGGCATGGAGGACCACGTGCGTGACGGTCGGCGACTGAGCCAGGCCTTCGAGGAGAGTCCGGACGTCCCTGCGAACATCGCATCGATGATCGCCGCCGGGGAGCGGTCCGGACGAATGCCCGAAGTGCTCGAACGGGTGGCGGAGTACAGCGAGGAGGAACTCGATCTCGCCATCAAGAAGAGCACCTCGCTCCTGGAGCCGGTGCTCATCGTCGCGATGGGACTGCTGGTGGGTGCGGTTGCGATCGCGCTTCTGCTGCCGATCTTCAGGATGGGAAGCGTCATCGCCGGGTGAGTTCAGGCCACGGCGGCTTCCAGCTCCCATTCGGGAACGTGATCCCGCCAGTCGTGCAGGGCCGCACGGATCTCCTTGCTGGATGACGCCTTGCGGATCCGCTCCTTGAGGGGTTTGACGTGGCCCATGGTCTTGCCGTACCGGGCGATGCCGCTGCGGAGTCGGTGCAGGACCATGCGTTCGTCCTGATGCTCGAGGATCAGATCCAGATGGCGTTCGATGCAGTCGATCCGCTCACGAAAGCTCGGGTCGGGCCGCTCGACGCCATCGATCAGCAGGGATCGGATCTGTTCGAAGATCCACGGACGCCGCAAGGCACCGCGGGCCACCATGACCCCGTCGCATCCGGTGCTCTCCACCATGTGCAGGGCGTCGGCGGCACAGCGGATGTCGCCGTTGCCGATGACGGGGATCGACTCGACGGCGGCCTTCACCTCGGCGATTCCTTCCAGGCGGACGGAGCCCTTGAAACGCATCTCGGTGGTTCGCCCGTGGACGGTGATCGCGGCGATGCCGATGTCCTCCAGTCGCCGGGCGAGTTCGGCGCCGACGAGTCGGGAGTCGTCCCAGCCGAGACGGATCTTGGCGGTGACGGGAGTTCCCGTGGACGGCGTCACCGCGTCCACGATGCGACGGGCGAGTCGAACCGTCGAATCGGGATCGCACAGCAGGAGCGATCCGCCGTTCTTCTTGGCCACCTTGTCGACGGGGCAGCCCATGTTGATGTCGATGATGACGGCCCCGTGATCCACGGCCCACCGGGCGGCATCCGGCAGCGGATCCTCGGCGTTTCCGTACAGCTGCATGCACAGCGGCTGATCCTCCTCGCAGGTTGCCGCCAGGGCCAGGGCCCGGGGGGAACCGCGAAGCAGGCTGTGCGAGTTCAGCAGATCGGTGCTGGCGAGGCCCACCCCGCCATGCTCCCGGCAGAGCCGTCGAAACGGCAGATCGCAGTGGCCGGCCATGGGGGCCAGCAGGGCGGGGGAATCGAGTCGAATTCCCCCGATGCACAGAGGCTGCAATGGCCGTTGTGAAGGCACCATGCGGCGATCCTACCACCCCGGAAAGGGCTTCAAGGCAGTCATTCTGGCAGGTTGGAACCCCGGCTCGTCGAGGATGAAGCCATGGAACGCTCCCGGAGGCCATTTTCACCGTCCAGAAGGGCGATGAAAGCCGTTTCCACTGGCATGATGATTGCAACATGATCAACAGCCGCCGGCCAAAGGCAGTCAGGGCGGCTGGAAGGAGCATTCTCATGAGCAAGATCATTGGTATTGACCTCGGTACGACGAACTCGGTCCTGGCCGTCATGGAAGGTGATCAGCCCAAGGTGCTGATCAACGCCTCCGGCAACCGCACCACCCCTTCGGTGGTGGCGTTCACGGACAAGAGTGATCGTCTCGTGGGCGAGCCGGCCCGGCACCAGCAGGTGACCAACCCGAAGCACACGGTCTTTTCGATCAAGCGTTTCATGGGCCGCCGACACGATGAAGTCCAGTCCGAGGAGAAGCTGGTCCCCTACGAGATCTCGGGTGGGCCCAGCGAACTGGTCTCGGTCTCCGTGCAGGGCAAGGACTACACGCCCCCGGAGATCTCGGCCATGATCCTTCGCGAGCTCAAGCGCATCGCGGAGGAGTACCTGGGCGAGTCCGTCGACAAGGCGGTCATCACCGTCCCCGCATACTTCAACGACGCGCAGCGTCAGGCGACCAAGGACGCCGGCGAGATCGCCGGCCTGAAGGTCGAGCGGATCATCAACGAGCCGACCGCGGCCGCGCTGGCCTACGGGCTCGAGAAGAAGACAAACTCCAAGATCGCGGTCTTCGACCTCGGTGGCGGTACGTTCGACATCTCGATCCTTGACATCGGAGACGGTGTCTTCGAGGTGCTGTCCACCCACGGCGACACCCACCTCGGCGGCGACGACTTCGATCAGGTGCTCATCGACCACATCGCCGAGGAGTTCCGCAAGACCGAGGGCATCGACATCCGTGACGATGCGATGGCGCTGCAGCGACTGAAGGAGGCCGCCGAGAAGGCCAAGTGCGAGCTGTCGCAGCAGCTCGAGACCTCGGTGAACCTGCCGTTCATCACCGCGGATGCCAACGGGCCCAAGCACCTCCAGTGCACCATCAGCCGGGCGACCTTCGAGGAGATCGCGGGCGATCTCTTCAACCGGATCGGCGATCCCTGCCGAACCGCACTCAAGGACGCCGGCCTCAGCCCGTCCGACATCGCGGACGTGGTCATGGTCGGCGGTTCGACCCGCATCCCCAAGGTGCAGGAGATCGCCAAGGACGTCTTCTCCACCGCGGAACTCGATCGTTCGATCAACCCGGACGAGGTCGTCGCCGTCGGTGCCGCCATCCAGGGCGGTGTCCTCCAGGGCGACGTCAAGGATGTGCTGCTGCTGGATGTCACGCCGCTGAGTCTCGGTGTGGAGACCCTCGGTGGACTCATGACCTCCCTGATCGAGAAGAACACCACCATTCCGACCTCCCGGAAGGAGACCTTCTCGACCGCGGCCGACAACCAGACGTCGGTCACGATCCACGTGCTGCAGGGCGAACGCGAGTTCGCACGTGACAACCGGACCTTGGGCAAGTTCGATCTCACGGACATCCCCTCGGCGCCCCGCGGCATGCCGCAGATCGAAGTGGAGTTCGCCCTGGACGCCAACGGCATTCTGAACGTGTCCGCGACCGACAAGGCGACCGGCAAGTCCCAGAACATCCAGATCACCGGTTCGTCCGGTCTGGACAAGGGCGAGATCGACCGGATGAAGGAGGAGGCCGAGGCGCACGCATCCGACGACAAGTCGCGTCGGGAGCTCATCGAGCTCAAGAACCAGGGCGAACAGGTCGCCTACCAGGTTCGCAAGCAGCTCGAGGAGCACGGTGACAAGGTCTCCGCCGAAGCACGCTCGTCCATCGAGTCGTCACTGTCGAACCTCGAGTCCAAGCTCAAGGAGGACGACAAGCCGGCGATCGAGGCGGCCCTCAAGCAGCTCAACGATGCTGCGACCGAACTCGGAAAGGCCGTCTACGAGGCTTCGGCGGCGGACGCACCCGCCGGTGACGCAGCCGCCGATGGCGGCGAGTCGACGGCCGGTGCCGACGACGACGTCATCGACGCCGAATACGAGGTGAAGGAGGACGAGTAATCCTTCGCCACGACGACAACTTTCCGGCACGACCCGAAAGGGAGGGCCCGCAACTCGCGTTGCGGGTCTTCTTTTTGTCGCCTGCGTCCCATCGGGCGTTGACTATGATGGTGCCTCGGCACTATTGGAGAACCCAGCCATGACGACCATGTCGACCGAATCGAACCCGACCACCGGCACCCTGGACGACGGCCGGATCAGTGAACTCCGCAGTGGATTCGAGGCGAATCCGAAGTGGAAGCTCGCCCAGAACGCCGTCAGCCAGACGACCGTCGACGACGTCGCGATGGATCGGTCGATCGTGGCGGGCCTGGACTACACCTTCTCGACGCTGCTCGACGACTGGAAGGTCACCAACCAGCGGCAGTCGGGTCGCTGCTGGATGTTCGCCGCCCTGAACCTCATGCGGCCCGGGGCGATGAAGAAGATGAACCTCAAGGAGTTCGAGTTCAGTCAGAACTACACCCTCTTCTGGGACAAGTTCGAGCGGGCCAACTACTTCTACGAGGCGATCATCACGACGTGCGACCGTCCGATCGACGATCGGGCCGTCTCGTTCCTGCTGGACCGGCCCCTCGATGACGGCGGACAGTGGAACATGTTCATGAACATCGTCCGCAAGCACGGTCTGGTGCCCAAATCCGCCATGCCCGAGACGCAGAGTTCGTCCTGCACCCGCCGGATGAACGTCATCCTCTGCGGCATGCTCCGTCAGGGGGCCCGGCACCTCCGGTCCGCCCACGAACGCGGTGATGGCCCCGAGGCGATCCGGTCCCTGAAGGACGGGCTGCTCGAGCACATCTGGCGGGTCCTGTGCATCCATCTGGGGACTCCACCCTCGGACTTCGACTGGCAGTGGAACGACAAGGACAAGAAGTTCCACCGGGCGGGACGCATGACGCCCCAGCAGTTCGTCGAGACCTACGTCGATCTGCCCCTGGACGACTTCGTCTGCATCGTGCACGATGCGAGGGAGTCGAGCCCCTACGGTCGAACCTACACCGTCGAACATCTCGGAAACGTGGTCGGCGGCGAGCCGGTGCTCTATCTCAATGTCGAGATCGAAGTCATGAAGGACATCACGCGAACCGTGCTGGAGCGTGGAGAGCCGGTCTGGTTCGGATGCGATGTGGGCAAGATGTTCCGACGGGACATCGGCATCTGGGATGCGAAGCTGTACGACCTCGAGAACCTCTACGACGTGCCGTTCGATCTCGACAAGGGCGGTCGTCTCGACTACCACGAAACCCTCATGACCCATGCCATGCTCTTCACGGGTGTCGACGTCGTCGACGGAGCCCCGCGACGATGGCGGGTGGAGAACTCCTGGGGTGACGAGAAGGTCGGCCGCAAGGGATTCCAGGTCATGAACGACTCCTGGTTCAACGAGCACATGTTCGAGATCGCGGCCCGGCGATCCGATCTTCCCGAGGAACTGCAGGCGGCTCTGGACACCGATCCGATCGTGCTGCCGGCCTGGGATCCCATGGGCTCTCTGGCTCGCTGAAAACACTGTTTACCGGTCCCTCAGGAATGATTTGGGCTCCGATCTGTTCTCTTTTTGCTTCATTGACAACCGTTCTTGCTCTAGGATGAATGGTCAATGAAATGGGACGGCAAGTCCCGTGAAGCCAGGAAGAAACACATGGAGAGGGATCAGATGAAGACTTTTGCACTGGCGTGCACCGCCACCACGGTTCTCTGCGCATCGGCAATGAGCCAGGTCACCGACGGTCAGTACGAGAACACGCTTGCCGGCACCATCCAGAACACGTCGACCAGCTTCGGAAACAACGACAATCCCGATCCCGGACTGGCGATCGGCTCCGAACTTAACTTCGGCAGCGCAACCGTCGCCAACGGCAACCTCTACCTCTTCCTCGGGGGGAACCTCGAGACCAACTTCAACAAGTTGGAAGTCTTCATCGACTGCCGTGAAGGCGGGCAGAACCGTCTCCGCGGCGACAACTCCGACGTCGACTTCGGCGGTCTGAACCGGATGGGTGACGACGGAAGCGGCAACGGCCTGACCTTCGACGTGGGCTTCGAGGCCGATATGTGGATCACCATCACCTGCGGCGTCGACGCCGACGGCGCAATGGAGTTCTTCGCGAACTACGCGGAACTCCGGACCGACGGGGGCGGATACGGCGGGTTCCTCGGATCCGGTGCCGCGGGAGCCGACGGGGCTCTGATCTCCGCCAAGGGGCTGTCCATTGCGGTCGACAACTCGAACATCGGCGGTGTTTCCGGAGGTACGGGCATCGACTGTGGAGCCGAGGGCGACCTGACGGGTGAGACCGGTGTGGAGATCGCGATTCCGCTCTATCTGTTCGACTGGGACGGAGAGGGGATTCAGGTCACCTCCGCCAGCGTGTCGGCGATGATCAACGCCGCCGGCCACGACTTCATCTCCAACCAGGTGCTCGCCGGCATCTACGGAGGCGACAATCTGGGCGATCCGCGTTCCGTCGACTTCAACGCCCTGCCCGGGAATCAGTTCTTCGAGAGCGGGGCATCGGCCAAGCCGTGCGTGACCGTGCTGGGAACCTGCTGCGTGACGTCGGGCGACTCCGTCGCATGCCTGACCGTTCCGTCCGACGTCTGCGCCTTCTACGGTGGTGAATACGGCGGTGACGGCACCAGCTGCGAGGATGCCGACCCCTGTCTGCCACCGGTGCAGTGCGCCAGCGACATCACCGGAGACGGTCGGGTCGACGTCGCCGACCTCCTGCAGGTCATCGGTGACTGGGGCTGCATCGAGTAACAGCGGGTCTCGTATACTCTGTTGGGGGGTGGTATTCGGTCGATTCCGATCGCCATGATGGAGTACTGCATGCAGATGTCGATTCGCATTCCGACGGTTCTCGCCCTTGTCTGTCTCGGCGGTCAGGCCTCCGCCCAGTCCTGGGGAGGAGGCATGGGTGCGGTTCCGTACTTCGACCCCTCGCCGGGCTGGACGCAGCAGTGGTCCTACGAGAACGCCGCCTGCGGTTCGGACATCGACGGATCGGGCGCCGTGGACGTCGGTGACCTGCTTGCGGTCATCGCGGGCTGGGGTGGTTCGGAACCGGATCTGAACTCGGACGGCACCGTCAATGTCAGCGACCTGCTGCAGGTGATCCAGGAATGGGGATCGTGCGCGGGAGGGTGGCAGCAGTACGACGGCTGGGATCCGAATCTGATCGATGCCTATTCAGGCATCATCCGGGTGACCATCCCACTGGAACGAATCGGTGTGGACGCGGGGGATTCCATCCTCTTCGACGTGGCGTCGACCGGCCCCGGGGACGGTGATCCGGGGGTCGACCACCTGAGCAATCCGCAACAGGCCACGCCCTGGTGGTACGTGCAGTCGGTTGCCGGTCCGTTCCTTTCCTACACGATCACGACCGAAGGCGGCACCGGACTGGTCTACGACGACACGGTGGGGGATGTGTTCGCGGACGGCTGTCTGGACATCGTCCGGGTCGAGGTGTCCAACGACGCGTCGAACCTCTTCGTGATGATCGAGGCCGACGGTGATCTTTCGGTCGAGGACTGGTCCCAGTTCATGGTGCTGATCGATGCCGGCGACGGGGGGACCGGAGACAACCCGTGGGGTCGGAACATGGATCTCGGCGGCGCGATGGTCGACGCCTTTCTCGGGGCCGGTTGCGTCCGCGACGACGGCACCCAGTTCCGGGTCTGGGCGCCCAACGCCAACGAAGTCACCGTCGCGGGGAACTTCAACGGCTGGGACTTCCTGGCCCACCAGCTCTGGAGCGAAGGAAACGGATTCTGGTCGTCCGACGTTCCGGGCGCCATGCCCGGCGACCAGTACAAGTTCGTCATCCGCAACGGCGACAACTGGTACTGGCGAAACGATCCCTACGCCAGGCGCGTCACCAACTCGACGGGCAACTCGATCATCTACGACTCCGGGACCTATTCGTGGTCCGGCGACACCTTCTACATGCCCTCGTTCAACGACCTGGTCATCTACGAACTGCACATCGGAAGCTTCGGCTCCTATGCCCCCGGC
>MDTG01311285.1_pt1 | contig 18225 bp, 15 predicted proteins | sample 811421 | NCBI WGS metagenome assembly MDTG01 (sample SAMN05326645, study PRJNA326480) | marine metagenome | isolation source: seawater | place: Pacific Ocean: South East | collected 2011 | reverse complement strand
GCCACGACGCGCGCAAGGACAAGGCCAAGCGGGGACCGTCTGCAGACCCTTTACGACCTGCTCGCCCGCGCCGAACGCTTCTACCGGCAGCAGCTGAAAAGCGCCCCGGAAAAGCAGAAAGCGGTGAATTACCTGAAGGGCCGCGGCCTGACCGGGGAGATCGCCGCCCGCTACGGCTTGGGCTTTGCGCCACCGGGGTTCGACAACCTGATCAACGGTCTGTCCCTGGACAAGGAAGGCCTGGAACAGGCGGTCACCGCCGGGCTGCTGGTGCGCCGGGAAGACAACGGCCGCACCTACGACAAGTTCCGCGACCGCATCCAGTTCCCGATCCGCGACCACCGGGGCCGCACCATCGGCTTCGGCGGCCGGGTGCTGGGCGACGGCAAGCCCAAGTACCTGAACAGCCCGGAAACCCCGGTGTTCCACAAGGGCCGCGAGCTCTACGGCCTGTGGGAATGGCGGCAAAGCCGCGACCGCAGCGACCGCCTCTATGTGGTGGAGGGCTATATGGACGTGATCGCCCTGGCCCAGCACGGGGTGCCCAACGCGGTGGCCACCCTGGGCACCGCCACCAGCGAGGACCACGGCCAGCTGCTGTTCCGCCAGGTCAACGAGGTGGTGTTCTGTTTCGACGGCGACGAAGCCGGCCGGCGCGCCGCCTGGCGGGCGCTGGAATCGATCCTGCCGGTGCTGGACGACGGCAAGCAGGCCCGCTTCCTGTTCCTGGATGAAGGGGAAGACCCGGACACCCTGGTACGCACCCAGGGCCCGGAGGCGTTGTTAGCACTCACTGACAAGGCCGACGCCCTATCCACCTATCTGTTCCGGCACCTCTCCGAGGGACTGGACCTGGCCACCGTGGACGGCCGGGCACGGCTGGCGCGGCTGGCGCTGCCCTTCCTCGACAAGCCGGCCGGGCCGGTCTACCGCGCCCTGCTGGAAGAAGAGCTGGCGCGCCTGACCCGCCTGGAGCAAAGCTCCCTGGAAAAGCTGCGCCAGAGCCTGCCCGCCCAACGGGGCCGCCCGGCGGCGCCCGCGGAGCCGAGCGCCCCGCCGCCAGCGGACGACTACGGCTATGGCGATGGTTACGAGCCGGCAGGCGATCCGGCAGGCGACCCCGGCGGCGAACCACCCCCGGACTGGGACGCCGCCGCCGTGGCCCGCGCCGCCCGGGCAAGGCCCAAGCGCCCGCAACGGCAACGAGGCAGCGCCGGCGGCCTGGGGCTGGTGGAACGGCTGGTGCTGGTGCTGCTGTCGCACCCGGAAGTGCTGGAGGAGCGCCCCCTGCCGGAGGGCCTGGAAGAGCTGGATATCCCCCAGCTGGACCTGCTGATCCAGGTGGCCGGCACCGCCCGCGACCAGGCCAGCTCGCCGCCCGCCCTGCTGGGCGCGGTGATGGCGCTGGAACAGGGCGAATCCCTGTCGGTACTGCTGCGCGAGGCGCTCAAACCGCCCATGGACGCGGCCACGGCGCGGCGCTACTGGCACGACGCCCTGGAGCACCTCAACGCCCTGGCGCTGGAGCAGGCCCTGGAACTGGAGCAGCGCCGCCCGACACCAGACGGGGCGCGGCTTTCAGAGCTGATCAAGGCGCTCGCCGAGGCCCGCAACCGGGCCCGCCAGGCGCCCATCAGCGACTGACGCCGCCCGTGCCGGGCTCTGGCGCCACCCCTTGTACAAACTGGCCCCGGACCCCATATCCCAGTATAATACGCCGTTTCCCAACGACATCTCGTTTTCCTCGACACTCTTCCAATCTGCACGGGCTTTTTCGCATGACGACTCAGAAACAGCAGCAATCACAGCTGAAGCAGTTGATCGCGCTGGGCAAGGAACAGGGCTACCTGACCTATGCCGAGGTGAACGACCACCTGCCCGAGTCCATCACCGACACGGATCAGGTGGAAGACATCATCCAGATGATCAACGACATGGGCATCAGCGTGGTGGAGAAAGCCACCGACGCCGATCAGATCATGATGGATGAGAGCGCGGAAAGCACCGACGAGATGGCCGCCGAAGAAGCCGCCGCCGTGCTCGCCTCCGTGGAGAACGAACCGGGCCGCACCACCGACCCGGTGCGCATGTACATGCGCGAAATGGGCACCGTGGAGTTGCTTACCCGGGAAGGCGAAATCGAGATCGCCAAGCGCATCGAGGAAGGCACCCGTGAAGTCATGCACGCCCTCGCCTTCTGGCCCGGCGCCGTGGAAATGGTCCTCGACGAGTACCAGCGCATCACCGACGAAGAGCGAAAGCTCACCGACGTGATCGCCGGCTACCTGGACCCCAACGACGACGGCGCCGCCGCCACCAACGCCAACAAAGAACCGCGTTTCAGCCAGAAGAAGCGCGAGGAAGCGGAAAAAGCGGCGAAGGAAAAAGAGCGCGAGAAGGAAAAAGAGAAAGCCAAGCAGAAGGACGACGACGAAGAGGACGACGCCGACAAGAACACCGCCGGCGCCGACGCTGACGAGGAAGAAGAGGACGAAGGCGGCCTGGACCCGGTCCTGGCGGCGGAGCGTTTCGCCGAGCTCAAGAAGCTCTACGAGAAGGCGCAGCGTTCGTTCAAACGCAACGGTCGCGACCACGCCAGCACCGCCAAGGCCCAGGAAGCCCTGGCCGCGCACTTCACCCTGTTCAAACTGGTGCCGCGCATCTACGACCAGCTGCTGGTCGGCGCCCGCACCCACCTGGACACCGTGCGCCGCTTCGAGCGCCACATCATGGCGCTGGCGATCCGCCGCGCCGGCGTGCCGCGCCGTGACTTCATCAAGATCTTCCCCGGCAACGAAACCAACATGGACTGGGTGGATCAGACGCTCAAGAGCAAGAAGTCCAAGGACTACGCCGACAAGCTGCGCCTGGTGAAAGAAGACATCCAGCGCAACCAGCGCAAGATCATGACCCTGGAAGAGGTCATCGGCCTGCCCGTGGCCGACATCAAGGAGATCAACCGCCGCATCTCCATCGGCGAAGCCAAGGCACGCCGCGCCAAGAAAGAAATGGTCGAGGCCAACCTGCGCCTGGTGATCTCCATCGCCAAGAAATACACCAACCGCGGCCTGCAGTTCCTGGACCTGATCCAGGAAGGCAACATCGGCCTGATGAAAGCCGTGGACAAGTTCGAATACCGCCGTGGCTACAAGTTCTCCACCTACGCCACCTGGTGGATTCGCCAGGCGATCACCCGCTCCATCGCCGACCAGGCCCGCACCATCCGGATTCCGGTGCACATGATAGAGACGATCAACAAGATCAACCGGGTGCAACGCCAGATGCTGCAGGAAATGGGCCGCGAACCGACCCCGGAAGAACTGGGCGTGCGCCTGGAAATGCCGGAAGACAAGGTCCGCAAGGTGCTCAAGATCGCCAAGGAACCGATTTCCATGGAGACCCCGATCGGCGACGACGAGGACTCCAGCCTGGGCGACTTCATCGAAGACGGCAACGTGGACTCGCCGGTGGATTCCGCCACCTCCCTGGGCCTGGAAGAAGCCACCCGGGAAGTGCTGGCCAACCTCACCGCCCGCGAAGCCAAGGTGCTGCGCATGCGCTTCGGTATCGACATGAATACCGACCACACCCTCGAGGAAGTGGGCAAGCAGTTCGACGTCACCCGGGAGCGGATCCGTCAAATAGAGGCCAAGGCGCTGCGCAAGCTCCGCCACCCCTCGCGCAGCGAACATCTCCGCAGCTTCCTCGACGCGGACATGTAATTCGGTATATAACTACCCGCCCGGACAGTCCCGCTGTCCGGGCACCCTTGTGGGAGCGGGCCCGGCCCGCGAAAGCAGGCGCAGCCTGCGGCAACAACAATCAAAACTATCTCGGGCCTATAGCTCAACTGGTTAGAGCAGCGGACTCATAATCCGTTGGTTGCAGGTTCAAGTCCTGCTGGGCCCACCATTTCGTTGCCCCAAAGAACCTCGGAGCTTGCCGATCGGCGACTTGAGGCTCCAGCCCCCCCCGAACGAACAACTTCTAACGCAATCTAAGCGGAGGCTAGAAATAGTCCAACAGAATTCCGTCTGCAAGCCTACAACGGCCAAGTGGACGCACACCGTTGAACGCTTGAAGCAGGTATGGGATATAGTGGAGCCAGCGTGAACCGCTTTTTAGCTTTTGGGGAATGAATGGCTGATCCAGTTCAGATAAAAGAGGTAATTAGGCCCGCCGATCAAGGATTTAGCCGCCCATACCTCTGCCGTAGTGTCAGTAATGACCTTTATTATGTGAAAGGCAGGAACACTGACCCTGATAGCATGTACAAGGAGTGGGGCTGTGCTCACCTCGCTGAAAGCCTGAATCTACCTATCCCTGACTATGCGCTGGTTGAGCTAGATCCAGCCCTGGTTGATGCGCTCCCGCCAGAGTTAGCCGACATTGGTGCTGGTCTTGCCTTCGGATCCAAGGCCATCCAGAAAGCTATCTGGTTCGAGCAAGCCTCAGTATGCAACATACCAGCCCAACTACAACGCCGAGTAGTCGCGTTTGACTGGTGGATTCAGAATTTGGACAGGGGCAGCCATAACCCCAACCTGCTGCTGGACGAAGGGTCGCTCGTTGTTATTGACCACAACAACGCTTTCGACACGGATTTTGACCCTCAACAGTTTATCCAGCAGCACATCTTCGCTGATGAGGGCAGAAATCTGTTCTCCGACTACATTGAGCGAGACGCGCTACAAAACGAATTTAGACAGCTCATCCCCGTTTTCAGCAAGGCTATCGCTGAGGCGCCAGAAGAGTGGAAATGGTACGATAGCGACGCTACAGTGCCGAGCAATTTCGACGCACAGCACTGCGAAAAAGCTATAAAAAGATGTATTGATAGTGACTTTTGGAATATTTAATGGAACGTCTAGCCTGCAGATACAGCGTTATTCAGTTTCTCCCCTACCCGGAAACCGGCGAATTCGCTAACGTCGGCGTTCTGCTGGTATGTGAGAAAACTGGGCTTTTGGATTTCCGCCTGGAAACCAAGCGGACCAGCCGTTATACCTCCTTCTTCCAGAACCTGGATGCGGGCCTTTACCGGTACGCGACCAAAAATCTGGCAGAGGAGATGAAGCGTATCCGAGACTTGACTGCCCATGGTTTCAAATGCGATCCGACCAAGGCCTTCGACAGCCTGACCCACCCTAGAGAAACCATTCTCCGCTTTGGCACCCCGAGGGTTGTTCTGACGGATGACCCTGTCCAAGAGCTGGACGACCTCTTCGAGCACTACGTCCGCCACGGCTTTGCCAAGGATGCCAATTACGAAACGGAGCTGGAGCGGAAGGTTAAAAATTATCTTAAGGAACTGAAACTGGCTGCCCCCTTCAAGAACAAGAAGGTTGGCAATGAACTCTTTGCTGTTCAGTTTCCATTCGTTCAGACCATCAATGACCGCGAAATAAAAGCGATTAAACCCTTTTACCTCGGGCAACAGACCCCAAATGCCATCTATGACCACGCAGACCGCTGGATCGCTAAACTCAAGCGCCTGAAAGACATGCAGCTTATGCCTGAGCGAGTCCTATTCGCCGTTAAGGGCCCGCAAATCACCGATTCCCTGGATTTCCGAAAGCGTGATTTTGCGTTTCGTGACGTCCGTGATGAGCTCGCCCGCTTTGCCGAAATAGCGCTTGATAAGGACGGCAACGGGACGCAAGCCATTCGAGACTTTGCCATTCACTGAACTGTCTGTGCACTAATACTGCCCCTCGTGATTCGCGATAGCTGGGCGATTGAATCTGCACCTAACCCCAGCGCGCCTGCGAATAACGGAACACCGGCAGCGAGACACGCCAGCGGATGGCCACCATGCGCAGCAGCAGGCCGACGCTGAACGCGGCCAGTTGCGTCACGCCCTCGCCCACGCCCTGGCGCAGCAGGAACAGGTACAGCAAGGCCACGACCAGAGAGACGCAGGCGTAGATTTCCCGGCGCAGCACCTGGGGCACCCGGCCGCACATAATGTCCCTGATGATCCCGCCGAAGATGCCGGTGGTGATCCCCGACATGACCACCACGATGGGCTCATAACCCAGTTCCAGCGCGACATTGCAGCCGATAATGGTAAAAGCGACCAGCCCGATGGCATCGAGAACCAGAAACAGCTGGCGCAAGTGGCGCATGAACCGGGCGATCGCAATGGTGACCAGGCCACCGGTGAGGGTCATGTAGATATAGCTGGGATGCTGGGTCCAGGTGACCGGGAAGTTGCCCAACAGAATGTCGCGAACGGTACCGCCACCCAGGGCGGTGAGAAAGGCGATCACGGCCACCCCGAACAGATCCATGTTGCGGCGTCCGGCGGCCAGGGCTCCGGACATGGCTTCGGCGGTGATGGCAATGAGATAGACAGAGGTCAGCACACAGTACTCCTGCGTTTACTTGGCCTCTCCCCCTGTCCTGCTACCTGAGAGTTTACAGAGCGGGTCTGCTTGCCCCTTCGGTGGACTGCGTGAGCAGCCTCTCTCCAGACGGCGTTGGATGGTGTCCGCAGTACCTGTGCCTGAGCGTTTATGGGAGGTTGCGCCTTCGGCGGGGCCCGCGGCCCTCTCTCCTGCGGATGAGCGGAGTATAGAGGCGGGCGGGTCGGGCGTCGAGAAGACCGACCTCCCCCTCAACATCGACCACAAACGTATTACGACACCTTGAGCGCCCGTACTTTTTTCTTACTAACCACTGTTCAGTATGCGATTTTCAGGCTACCTTCACGTTATGTTCACACTAGCCGTCAATGCGGCATAACCGCTGGCTGCAAGAACCCAAAACAACACTAGCGTACAAGAACGAGTATGCAGCTATGTCACACTCCACTGGCAACCATACCGCGAACGTGATCCAGCGCCTGGTAAGTCACGATCACGACATAGCTCTATTTTCCAAGCGCCTGGCCCACTCCTTGAAGGCGCAGGTAACAGGGCTCGACACAAAAACCGGGCTGCTTCTCCTGGAAGTCAGCTCCGCTGGAAAAGATCTGACGCATTACGTTCGTGATGGCTATTTTTCGTTCGACATCGAAGCAAAAATCACCCCCGAGGGTCACGAAAAAGAGGTACACAGTTTCGACAGGATCCCGGCGGAGGTGCACAAGAAAAATGCCGACACATACCTGATTCGATGCCGGCTTCCGGAATCCGTGTTTGTTACCGAAAGCCGTGGCGCATTACGAATACCGTTCATACTCGGCATGAACGCCAGAGTGTCGATTTCCGCCTACGACGCCGAGCTGACTATAGAGGCGAGGGTTCGGAACTTCTCCGCGGGCGGCTGTCTGGCCGATATGTCGATCGAAGACAGTCTTTCATTATACGTGGGGCAGACAGTGCCGGACCTGGCCATCACCTTCCCCAATGGCGAATATCTTTTCTCGAAAGGGCGGGTTCGCCATATACGCCCATTCGGCAGCCTCGGACGTGCGGCGGTCGGCCTTCAATTCATCGACGTGTCCAGCACCATGAGCAAAGAGATATTCCAACATATCTCAGAGTGCGAACGGGAAGCCGCCAGCCGGTCCGGTCTGAAGGAGAACGTCACACCTTCGGAACTTTTCATTGCAAAAAGAACCGGCGCCGCGGCCACCAGTATTAGTAAAAGCGAGAAGTCCAAAATGTCCCGGCAGCCCGCCATGGTTCCAGAAGTGTTAAAGGTCGCTCAGCAGCTCAAAGTCATCATGATGTTCATAAAGAACCGCGGCATCTTCAGCGAAGACGCGCTGTTCGAATGTGGTGATATATTAATCGACTGCGTAAAGAGCAACCGGAAACAGCTGCTCTATGCACTCTCATTCTTGAGGGGGCAACCCGAATGGGTACGTCATGCGATACAGTCATCGGGCATTTTCGCGGACATATTGATAGCGCGGGATCCACACTCGGCACTGATCCGGGAAGCAGTCATCGGCGCCTTGATCCACAACATGGGGAAGCCGCTTTTAATCGGCAGACAGATGCCTTCTTTGAAAGTAAATATGAACCCGAGGCAAAGAGCGATCCTCAGAACGCACTCTCAAACCCTGTTAAAGAAGCTCTCCGACTTGAATTGGGAGCCTGGAAAGGCTTGCCGGGACATCATTGAAAACGCGAATGAGCGTTTGGATGGGAGTGGTTACCCCGCCGCCAAGGTAGCGTCGGAGTTATCGGAGCAGACCAAGTTGATATCCGTTATTAAGGCTGTCAACAAGCTGACCCATGAGCGAAACGGCGCGGCACCAAGGCCGCCTTTGGACGCGTACAGGTGGATCCACGCTCAGCCCGATGTCTATGACCCCCGAATTGTGGTCGAATATATCCAACATTACGGGCTCTACCCTATCGGGAGCCTAGGTAAATTCTCCGGCGGCTTTCTGGCCTGGATCATGGATATAGACGGCAAAGGCATGCCGAACAAAGTGCAGCTCACAAAAAATCTGGCGTTTCAGGACACCTCCATTGATACCGTGTTGACCTCCGCGGACTTCCACCAGATTGGCGCTCTGGAGGGCATCGTCAACCCGGACGATTTCAACGTAAAGCCACTTATTTAAGCTGGCTTACGGCAGGCGCGGATCCGGAAGCATCACTATTTCGGCGGTTCATCCCGTTCAGTCAGCGACGCGCGCAATGCTTCGAATGCTGAAGCGGTAAGCTCGGAGTTCTGCTCCCGTGCATAGACCAGATAGACCGGATAGCTGAATTCCGGCGCGGCGGGGACCCGCTCCAGTTCACCGCTCTCCAGATACGGTTGAACCACCCTGGTGCGAAAGTAGCCGCTGCCGCCGTGCCGCAACAAATAGCGCAGCGCCAGCGGCCCCAGATCCACATTGATCGCGGCTCGGGCTCTTTCCGGCCAGGCGCTGTCATGCTGCCGGCGAAAATCCGCGCCCCAGTCCACATAGACATAAGGCGCTTCCTCGGCACCGCGACGCACCAGAATCAGCTTCTCCTCCATCAACTGTTCCACTTGCATGCCGGGCCAGTAATCAGGTTGATGAACCAGGGCGGCGTCCAGCACGCTCTGCTCCAGTTTTTCATGCAAGGTGGTGCGCTCGCCGACTTCGGCGCGCACCGCAACGTTCGGACAGGCTTCGCGCAGAGCGGACAACCAGTTCAACAGCCACGGATTCCAGAGGCTGACTTCGCCCCCCAGGGTGAGCACCTGGCCGGCGCCCTCCGGCAACGGCAATGCACGCCGGGCCGCGTCCCAGGTACGAACCAGCTGGCTGGCATGGGTGGCGAACTGCTCCCCATTGGTGGTCAGGCGGGCACCACTGCGGTTTCGCACGAACAGGCGGCAGCCGAGCTGGCCCTCCAGGTTGTGGACGCGCGCGGTCACGGTGGTCTGGGTAACGTGCAGACGTTCGGCGGCGGCCATGAAGCTGCCGGAGCGGACGATCTCCAGGAAGGTGCGAGCCAGCTCGATATCCATGCTTAATATCAATATTTTGAATGTTAAGCCCCATTGTATTTCATTATTCGACGATCATGCAGCCGTTCATACTGCCGGCTTCAGGTATTGAATGGAGTCCGCGATGACCGCGCACGCGCTGGCGCCGCCTTTTTCGGAAACGCAATGGCGACGAATCCACACGCTGCTGGAGGAGCTGGATGACCAGCAGGCGCTCTGGCTGAGCGGTTACCTGGCCGGCCAGAACACCGACCCCGCCCGCTTGGGCCAGAAGCCGGAAGACGCTCCGGCGCTGCTGATCGCCTACGGCACGGAAACCGACAACAGCCGGGAGCTGGCCGAACGATTCAGCGAACAATGCCGTGAAGCCGGTGTGGCGGCGGAAGTCCAGGATCTGGCCCGGGTGCGCCCCCGGCAGCTGGTTAAGCGCAAGCACCTGGTGGTGATCACCGCCACCCATGGCGACGGCGACCCGCCGGAACCGGCATCGCCGTTCTTCGAGGGACTGGCGGACGACGCCACCGCGCCCCGGCTGAAGGGGCTTCACTTCGCGGTGCTCGCCTTGGGCGACAGCACCTACGAGCACTTCTGCACCGCCGGCCGGCAGCTCGATGCGCGCCTGGAGGCGCTGGGCGGCCAGCGCTTACTGGAACGCCAGGAATGCGATGTGGATTTCGAAGCCCCGGCGAAGGCATGGCTGGCGCGGCTAGTGGAGAAGCTGCCCAAGCGCGAATCCACCACCGCCCCGGCCGCTTCAACCAGCGCCACGAAGCGCGGGCCGGTCTATGACAAGCGGCACCCGCTGGAAGCGGAAGTCCTGGTCAACCAGTGTCTCACCGCGCCCGACAGGACCAGCCCCATCCACCATCTGGAATTGGCGCTGGAAGCGCCGGATTTCGCGGTGGCGCCGGGCGACGCCGTGGGCGTGCTCGCCGACAATCCACCAGAGCTGATCGCCGCCGTGCTGGACGCCACCGGCTTGAGCGGCGAACAACCGGTGACCGTGGACGGCGCCCCCCAGCCACTGGTGCAGGCCCTGCGCCAACACCGTGACCTGACCATACCCGGCGGACGTTTCCTGGAGTACTGGGCGGAGCTGGCGGAAAGCACCGCGCTCAGCGAGGCCGTGGCCGGCGGCACCCGGACACAGCGGGCCGTGCTCAAACAGCATCAGCTCCTGGACCTGCTGCGCGATTACCCGGCGCGACCCGACGCCGAGGCTCTGGTGGCGTCGCTGCGTCCACTGCAGCCCCGCCTCTATGATCTGGCCAATGCCCTGAGCGCCTTCGACGATGAACTGCATCTCACCGTTAAGCGCTTCCGCTATCCGTTCGCCGGACGCTGGGAAACCGGGGTCGCTTCCGCTTACCTGCTGGATCTGCAAGCCGGCGATTCGGTGCGTCTCTACCCGCATCGAAATGCGCGCTTCCATCTGCCGGACGATCCCGACACACCGCTGGTGCTGATCGCCGAGGGGACGGGTATCGCGCCCTACCGCGCTTTCCTGCAACACCTGGCGGCGGCGGGCCGGCATACACCGTGCTGGCTGGTGTTCGCGGAACAACGCTTTGAAGAAGATTTTCTTTACCAACTGGACTTTCAGGAGGCGCGCGATAACGGCCTGCTCAAGCGGGTGGATACTGTTTTTCAAGTCGAACAGCCCGGCCGGGAGCTGGCCGACCCGCTGCTGGAACAGGTCGACCGGCTCAGCGAGTGGCTCGAGCGCGGCGCCCATCTTTACTTCTGTGGCGACAAGGACCGCCTTGCCGAAGCCGAAGCCCGGGTACGCGACGCCGTCGACCGGCGCCTGGGCGCCGGCCACTGGAAACAACTTTCGAAGGCGAAACGTCTTCACCGGAACCTGTATTAGGAGGGCCTTATGATCGACCGCAGTTCCGATCTCAGCCAGCCCGTGGACGCCCTGAACGAGAGCGAGCAACTCAAGGCCCGCAGCCGCTATCTGCGTGGCGGCATCGCCGAAGGTCTGCAAGACCCGCTCACCGGCGCGGTTCCCGGTGATGACCCGCTGCTGATGAAATTCCACGGCATCTATCAGCAGGATGACCGCGACCGGCGCGCGGACCGCCGACGGCGGCACCTCGAGCCGATCTATCAGTTCATGGTGCGAATGCGCATCCCCGGCGGTGTGCTCGACAAATACCAATGGTGGGGAATCGCGGAGCTTTCCCGACGTTACGCGGAACGGGGCATCCGCATCACCACCCGGCAAACCGTACAGTTGCACGGTGTACGCAAACCCCACCTGCGTGCGCTGATGCAGGGTCTGCGGGACATCGGCCTGGATACCATCGCCGCCTGCGGTGACGACAGCCGGGGCGTGGTGTGCGGCACCAATCCGTTTTTGTCCCGGGCACACCAGCGCGTCGCGGAACTGGCCCGCGTCACCAGCGACAGGCTGATTCCCAAAACCGGCGCTTACCCCGAAATCTGGTATCGCGAGTCCGCTCCCGCCACGCACAGCGAAGAGCCGGTCTACGGCGAACTCTACCTGCCGCGCAAGTTCAAGGTCGGCTATGCCATACCGCCGGTCAACGATATCGACGTCTACGGCCAGGACCTGGGGCTGATCGCGGTGATCGACAACGGTGAGCTGCAGGGTTTCAACGTTTGCGTGGGCGGCGGCATGGGTCAGCTGGACAGCCGCGAGGACAGCTACCCCCGGCTTGCGGAGGAAATCGGTTTCATCGATGCCGAAGAAGCCCCCGCTTTCAGCGAAACGGTGATGACCATCCAGCGCGACTTCGGTGATCGCAAGGACCGCCACCGGGCCCGTTTCAAATACACCTTGGATCGTCTCGGCCTGGACTGGTTCCTCGACGAACTGGCGCACCGCCGGGGACGCGACCTTGAGCCGGCACGGCCACGGCGCTTTGAGCACAACGGAGACCGGCTGGGCTGGCAGCAGGGCGACGATGGCCTCTGGCACGCCACTCTCTATATTGAAAGCGGGCGCCTGGACGATGCTCTGCGGGGGCAGATCAGCGGCTTGCTGGAACAGTACGGCGGCCGTTTGCGCATGACCACCAACCAGAATCTGCAACTGACCCACATCGAAACGCACGAACTCGAACAACTGCAGTGGCGCCTGGAGGACCTGGGCCTGGCATGGCGTCTGACACCGGACTCTCAGGCGGCGCACACCCTGAGCTGCGTGGCGCTGCCCACCTGCGGTCTGGCCATGGCCGAAGCGGAACGCTACACACCCCGCTTGCTGGATGTCTTTCAGCGCCTCAAAGGCCAGTACGGACTCGCCGACGTCCCGATCACCCTGCGTTTAACCGGCTGCCCCAATGGCTGCGCGCGTCCCTATCTCGGCGAGATCGCACTGACCGGGCGGGCGCCGGGTCTCTACAACCTTTACCTGGGCGGCAGTTTCCACGGCGACCGGCTGGCCCGTCTGTACGCGGGCAACGTCAATGAAGAGCGCTTTCTTGAGTTGCTCGCCCCACTGCTGGAGCGCTTCGCCGAAGGGCGGGACAACGGCGAACACTTCGGCGATTTTCTGGTGCGTCGTGGTCTGCTCGACGACACGCCCGTCGCCCTCACCTCTTTCTGAAAACGGAGCTTGCCATGTCTCACTATCTTTTTATTCAAAGCCAGGACCCGTTCACGGAGACCCGCACCCACCATCAGTTTGACCTGATCGGCCAGCTGCACGACGCCGGCCATAAGGTGGCGGTTCTGCTGGTACAGAACGGCGTGACGCCGGCCCGGCGCGGCGCCAAAAGCGATCTGTTCGACGACCTCTTGCGGTGGGGCGTCACGGTCCGGGCTGATCAATTCGCGCTGGCGCAACGGGAAATCGACCACGCCGATCTCAAGGACCAGGTCGGCGTCGCCGACATGGACCTGGTGATCGATGCCATGCTCGCCGGCCATAAAGTGATCTGGCACTAACCGCCCAACCGGAGCCTGTGATGAGTGATACCAAGACATTGACCTTCGCCTTCATGGAGCCGCCCTTTGAAAGCGAGCGGACCGTGACCTTTTTTCGGCTACTCGACGCCGCCCTCGACCGGGGCGCGGGCGTGCGTGTCTTCGCCTACGAAGGCGCCGTGGCGCTGGCCTTCGCCAGACAGCAGCCGCACGGCAACGCCGTCCATCACCGCGACAGCGAGGAAGAGGATCACCCGCTGACCAAGGACTGGATCGCCGCGCTACAAGAGAAGGCGCGCAGCAAAGGGATCGGGTTCGAGTGGATCAACTGCGGCCTGTGCGTGGACGAACGCGGCGTCAACGACGTCATCGAAGGCTGTGGCCGGGGCGGCCCGCCGGACCTGTGGCGTTACGCCAGCGAGGCCCATAACACTCTGACCATCGGTACGAGGTAATCATGAAAGTACTGCAAGTGATCGACCAGGCCTACCGGACCACCACCGAGGAACAGGACGACACCATTCTCTGGCTGACACAATCAATGCGTGGCGCCGGTGGCGACCTGATGGTGCTGCTCAGCGGCCACGGTGTGCACTACGCGATATCGCGCGAACGGCAGCCGGCGTTGACGCTGGGCACATGGCGGCAAACCCAGCCGGCGGAACTGCCCCGTGATATCGCCAACCTGGTGGAAAGCGGCGTGCCGGTGTACGCCATCCAGGACGATCTGGAAGAGCGCGGCCTGGGTGGGCTCGCGCTGCAAAACGGCGTTCGCCCGGTCGCGCGCCGCGCGGTGGCGGAACTCTATGAGCAAGCGGACCAGGTATGGCACTGGTAACACCGCCCCTGCACACGCCGCTTTGCGACCTGCTGGGTTGCCGGTGGCCGATTTTGCTGGCCGGCATGGGCGGCGTGGCCCGTCATCGCCTGGCCGGCGCCGTGGCCCACGCCGGCGGCTTCGGCGTGCTGGGCATGGTGCGCGAGCCGCCCCATCGCCTACGCGCCGAAGTGGAAGCGCTGCGGGCCGCCGGTATTGAACACTTCGCCGTCAATCTGATTCCCGCCGCCACGGCGCCGGCGCTGCTTGAGCAGCAGATCAGTACCTGCCTGGACCTTTCGGTGCCCTGGATGGTGCTGTTCTGGGATGTGGATCAGCGGCTGATCCGGCGCCTCAAGGACGCCGGCGTCGGCGTTATCCACCAAATCGGTGCAAGCGGGGACGCGCAGGCCGCCGTGGACGCCGGCGCGGATGTCCTGATCGCCCAGGGCGTCGAGGCCGGAGGCCATGTGCGGGGCCGCATGACCACCTTCAGCCTGCTGACCGAGCTGATTCCCTGGAGCCCGGTGCCCGTCGTCGCCTCCGGCGGTATCGCGGAGGGCAGAGGTCTCGCCGCGGCCCTGACGCTGGGGGCTCAAGGTGTCAGCCTGGGCAGCACTTTCCTGGCCACCGATGAGGCCAACGCCCACGATCATCACAAGCGGCGACTGATACAGGCCCGGGGCGAACACACGGTTTACACCACGACCTTCGACCGCAACTGGCACGAACCGGCACCGGTGCGGGTGCTGGCTAACCGGGTTACCCGAGGGGATTACGACGACTTGAAATCCCAGGGCCGCGACCAAATCATCGGGGAACAGGACGGTCAGCCGGTCTACCTGTTCTCCACCGATTCCCCATTACAGGGCGCCAGCGGCGACCTGGACGACATGGCGCTTTACGCTGGCCAGTCCTGCGGCGCCATCAACGCCATCGAGCCGGCGGCTCACAGGATTCAACAGCTGGTCACCGGCGCTGAAAAGGCCCTGCGCCGGCGCTAAGGCGCAGGGTGACCGGCGAAACGATAACCGCAAGGAGTGCATGTATGAAGCAACCGCACCGGATTCAGTGCAAGCGGGTCTACGACGACGCAGACAAAAATGATGGCTATCGCGTACTGGTGGACCGCGTCTGGCCGCGCGGCATCAAAAAGGAAGACCTGCGGGCCGACGAATGGCGCAAGGAGCTGGCCCCGTCCAGTGAACTGAGAAAATGGTTCAACCACGACCCCAAACGCTGGGCGGCGTTCTACCAGAAATTCCACGCCGAACTGGACCAACAAGGCGACGCCGTTGAATCTGTTTTGAAAGGCGCTGATGGCGGCACGCTGACGCTGCTCTACGCCGCCAAGGACGAAGCGCACAACAACGCGGTGGCGCTGAAAATGTATATTCAGAATAAATCGTAGTGGCAGACGAGGGGCGCCCAGCGCCCCTCTTCCCGATTATGGTTTTCCCTGTTTTTTATCTCGGCGCTTCTCTTTCAAGCTCCGTTTGGCCTTTTTCTTTTCTTTCTCTTTGCTCATGATTCATCATCCTCGGCACATGACTCAATTTTGGTAATCAATACGCTGTATTCATGACCCAGAAACCGGGGGTGTACGACATCACCAACTCTGGCGCCGAACAGCGCCTCACCGAACGGCGAGAGAATGGAAATGACACGGTTCTCGGGGCAGGCTCTCCCCGGCTCCACAAGCACGAAATCCACCTCGCCCCTATAATCAAGATCCAATAGCCATACCCGACTATCAATACCCGCGGACGCTGGCTTGTTATCACCCAACTTGCGCCGCTCCATACGCTCAAAAAGGGCGGCTAGAGTGTGCGGGCGTAAAGGATGACACCAGGAACGGATCGACAGATATTTTCGCGCGGCCTCTGAAAGACCACGCCAACGCCGGTGCGAATGCCCGAGCGCCATGGCTGCATCTCCTAAACAGAAATAAGAAAAGGGTTACATGAAGTAGCCGGACGGACAGACGTCCGCCCGGCTTAAACCAGAAAGGTGGGAAAGAGGAGCACTAAAAACCGGCGGGGGAACACGACGCACCTTAAGGAAAATGAGCCAATAGAGACCAGACCATAGCTCACCTATAAAATAAAGCAAGCCATGGCCTAGAAATAGACGTCAGAACACCCCTTGTTCGATCATTGCGTCCGCCACTCGTCGGAATCCAGCGATATTCGCACCGAGTACCAAGTTACCTTGCACTCCGAACTCCCTGGCCGTGTGGCTCGCACGCTGATGAATATCGTACATTATGGTTCTGAGCGCCGTATCCACCCGCTCCGCCGACCAACTCGCCATGGCCGCGTTCTGTTGCATCTCTAGCTGGCTGACGGCGACGCCCCCGGCATTGGCGGCTTTTCCGGGGCCATAGCTGATGCCTGATTTCAGAAATACGGATACGGCGTCGCGCGTACAAGGCATGTTAGCACCTTCGGAGACACAGATTACGCCATTGGCGACTAATGCTTCAGCGTCGGATCCGGACAGCTCGTTCTGGGTGGCGCAAGGGAAAGCAAGATCGGCATTCTCGCACCACACTGCGGATCGTCCCTGTGGGTAGTCGCTTGCAGGGATGAAATGCGCATCCCGGTGCGTTTCCAGATAAGCAGACAAAGCGCCACGATCACGCTCTTTGATGGATTTCAAAAGAGGGACGTCCAACCCCGCATGGTGCACCAGCGTGCCCGTGGAGTCCGAGCACGTAACGGGCCGGGCACCCAGTTCCGTAAGCTTCTCCATGGTATATATCGCGACATTGCCGGCGCCGGAGACCAAGCAGGTTTTACCGGCTATCGACTCACCGCGTTCAGCGAGCATATTCTCGGCAAAGTAAACACAACCGTACCCGGTGGCCTCCTTGCGGCCCAACGATCCGCCCCAGTCCGCTGATTTACCCGTCAATACCCCCTCGAAGCGGCCACTTAAGCGCCGATACTGGCCGTAAAGGTAGCCAATCTCTCGATGACCGACACCAATGTCTCCGGCAGGCACATCAACAGTGGCACCTATGTGACGGTAAAGCGCTGTCATGAACGCCTGGCAAAAACGCATTACTTCGCCCTGCGAACGGCCTTTGGGATCGAAATCAGAGCCTCCCTTGCCGCCGCCTAACGGCAAACCGGTCAGAGCATTTTTGAAAATCTGCTCAAAACCCAGGAACTTGATAATGCCTCCGTTTACGCTCGGATGGAATCTTAAGCCACCCTTATACGGACCCAGCGCGGAATTGAATTGTACGCGATAGCCTTTGTTAACGCGTACACGGCCGTTGTCATCTACCCAGGCGACACGGAAGAAAATCTGTCGCTCGGGCTCCAATAGCCGTTCCAGCACACCTTCGTCACAATAACGAGGCTCGGCCTCCAGCACCGGTGTCAGTGCTTCCAGCACTTCTTCCACCGCCTGATAAAACTCCGTTTGACCAGGACTGCTCTGCTGCAAACCCACCAAAATATCTGAAAAATTACCCATATTGAATTCCTAGAAGTCTCACCCCGCGGGAAGGCCCGCTCCCTCCTCAATACCGAGATGAATATTCATATTTTCGACCGCCGCGCCGGCCGCGCCTTTTCCGAGATTATCGAGACGCGCGATCAAACAGCACCGCTCCTCATTGACAAAGACGAATAGATCCATTCGTTTGTTCCGATTGCTACCTCGTGGATCAAAAAACCGGCTTCAAGGTTGATGACACTGTCCTGCGACATCACACGGACGACCGGCTCATCTTGATACCGCGCGGTTAATACTTCGTGCAACCGCTTCGATGTGACTCCAGGTGGCAAACAGGCAAACTGCAGAGCACCATTGTACCCGGTCTGGGACAACGCAGAGACCACCGGATAGCTACTCGGCAAGACGCCCGCGTCCTCCAAAGTCGTCCCCCTGGCCCATCGACAAAAGCACTATACCGCGTGGTTCCCCTTTGGAGACCGGGAGCCAGCCTCCCCGGGTCAAAAATAACCCCTGGCAAAAATTGGCAGGAGTGCTAGGGTATCGGAATGAACAGCTCTCTTGAACCTGCGCGCCGGACGGCGCCACCAGAAAGTCTCTCACTGAAACCGGCTGTCGGCGCTGTCCGACGGTCGGCAGCTGCGCTCGCCTTCCATTTC
>MDTG01278033.1_pt1 | contig 18225 bp, 12 predicted proteins | sample 811421 | NCBI WGS metagenome assembly MDTG01 (sample SAMN05326645, study PRJNA326480) | marine metagenome | isolation source: seawater | place: Pacific Ocean: South East | collected 2011 | reverse complement strand
GGCCAGAGCTGTCGCTCGGTACAGAATGGAAAAGGCCGCCTTTGTCGATCGGATGAAGCGCGAGATGGGCGTGTGTGCCAATCCGCTCTGCTGGCGCGACGGACCGAGCAAGGGGCGCTGTTTCCCCGGATTCGAAGTCTGCTTCGACCTCGACCACCTGGACCCGGCGACTAAGGTCCATGGGATTGGCAATCTCGTCGGTAACACTGTGTCGCTCAAGACAGCCAAGCCGCTCATCCTCGCCGAGATACTCAAGACGCGCCTCCTCTGCCGCAACTGCCACAAGACCCGTGAGCATTGGGACCCAGAGTGAGACTGTCGCTAGATTGATAATCATGTAATGCATAGTGTCCTGACAAGAGCGTGCCAACCATGCACGTGGTGCGCCAGCACGAGCACGACGACGCCACGCTCGGTCGCCTCCATGCCGCGGCCGAGCGCGAGCTCAGCCGGCGGCTCGCGGCCATGCCAGTCGAAGACACGGGCGTCATTCCAGTCGACGTTCCTGAGAACTCGCTTCCCGAGTCGCTCGTAAAAAAGGTGGAGGAGATGGCTCTAAACGAGGAACTGCTTGGTGGCTGGGACAATTTGATGGCCTTGCAAGGTACTGGGACCGTGGAACAACTTACACGCTTTGAGCGTCCGTCGAACACGGAGAAGATCGTCGAGGGACTCTGGGCTGGAACCGCCATTGCGGCGGACAACACTCCCTATGACCCCAAGGCGGGCGTCTCTGACGCCAACCCCCTCAACCTTCTCAAGGTGGGGAATTTTGCAACGCCGTCCACACAGCGCGCCACCTTTTTCAAGGCGCTCGGGTTGATCGAAATGGCATGGTACGCACAATCGAAGACGACGCCCGAGGAGCTCAACAACATGCTAATGCACCCTTTAGGAGCAGGAACCTGGAACACCGTGGACCGCGTCGACTGGCGCGCTGCCGTAGAGGCTGGTGTGCTCGAGGAGCTTGGCATGTACGCCAGCCCGCCCGAGGAGATCATGAAGCGCTTCGAAGGCTTTGGCGACTCCTGGCCGGCGGCCAACCGTGGAACCACGGCCGTGCGGCGCGGCTCGCTGGCCATTCGCCGCGCCAAGTTTGCGCAGGAGGGGCCGACGATGCGCGAGCTGCTCTGCGAGATGGCACTGTCGGCCTTCGCTTCGAAAGTCGGCGTCGGGCCACGCCAGTTCTTCGCCTTTGTCGTTCCAGCCAAGCCCGACGTGTACCCTCGTAGCGACGTCTTCACCGCCGCCAACCAGTCCCAGAGCGCTCACCTCGACGAGGTCATGTTCGTGAGTGAGCTCTGGAACGGCGACTGTGCGTCCAAAACGGGATTCCCGCACGACCAGCCGGGGTTCATGAGACTTCTCGGAAGGCTCTTTGTGCGTGCCGCATGCGCTGGAATTTTTCATGGCGACATCAAGCGCGCCAACCTGCTCTACCGCATCGATCAGGACGTTGGCAAGGACGTCGTTGCGCTGGCGTTTACCGACTTCGACCCGTACTTTGTGAAACTCGTCGACATGAGCATCGAGGCAAATCGCAAGATGATCCCCTGCTTGGCGATACTCATGTGCGTCTGCTACTTGGCTGAAATTCGATGCCAGACACGCTGGGGGCCGGGAAACGTGGAGGCCATGTACCACATCTTGCGCCGCGTTGTTGAAGAAGAGCTCAAGGCGGCGGGCGAGGGCGAGCCATTGAAAGGCGTGCCGGACGATGAGGGCATCAACTCGGTTTGCAGCCTGGTGACGGACGCGAATGACCTTGGGTTCCTTCGATGCGGGACCAAGGTCAAGGAGGGCGAGCCGAGCGTCGAGGAGCAGAACGTGAGGCTCGAGGAGAAGAAGACCATCTACAAAGCGCTCAGGTCCCACTACGGCAACTACTCTGCCAAGAACCAGAAGACGAACGTGCCTTGCTTGCCTGAAGGCGTTCGGAGACCGCAACGCGGCCCGAGCATGGCGCAACGCATCTTCTACTTTGTCGCCACAGGGCGAGATCTCTGGACCGAGGGCAAGACTAGCAAGGCCGCGAAGCGATAAATTTTGCTAGACATAATGCAATGGATGACAGGGGCTCTGTAGAGGAGGTGAGAGTGCGTCTTTTTTCCAATGAGTCTGCGCGCGCACGTCGAGGCTGCGCCCGTCACGGGCGTCGCAGCACAGGAGCAACAATCCGTGCGAGTCTCGTTTTCGTTTGGCGAGCTCGGCACGCGGATAGGAGACTTGGACACACGCCCGGTGGCGACGGCAGGTGCCATCGACCGGGAGTCGACCGACGAAGACATCCAGAAAGTGGTACAGAGAGTCGGCAGCCTCCAGCAGGTCGCCGAAGCAACCTACACGGCCATGCTGGAGCAAGGGACGCTCAACGTCAATGATGTGATCACGCAGGCCGAGCAGATGTTTCCCAGCCTTGGACAACTAGTTGTCCTGCTGCCAACGAGCATGCACTATGCTGTACCGCCCAAGCCCGGACAGAAGGGTCCCGTGGAGGTCGACTTCGAGAAAAATCCAACTTACTGTCTCGAGGTTTTGCAGGAGGTCACGGACCCGGGGCTTGCCAGGCTGCTCCGCGCGACGGTCGCGCACGCGTTCCTCGGCAACGTCAACGCGGTGGAGCTGCTCGCGACGTTTTCGATGCTCAGCATGGAAGTTCGCCCCGTCGGGTCGCTCGGGGGCCGCGACGTCACGGGAACGCTGCCGCTTGCGCTGCTGCTGCTCAACGACGCGACGGACCGCGGCGCCGCGCTCCGGCGCATCCTTCGGGCGCGCGAGAAGGGCGACAAGCTCGCGCACGCGCTGCTCGGCCTGCCCTGGGACCGAGAGTCGTTCTGGCAGGACCTTGACCGGCGCCAGATGCTCGTCAAGTACGGCAAGGACGTCGTGGTCAGACCCGAGGGCGACTTTCTCTACTACGTCGACAGGCCCAGCAGCCAGAGCGTCGTGGACCTGCTCGCGCGTTACGGGGACAGCGCCGCGGAGCTGGCCAGAGCGTACATGATGAGTTCCAATCCAGTAGAACTGTAACTCGTACGCTAGCCCTGATTTCTTCCGTGAGTACATGAGTGTAAGAGAGAGACACACACACGCTCCGAATGTCGAGCGGGATCGACCTCCGGAAGCGTGGGCAGCGCCGCGAGCCGCCGAAGCGCAAGCACGGCTACGGCAGGAACGGATCGCCCCTCGACGCCATCGACGCGGGCGACATAGGCGAAGTTCGCATCTCCAACGACACGCTTTTCGCGCTTCAGCATCTCTACAACACGTCGCCCAGCATCCAGGCCGCGCGCGCGATCCTGATGGGACAGCTGCTCTCCTCCGGCGTCGTCGTCCGCCGCGGAGGCAACGACGTCGAGCTCAAAGACACCTTCTCGCGCCACCTCGAAGATGTCTGGATCCCATTCGCGAGGGGCGTCATCGACCACTTCCTCATGTTCGGCTTCGTGGTGGTGTCACTCGAGGAGGAGGAGCCACCGCCGTTTGACAACTTTCTCAAAGGCAAGAAGATGGCCTCGGTCTCGTACACGCAGAAGGACCCTGGCGACGCGAGCGCGGCGCGCGCGCGCAAGGTGCCGGTGCGCGACGACGTGGCCCACGACATCAACGCGCCCAGGGCCCGAGGCACCAACCTGATTCCCATGATCCCCGATCTGGGCCAGTACGATGTAAGCTTCATCCACGTGGGCGCCACCAACTACCGCCGCGTCTACCGCATCTTTGCGACCAACTCGGAAAACGCGTACAGGCAGGACTTCTCCAGCGAGATCTTCTTCAAGACGCCGCCGGACAACGCCGGCAACATCTGCTCGCCGATCGCCACCGTCTTCCAGTCGGCGTCGTTCATCTCGTCGCTCGAGGAGCTGGCACTGCAGGCCGAGGTCGTGCGCACGAGGCAGCTGCTCGTCACCCAGCCCATGCAGCGCCTGCAGCAGAACAACAACCTCGACCCGGCCAACCTATTTTTTGACTCGGAGAGCCGCGCCGTGCAGGCGTCTTCCACGAGCGAGGAGGACGCCTCGCAGGCGCAGAGCCTGGCCATGCAGGCCAAGCTCATGAGCATCATCAACCGACTCCAGACGACGGACCCGGCGACGGGCAAGTCGGTCGCCGGGTCCTCGAGCATCTCGGCACCCTCGCACGTGCCGCCGCCCCTGCCGCCCCAGCTGTTTGCCTGCCCCGAGAAGCAGATGGTCGTACCCGGCGTCCGCCCGCCCGAGGCCCGCTCCGACCTCGTCGACCTCATGAGAGTCGCAAACGACCACATAGCCGCAACGATGGGAGTACCTGCAAGCGTCATCTTCGAGGGTACGCTCCAACCACATCTTCCAACAGACGCCTTTGTGACCACGTTTCGTGTCGCGTCGCAGGAAAATTTTCGAGCAACAGCATGAGCCAGCTTCAGCTGTGAGTCCGCCCACACACGCGCTTCGGCCCACGTGTCTTCAGCCCCCTGTGTCCGCCGCGCAGGCTGAACACCACCGTGCAGTCGCTGGCACTCGCGGTAAACAAGGTGCTCACGGCATGCTACCACGCGGCCTACGACGACGCGCTCGAGGGTGACGAGCTGGTGCTGCTGACGGCGCCGCTGGCCGCCACGACGGAGGTGCAGGCGCTCTTCGAGGCAGGCATCATCGACATCGAGAGCGCGCTGCCCGCGGCGCTGCACTCGCTGGGCAGCAGCGCGGTTGAGATCGAGGGAGCCCTCAAGAGGCGGCGAAAGGCGGACAAGGGCGCTGCCAACACGGAGCTCATGCAGGCGCAGACGGCGGCGCAGCTGGGCGACGCCGACGTGCTGCTCAAGGCGGCACAGACGAAGAAGACGGAGGCGGAGATTGGGCAGGTGGAGGCGACGGCGGACAAGACGCGGGCCGAGGTCGACAAAGTCGGGGCGGAGAAGAAGAAGCTGGAGCACGACGCGAAGGCGCCCTTCCCGTCTGCGGCGGCGGCCAAGCCGGGCGGCAGCAGCGGCGGCAGCAGCTCCAGCAAGAAGAAGTGAGAGACTTGCGACTCCCGCAATGCGGGTGTGTGAGTGTGTGTTTGAAGTTCGGAGTCGCAAAGGAATGGAGACGACCACCTCTCAGCCGTACAATGGCTTCGGATCCTCCACTCAGAGCGTCCGTCGCATCGTCGTCCTGCCGAGCAACCAGACGCTGAGGGTCACGAGCAGGGGCCGTGCGCATACGATTTCCATCGAGGTTCTGTCGGACGCTCAAGAAGCGGGGCAGGCGGAGGTACATCTGTCGTCGCGTCTCGTCGAGGGTTCTATGCCACACCAGGGCATCGACGAGACGCTCACGATGGCCGGGCATCGGCTCCGGGTGCGGAGCTCCGGGCGTGCTCATACCGTCCTTCTGAAGGAAGGGTGGGTGGAGGAGTGAGACACTTGCGACTCCTGCAATGCGGGTGTGTGAGAGTGCGTGTTCAGAGTCGTCGTGCTTTACTGATTGAAAAAGAGCATGTCCACCGAGGAGGATCGGACGCCTCTGCACCAGGTTCAGGAGACCATAGACAGCCTCGTGGAAGAGAAGAAGCTCGACGAGGGCAGTCTTCTCGCGCTCTCGAATTCCTTGAAGCGTGCGCACGAGGGGTGCAGCAAGATGATGGCCAAGAAGGAGAAGAGCCTGAGGAAGGAGGTCGTGGACTTTGGTCGTGAGTCACACAGACAGGTCAAGATGTTGCACCAAGTGTCGAGCGCGCACGTCGAGCTGCTTGCAGTCTGCAACACGATGGACGACATGTGGAAGAAGGTCAGCCACAAGGAGGACAGTCCCAAACCCGGATTTGCCAAGTTTGTGCGGGTAGACATTCCAGCGGATGTACATCACATCATGACGAGCTTCTTCGAAACAACGAACAAGAGTTTCAAATGCGGCAAGGTTCATGCCATACGCGACGCGTGCGCCGCTTCTCTGTCCCTGATGCACGAGATTCCGTCGGACGAGGAGGAGGAGCCTGCCGAGACGGCCGAGGGTGACGCTGCCGACGGAGCGGCTGCGGAGGCGTGAGGACACGGCCAAAGTGCGCGAGCAGGCGCGCGTGTTTTGTGTGTGTGTGTGTCTGTGTGTCTCAAAAAGCGTGCGGCGACACTTGCGACTCCTGCACTGCCACCTGGCGACTCGCCGGTACGAGCCGCGGGCCGGGTGGCGTGGCTCCGATGGAGCCATCCACGGAGCCACCCACGGAGCTTTCGGAGAAGAAGCGTGGCAAGCAACAGGCTACCGGTGTCCCTCCTCGCGACGAAGCGGCCAACCGGCTTCGAAACTTGAAGCGTGAGGAGGTCGATTCCTGCCTGGATGAGGAGGAAGACGTCACGAAGAGGATTGACGACCTGCTCGGGGACGACGAGAGCCCCTGGGAGAAGGAGGAGAGTGAGGGTTCGGAGGAGGAGGAGGAGGAGGAGGAGACGGAGGAAGGAGCGGCGGCCATTGTGGAGGAGCTTCGGCGCAACAGCAAGAGGGTACGTACGGAGCGCGAGAGGTGGGCGGAGGCCCGGAAGGCGAAGGAGGAAACGGAACGCCTCAATGAGCGCAGCATGGCAATGGCAGCCGCGCAGAAACGCAAGATCGAGAAGTCCCTCCTTCCCCTGTGCGATCAGCATTGGATCAACGCTTCCAACTACGGGTTGGTCAAGGAGTTTGGCCGGCGGTTCTGCGTGCTGTTCAACGTGCGGCGCTTTGTCTTTTTTCTCAGGAAACGGACACACAAGGTCGAGACGCGCGGGGAGGGGGCGAACTGGTGCCTGAAGGAGCTGCGGGTTCGCACGGCCGAGCTGCAGCGGGACGACGATCCAATCGACTGCGCGGGTGAGCTCCGGCTGGGCCGGGAGCACGAGAAGCTGGTGAAGGATCGCAAGCTAGAGAAGGCCAACGAGGTCGCGGAGTTCACGATCCCAGCTGTGACGGGGCGCGGGAGCGTGCGTCTGTGCACTCAAGTCTGCAACTGGTGCGGCATCGGGCAGGGCTACAACATCCAGAACATCCCGGAGATCTACCGCGCGGGCTGCTGTGACATTGACAAAGTCGACGCCAACGTGGTGAAGGAGCTCCGTCTTCACCACGGAGGCGCGGATGCCGTGCGCCGGCTTGCCGATCGACTCGGAAGCGAGGACACGCGAGGCGCGTTCTGCAACCGCGTGTCGTGCTGCGAGCGCGAGTGCCTGCTCAAGGCCAAGATCATCTCCTCGCGCACTCAGACGACATTTGAGAAGACCGACCCGTCGAAGCGCCGTTCCAACAACAAGTGTGGCAACGTGCGACACGACTCTGCCAAGGTCTTCGAGGAGACGATCGTCATCATCCGGCTTCTGGTGGAGGCGGACCTCGACGCCGCTGGCGTGAAGTTTGGTCGGCCCGAGGACATCGAGTTTCTCCAGAAGTACACCGACGAGGAGAACAAGATTGGACACAACTACGAGAACCTCGATCTCTTCGACATCGACAAGCGTATCCCAGACCATACTCTCAAGATGGTCGACGTGCTGCTGAACGACGTGGCGCAGTGGACGTACTGGCTCGAGAGCCACGAGCGTCGCTACATCTCCTCGGCCGTCGTTGCCATGGAGAACGCGGAGGAGTTTGGTCTCAGCGTCGAGTCGAAGCAAAAGTACCTCGACATGTTTGCCGACATCCCGTACTACTTCCTCACGCGAGTCGTACGCAAGCACATTCTGAACCTCAACTACCCGAGAGACCTGAAGGAGAAGCTGAAGGTACGGAAGCTCGATGGTTCGCTCAAGGACATACAGTCGTGGTTGGCGCGATGCGTCAGCCTCAACAAGAACAAGTACCCTTCGCCCTACGACTGCATGATTGTGGACCAGATCTACAACAACTGGGTAACGAACTCTCGGCCGCGAGAGAACGGCTTACCGGTTCACTGGGCGTTGGAGGGCAACGAGCGGGCGTTTCGCCTCCTCGGTCGTGGATGGCACAAGGAGAAGAGGGAAGGCCAGAAGGTGGACGTGGAGCACTGTGCCGCACGTACGTTCGCCTCGGTGATGGCACCCAGGCTCGCCGCAGAGATCCAGAAGCAGCATTTCGACAAGCGGCCGCCTCTCGAAACGCATGTGATGCGTTCGACTGGCACGAGCCGAAACGGGATTTTCAGTGCGCTCTCGGCATCCGGCGGCTCCAAGATCCCTCGCTACCTCAAGCACGAGATTGTCTTCTACCTCACACAGGACTTGGAGGGCACACGACGCCCCGGAAAGGAATTCACCGTGTGGCACACCGAGGCCATCAAGAAGAACACGAGCGACCACCACCGCAGCTTCGCTCCCTCCTCGGTGACTCTTTTCGAGAACCAGAACGTCGAGGCCTTCCAGAGGATCAAGAACGCCGGCATCTGCATGAACCTCGACATCCGGGAGGATGACAGCACCTTCTGTCACGTTGACCTCACTCACCTCTGCCTCGAGTACAAGACCGTGCCATGCAGCGTGCGCAAGAAGCTCAAGTTGGAGGACGGCTCGGACGCAAAGGACGAGGACGGCAAGCAGCTGTACGAGACTGTTCCCGGCACGCGATCCGGGTGGGCAATTCGCGACATCGGAGTCAAGCGCATGGTCGCAGGGAAGGCCGAATCAGCTCGGTTCCGTGCGGCGCAGCGCGTCGACAGCGGGCTTTCGGGTCACAAACTCGGGGACCCGCGCAGACTGAGTGTCCGCGACGCGATCGCGTCCGACCGGGGCGTCGTGCGCATCGGAGAGACGCTGGGTATCGGGATGCGTCGGCCAGCGGCGGGAGCGACCGACGTGCTCGGGGAAGAGGAGCGCGCTCGCCTCGAGGCGACGAGCTGCAGACTGGTCACGCAGCCGCTCACGCGGATCTGCACGTGGGTGCGCAACATCACCGACATCTCACGCCCCTCTATGCCGATTCGTGGCCTCCAGACGACGACCTCGAGCCACGACCCCTTGCTCGTTGCGATGGGCGCCCTTCCCGAGGGCTGGAACGTGCGCGAGAAGGGGCGGTGGCCGTTCACTGCCGAGGCACTCGTGGAGGCCGGACGCGTCGCCGACCTGGAGAACGCGAAGCGAATCGTCGACGTCGACTTGGCGCTCCGCTTCCTCAACAGACTCGCTTTGAAATGGACTGCAAAGTCCAGCGCCACCACTCTGGACTGGGACGAGCTGCGTCTCCACAGCACCGTGCTCCTCACGGAACTGGAGCGGAGCGACGCCGACCGTAACATGGTGGTTCGGGCGCTCCTCTCCGATCTTCTCGATCTCGAGTCGCGCAACGCCCGCAGGGCGGCGCTGCAGGCGCGCGGGACGAACGGAACGTACCGGTTCAACCCCATCAACGACCTCAGGAGCGTGGCCAGCGCCGCGAAGCTACGTGTGCGCAACCATCGCTCCGGCATTCAGGGAGCAATGTTCAGTCGCGAGGTCGCCCTCACGCGGGCGACTACGGACGTGACGAACCGACCGCCTCCGAAGCAGCCGAAGGGCTCGGGCGACGAGCACGACCGGAACTACCCCTCCTTCATGGCGGCTCGCCGCGCCGGCCTGGCTGCTTCCATGGACTTCGAGCAGTACACCACCATGGACATCAACCGGACGTACGCAATGAACACCATGAAATGGAACGAGCAGAAGATCGAGTTTCTCAAGTCGGCCATGAACCCCCAGTCGCCGTTCCATTGCGTTCTGTGCTTCCCGACCGCCAACGCCGGGTACGACGACACCGGAAGCCTCGTGGGTATCGACGCCACCGCACTCGAGCACCCCGACTTCCGCGAGAAGCTGGTCCACTGGCAGTCGGAAGGCAAGGGATGCAAGATTCCAGGCCAGCCAAACGGCTACGACCACGCCTGCCTCGACTTTGACGCCTTCCTCAAGGCTCGCCGCAAGGACGAGTACCTCCGCGAGCGGCCGCGCAACGAGGCGGAGGGGCGCAAGTTCTTCCTCGAGGGCAAGCGGGACGCGGAGCCTGAGTTTTCGAAGACGGACATGCAGGCGATGGATGCTCATGAGGCCACTCAGGCAGCCGCGGCCCTGCTGCTCGACCCTCCGACGACGCCGGCGGCCCGCAAGGAGGTTCTAGAGCGCTTCTTCAACAAGTCGACGCCGGAGGAAGAGGAAAAGAAGCTGAAGGACGAGACGGAGGATGAGGTCGCAAAGCGTCTGAAGATGAGAAACTTCGAGGCGTGGTCCAAGCTCGTGGACCCCATGTACAAGAAGCTTCAACGCGAGATGGACGTCGCCTTCTCGTGGCGCTCGCTGGCAGGAACGCAGACCCAGCGGTCGCTGCGCGCCGGCATGCCAGGGTCGTCTTCCGACGCGGTGGATCTCGAGAGCGCGCCGCAGATCGAGGGCGAGCTGGTCGATGTCAAGATCGAGGACGATCCGGATCCGGAGCCGGAGCCGGAGCCGGAGCCGGTGCAGGTGGACGCGGTGGTGGTGACGCAGCCTCAGGAGAACGAGGACGAGGACATCGACGATGCGATGTGGGCGGACGACGAGCCTTCGGACAACGACGAGGACGCCATGGAGGACTGAGAGGGATCAGGAGCGGCGGCGTCTCTGGATCCGCCCCCCTTCCCCACTCGCCCTTCCGAAGGAACACACAACTGCGACTGCTACACTTGCGACTCGTGCACTGCGTGTGTGTGTGTACGTGTGTGGGTCTTGACAGGGAAGAGGTAAAAGGCTTTGAAAAAGCATGACGCGAGCCAACCAGTTCCCTCTGGCAGCACGCTACTTTGACCGCGTCGAATGCAAGGCGCCCAATGTCGACGATGCGACCAACGCGCGTGTGCTCGGCCGCGTGCGCGCGCTCCTTCGCGCGATCGGACCCTTCTGCACCGACCCGCATCCACATCTCATGGAGCCATACGCAATCGACGCGATCGGCCGCATGCTCGGAGAGGACCATGAGACGTACAGAGTGGCGCTGATGGAGTCGCAGCCACCGGACCAACCCAGGGCCTTCGTGGTCAGGCGACTGTACAAAGTAATGACCGTGGCCCAGGCCGAGGCCATGGACGACGCCTCGCGCGCGCTGATCGTGCCGCTGCGCGGCGACGGAGACCGTGTGGCCCTGCCGCTTCCCGAGGATCAGCGACCGCTCGCCGAGACGACGGTGCTCTTCGCCAAGACGGAAGACTCCAAGCGACAGGGGGCGAAGCTGACCGTGCGCGAGCAGCTCGACCCCGACGAGTTTGTCGTCGACCTGGTGTCGGAAACAGGGAAGCGCAAGCGCCTGCAGGGGACGCTGCCGAGCGATCGCCGAACGTGCCTCACAAATGCCTTCGACACGACGGCCATTCAGGAGCAGCGCCAGAGCGCCGAGGAGCCCGTCGCCGCACGCAAGTTGGAGTTTGTGAAGAAGGAGGGATCGGCCACGCAGAACGGCGACATGGACTCGTGGGACATGCCGACCTGGCTCATGCATCAGACGGGCGCGGTTCTGCAGAACGTGGTACGGCTGCACGTGCTGCTGAGTGCCGCACGCACCGACGGACTGGGAGCCGCTGTCTACGTGGGCAAGCTGACGCTGACACACGTGCGGAGACCGAAGCACGACGTGCCGCACTGGGTCTTGAAAGCTCGGCTGCACTCCGCCTCCGGGAAGTGCGTCTGCCGTGCCCATGCGCGCGGTGCCGATGACGGGCCATCGGACGAGGTGCCCGTCCCGGTCGATCCCGACCACGTCGAGATCCGAGTCCGTATGTGTGGCATGCCGATCAAGGCGGGCGGGCTCTGCGACGTGCACGTCTCCTCGGGGGCGGGACGCTGCTCGGCGTGCCCTGGCCTGTGCACCAAGCAGCTGCGCGTGAGCCTGGCGTGCGTGCACGGCAGCCAAAACAACCGGGGCCTCTTTCACGCTCTGCCCGACTCCCACACGCTCGTATCCGAGCACCAGCGTGTCCTCACGAGACTCATGCACAGCGCAATTCGCACGGCACGCGCGACGAGCCTCGACCAGGCGGCGGTCATGGAGATGGAGACGGCGATGGCCCAGGAGCTCGGAAACCTCGATCGTCAGCGTCTCTGCAGCGGGCTGACGCACGAGGCGATGCTCTCGCGCGACGAGGGAGTGAAACGCAAGCTGCTGGGCGCCGGCCTGCCGTCGTCGCTAAGGCTGCGCGACATCGAGCCTACGCACGGGCAGCTCCTTCCGAAGAAACGAAAGTCGGTTTGACGCTTACGACTCGTGCGGTGAGTGTGTGTGTGTGAGTTTGCTGTAGGAGGCAGACGAGCAAGGCCACCGCCGAGGCATGACAGACGAGGGGCTTCACGAGTCTCAGGATCGCATTGGGAGGCTGCTGGACAAGAGTAGGACCGCCATGGCGCAGCTCAAGGAGCGAAACCAGAGGGAGCTGGCCGAGCGAGGCATGGAGACGGAGGGAGCGCTTTACGAGTTCCTGAACATCCGTGGCAGCCCGCTCGACGACATACCCGACATGGAGATCGTGACCGACTACCGTGGCTCCCAAAGGGACCGGCACGGGGAGGTCGAGCTCTTCTTCCGCGAAGCCCGTTTCGCGGGTTACGACGTGCTCACGACGGTGGAGGATCGTCTCATCAAACTGGACGTTCCGCACAAGGTCAACCGGAACGCGTCCGGGTTCACGGGTGGCGAGGGCCAAATATTCCTGTCGCAGGAGGCCTACGCCGAGCTCTGCGAGAGAGCGAAGCGGGCCGTGTCTGTATGAGGAACGGTCTGTATATCCCGTTCTCGATTAAAAACACGCCCAGTTTCCTCCTACCGCACATGTTCCCGCACACACACGCCCCGTCAGTTGTGAGGGTCGTAGTCGATGTCTAGCAAGACTTGATGAGCAGGTCGAAGTACTCTCCCGGCTTGGCAAACGTCTTGCACATGCCGATGACGCGGTCGCTCATGGGCGTCGCGATCTGGATGCCCACGCGCCTCGGTCCCGACTTCTGCCGCTTGGCCCCGATCGCTTCCGCCTTCTCCGAGACGAGCGTCCACTCGAGCATGTCCCCAGGGAAGATGGCCTCCGCGCCGTTGTTGTACATTGTCACGGGACCTCCAATGGCGCTGGTAAAGTACTCGTCGATGACGGGTCCTGCGCCGTCGTCGATGGGCTGCACGCTCTTGCTCCGGCAGATGCCCGCGAAGAAGAAGTTCTTCGCGTCGGACGCCTTGAGGCCGGCGGCGCACGCGATCACGGGCGCGGCGGTCTCGGCGGCGGCGTAGTTGCGGAAGGTCGTGTTGCGCGCCTTGCGCTGCAGCAGGATCATGCCCGGCAGCGCGGTGGCCCACTCGTGGAAGTAGGGCTTGTGCTCGACGACTGTGGTGTCGGTGCCATCTCCCTTGAGATCCTTCAGCTGAAGACCGCCCTCATCGAGCTGCGCAAACTCGAAGCGGTCGATGAAGACGTTCTGGACGATCTCCCCAATGCGCGAGACGGGCTGATAGCCCTCGGTGAGCGAATGGGCGAGGCGCGAGTCCTGCGGACCCTGGATCGACTGGAACTGCGTGATTGCTGCCATGGCAAGACGACTTGTCGCGCTCGAAGGGGGGTCGGGCCACGCGACGCCGCAGACACGTTAGCGCAGCGTAGTCGGTTTCTTGCTGCTTGGCGTGTCTGCGTCGGTTTATCCTGTGAGCGCATGCTTTTGAAAAACGTGTCGTGTCGAGTGTTCCAGAGATGACTCTTTCAGGTACCGGCGCACACCCACACATACCCACACGCGACAGGGGCATTGTCACTCGCCCATCCTCAACCCTCCCGTTTCCCATGTGCCCTCGGTCACGGCCACTACCGAGGGTAGTTGATGTCGCCAGCTTCCAGGTCCTTGACTGTCTGCTCGTACCGCGCCTTGATCGTACCCGTTGTTTTCCCCGTGGGATCCTTCATGTTCATGAAGCTTCGGTACATCCGGTCCGCGTCCCACCATTCGATCTGCACGTTCACGTTGAGCGCCGCCGAGTTGGGTGCGGAGCGGAAGCCGAAGCTCGAGCCGTCGGGGAAGGTCGCGCGCGACGCCGCCGTGTCCAGCACGTTGCCGATGCACCACCCGCCGATGATGTACTCGCCGCCACTCGTTCCGCGCCGGAGTCCCATGCGGTTGGTGGGATCGCCGCTCTGCCCGTCGCCCGCCGAGCAGTTGACCATCTGCGACGACGTCGCGACCCGGAGGCGGAAGTTGGCCAGCCGCGTCTTGGGCTTGTAGGTTCCGTCGAGCTCGTCTTTGGCGTCTTCGGCAAAGGTCTTGTCTACGGTCGGCGGCGTTCCCAATGGGTCGCCCGCTCTCAGCACCTTCTTCATCACGGTCCACCTGGCGTCGTCGGCATGATAGGCGTCGTACGTGGCCTTGCTGGGACCATTAAGGAAGGCCTCGACGACTCCGCCGCCGGGGAGATCGCCCCACCACACGTCGGCGACGATGACGACAAAGACCTTGTCGAGGGGCATGACCTGCATGGTCGGGTCGCCGATCCAGGAGGTGCTGAGCGCCGGTCCCTGGATGCGCAGGTTGAAGAGCTGGCCGTCGCGCGCGTTGAGCTGCTCGTCGCTGATGAAGTCGCCGAGGTCGTTGGCGCCCTTGCTCAGCACGATGCCGTCGGGGCGCCAGTCGCTGAGCCCCTTGCTCGTGAGCAGGCGCTCGAGCGCGGCGAACGCGACGTCGTCGCCCAGGTAGCGCGACAGCTGGAAGGGGTCGACGTATCCACCACCGGTGAGGTCCTGGCGGATCCCACCCTTGGTACCGTGCACCATGCGCTTGCCGATCGCGTTGTCGCGCTCCGGACGGATGCCGCCCTTGCCGCGGAGGAAGGGCCCTGCGTCGTGCGTGAAGACGCCCTGCTTGATGGCCGTGGTGAGTGTGGCGGCGGGCGAGTCCGGGAACCCCGATTCCTTGCAGAGGTCTGGCACGTCGAGCATGGACGTTCCGTCGAGCGGGTCCGCGTTGCCCACGGCCGTAGCGAGCTCGCGCGCCAGACGCAGCATCCCGCTGTCCTTGCGGGGGTTCATAGGGTCAGCGAGCGCACCGGCAATGAGGGCGTTTTCCATGGTGGTGTTCAGATCGATGACGAGCTTGCCAAGGCCATTCACCGGGTCCTGGAAGTAGCGCTGCAGGTACTCGATCGAGCACAGCTTCTGGAAGCGGTCAACGTGCGCCATGCCACCGGGGGCGTGTTTGCTGTTGACCGCCTGGAGGATGTTGTAGGGGTTGTCCGTGATCATGCTACCGTCGGTATCCGGCGCCGAGCGCTTTCCCAGTACAAAGGCGAGGCGCGTCGGCCGGACGTCCTGCGTCTCGGAGATGGGCCTTGTCGCAACCTTCTCGTCGACCATGTACTTGTCTGTCTGGTATTCTCCAAGGTTGTGCTGCTGAAGCGCCAGCCCCGTCTCGTGGATGTTTCCAAGCGGCACGAGACGCGCCATGGGAATGCCGATGTTGGACCCCTCGTTGTGACGCGCCGCGTAGGGCGCCGGCGCGTTGACGCTCGTGATGGGGTTGCCGGGGGCACTGCTCACGCCGGAGAAGGAGCCACCGACGCCGGCGGCGCCCTGGCGGTAGATTCCACCGCCGGAAAAGGGGTCGTTCCCCGCGGGCAGTGTCGCGGCCATCTGCAAACACGGCGCTCCCTGTCGGTTACGAGTGTGGAGGAGGGTGTCGTGTACTCACTGGAGGGTTAGCGGAGAGGTGGCTTATCCTGAAACTGCCATTCAAAAAACACCCGTTGGACTAGACACAGGACAGGTCCCATGGACCCCTGGAAATTTTCTGCGACGGCTCCCAACCCACGAACGGCACACCCACGCGACGCCCAAAGGGCCGAAGCGTCCTGGTCACGATGGCGTCACAGGCCACACGATACTTCCTCGCCTCGTGGTTGGCGACGGACGCGGCCCAGAGGCGGTCGAGGAGGTCGACGCGAAGCGCGCCCTGCCGCAGGAGAGTGGCGAGGACGCGCGCCAGCCGCACGTCGCGGAGATGGCAGCGCGGCTCGCCGTGCGGCACGGCGTCGGACTCGCTCTGCAGGTGCACGCTGCCGACGGGATACGAGCGCATGTGCGCCGGCGGCAGAACCGAGCGGAGGCCGCCGGGCGCGGCCGACTCCAGCGCCCGGTCCCCGACGACGACACGGATGCCGTTCCAGCAACGGTGCGAGGCGTCCGTGCCGACGAGCCACTCGACGCTTCGCACCTCGGCAGCCAGCGCCGCCTCGAGCCCCGCGTGTGCGACGTCCATGGCCTGCTCGAGCACGAGGCTCTCGTCCGCGTCGAGGTCTCCGCTGACCTTGGAGAGCAGTGACAGCACGGATGCCAGTCCCAGGTCACGCAGGAGGTCGCGGAACGGCGTGTGGCGCGCGCAAAGCGCTACCACCGCTCTTACGCCGTCGGAGCGGCGCTGCGCCCGGTGCCAGGCGCACGCGCGGCTCCCGGGACCGGTGACGCCCGATCGGCGCCGCCGCTTCGGTTCGGCCGCGCGCGCTGCGTAGTCGCACACCGCCTCCCGTACACGCCGCAGGAGCACACCCACACTCTCGAGCTCCTCCTGCGCCTCCAAGACGGCATCGCGCGCGTGTCGCTCGAAGAGCGTGCTCAAATCGCGACGCACGGTCGCTTCGCGCTCGACTCCGTCGGCGACGGCGTGGAAGGCGGTGCGCATGCGCTCGGCCGCGATCTCCGCAAAGGTGACGACCTCGACGCCCTCCGAGGGGACGTGGCGACGGAGTGTCGCCACCTGCATGCTGCAGACGAGCTCCGAGAGACCGAGCACAAAGTTGGTCAAGGAGCGGTCCACACACTCCCAGACGTCCTTGACGCTTCCCGGCATCAGCGGCTGTGGGAACCGCAGTGTGACGAGCGGACAGTCGACGTTCTCCTCCGCGACCCGACGGTACCGTACGAAGCGCATCCGAAAGAGCCTGTAGCGCGCGAGGAGATCCATGGCCTCGCGCGCGTCGTCCGTAGGGACCTCCTCGACGTCTGCGGCCACACAGGCTCGCTGGAACCATCGCTCCGCGATGCTCATCTCACAGTCGCCCCGCGGGTCGGCCTCCATGTGATCCGGCAGCGCAGGAGTCGCAAGATTTCCGGCGGAGTGCGCGTAGCTTGCGACTCCTGCGATGAAAAGGGTCACAACCCAGAGATTCTGGCTAGCGACCGAGGATGTCGCCGGCGCAGCGGGTCGTCTTCATCGATCGGACCAGCGACCCGCTGGACCCTGAGAGGACGCTCGACGTGCGTTTCGGGAGGTGCCTCCACGGTGTCCACCGCGCGCTGCACCTGCGCCAGCTTTGCCCCATGGAGATCTGGAGGAGGCTGCGCGCCGGCGTGGTCACCCTCGACGGCACGGTCTCCGACGAGACGTCGGAGTCCGAGGAAGAGGAGACACCGAGGCCACACCGCCACCTGTGGCGTCAGCTCGATCCAGGGCTCGTCGATTGCGACGGAGCCGTGCGCGCCGCCGCGCAGGCCATGGCGCTCGAGACGGCCTGCTACCACGCCTCTTCCGGCGCCGAGCTCTCGGAGCCGATGCGCGAGTGGCTGCGCCTGGCCGACGAGACGGCCGCGGGCATGCACGCGCTTTTCGAGCTGGGTATGAGGGGCTGGGACCAGGGACTGAAGCGCACGGCGCGAGGCCACGAGGTCGACGACGCGCAGGACGTGCCGCGCGACGCCTGGCAGCCGTTCGAGCTCTACGACCGCACGGCGGATCCGCGCTTCGAGAACTGCTTCGGCGACTGCGACGCGCAGCGGCTGCGCTCGCGCGTCGCGCTGCGCGACGCCGACCCTGATCGCACCGCTGCATGGAAACGCGCACTTGAGGCGCACTGGAAAATGCTTGAGATCGAGGCCGAGGGCCTCTTCGACGACGAGGACTGTCTGGACGCGATGGATCTCTGTGCGCTCTTCCTTCTGACCAACGTGCCTGACAACTGTCTCAAACGTGTGTCCATCTTCGATCATGGCTTCTGGCGCCTGCGCGTCGTGCACTTTGGTATCGAACGCAACTCCGATCTCAAGATAAACGACCTGTCGCTCAAGACGCTGCGCGCCTCGCTTCTAGCACGCCGCGAGGAACGACGCCTTTTCCGAGTCGACGCTGGGCGGGCGTACTGCTGGCTCCTGAGCGCACTGCACACCTTCGTCGCGACGAAGGTGCGTATGTTCTACCGCATCCGGATGCACGCCTACGACAGAGCCGAGGGCGTGGCGCCCATGAGCGAGAGTGCGCTCAACGAGCTGGTGCGAATCGACCGCCACGACATCGAGCAGGCCAAGAATCACTGG
>MDTG01259343.1_pt1 | contig 18225 bp, 20 predicted proteins | sample 811421 | NCBI WGS metagenome assembly MDTG01 (sample SAMN05326645, study PRJNA326480) | marine metagenome | isolation source: seawater | place: Pacific Ocean: South East | collected 2011 | reverse complement strand
TTTTTGGTGCCCTCGGCCAGACTCGAACTGGCACTCCCAAAAGGGCAAGGATTTTAAGTCCTTTGTGTCTACCAATTTCACCACGAGGGCACAATATTAGTTAAGTAAATACGTTTATATTATTTTTTTAATCTTATAAAGTAGTAATTACAAAATGCAAAAAAGAATATTGATATACAATTCAGGGGGTGGTCTTGGGGACTCCATTCAGTTATTTTCATTAATTATTAGCTTAAAAAACCACTTTAAAGGATCTGATATATATTTTTTAAGCGCTCATGAAAATCATTTTATTAATAAATTAAAAGAGTATGAAATTAAATTGTTAAGTCTTGATCTGGGATTAAAATATTTTGGTTTTAGATGGTGGCATTGGCTTTTTACAAAAATAAAATTTAAAAATTTAAAACAGGATCAGTTTGATTTAATTATAGACTTACAGTCAAAAATTAGAAATACAATTATTTTAAAAAAAATTCCACATAAAGAATTTTATTCGGCAACTTTTAATTTTAGTTTGTGCTCAAAACAGAATGATTACTTGTTCAGTCATGATTTAAATGAAATGACCTTAAAAAATCTAAGTTTATTTTTAAAGGAGGACATTAAAAAAATAACTTACGAAATAAATAATTTATCTGATAAATTAAAAAATGAAGCCAAAAGATTATTGCCAAATGATGGTTACATAGGATTTTCAATTACACAAGGTAATAAGTATAGAAAAAAAAGTTGGCCGATTGAAAGGTTTATAAAATTAGCAAATTTAATAAGTAAAAAAAATAAAGTACCTGTTTTTTTTGTAGAAAAAGATAATATTCAGCTGACTAATGAAATTAAATCTAAAGTAGATAATGCAATATTTCCTGAACATAATTCTAACATAAATTGCCCTGCACTAGTTAGTGCTTTGGGAGAAAGATTAGAAAAAGCTATTTCTATAGATAACGGAGTAATGCATATGTTGGGTTTAACCAAAATACCAATGATATTATTATTCGGTCCTACAAATTCTAAAAAATTTTCACCTAAAAATAAAAATATAATAGTTTTAGATAGCAAAGAAATTTATAAATCTGAGGATATTACGAAAATAAGCGTGGAAGATATTCTAAAAGAACTTAATTTTTAAACATCTTAATTTTTTTCTTTTTAATCATTTTTTTTATATCAGAATTGCACAAACTAATTTTTTTTTTACTTTTTGATCTTAAGACAATTGCTACACCTATAACGCCGAGTCTAAAAAAAGGATAACTTCCTATATCAATTACATTTAAATATTTTTTTTGAATTTTTTCTAGTTCAGTAGAAATATTACTCTCAACAGTGTGTAAATTTATTGTTTTGCTTAAAGTTGTGGCTCCTTTAACTAGAAATTTTTTACAATTATTTATCATTGATCTTAATATTGAGGGAACTCCTGGTAAACAAAAAACATTTCTAATTTTAAATCCTGGAGCAGCGCTTGATGGATTATGTATTAACATTGATCCTTTAGGCATTTTAGACATTTTTTTTCTTCCAATATTAAATTTATTTTTTCCGTAATATTTTTCTAATAAAGAATATGCTTCTGGATGATACTCATATTTTATTTTAAATGCCTTAGATATAGACTTTGCTGTTATATCATCATGAGTGGGTCCTATTCCACCTGTAGTAAAAATATATTTTGAATTTTTATTTAATTCTAAAATATTTTTAATAATTGTTTTTTCAATATCTGGAATAATTCTTACTTCGGAAATACTTATTCCACATTCGTTGTTTAACCAGTTAGACAAAAATGAAACATTTAAATCTTGTGTTCTTCCTGATAATATTTCATTTCCAATTATAAGAATAGAAGCGTTTACTTTTTTAATTTTTTTCTTCATAGTTGTTTATTATATATGAATTTTGAAAATCAATTAATATCAGGTGTTTTTATCAAAAGATACAAACGTTTTTTTGTAGATGTAAAAATAAAAGGAAAAAAGATCACAGTTCATTGTCCTAATACTGGGTCAATGATGGGTCTTTTATCTGTTGGAAATAAAGTTTGGATAAGTGAATCTAATAATCTAAAGAGAAAATTAAGATATACTCTTCAAATAATTGAAAAAGATAAAAAAAAAATAGGCGTAAATACTCATTTAACAAACAAAATAGTTAAAGAGGCTCTAGAAAGTGGAATTATTAAAGAATTTAATAAAACCTCTGAGATAAAGCCAGAACAAAAATTTGGATCTAATACAAGGTTTGATTTTTTAGTTAAAGATAAAAAAAATAAATCTTTTATAGAAGTAAAGAATGTGACTCTCTCAAGAACCCCTATGTTAGCCGAATTTCCTGATGCAGTAACTTCTAGAGGTTTAAAACATATTAATGATTTAATCAGTGCTGCAAAAAAAGGTTATAGATCATATTTATTTTTTGTTATTCAAAGAAATGATTGTAATAAATTTTCTATTGCTAAAGACATAGATCCTCAATATTCAAAATTATTAACAGTTGCCTTAAGAAATAACGTGAAAATAATTTGCTATGATTGTAAATTTTCTTCAAAAGGAATAAAACTTAATAAAAAGATTAAACTACAAATTTATGAGCAAAAATTATAAAGAATCATTTGAAAAAACTAGGATAGCTGGATCAATAGCTGCTGGAGCTCTTGATGAAGTTGCAAAAATTATAAAGCCTGGAATTACGACTGAGCAAATAGATTCTAAATGTTATGAGTTTATTAATGATCATGGAGCTTACTCTGCTCCCTTATTTTATAGAGGATACCCTAAATCTTGCTGCACTTCTTCGAACCATGTAGTTTGTCATGGAATCCCAAAAGATAAATTTTTAAAAGAAGGAGATATTTTAAATGTAGATGTTACCGCTTTAAAAGACGGTTGGCACGGGGATACAAGTAGAATGTTTTGTGTAGGTGACGTGTCTATAAAGGCAAAAAAATTAATTGAGACGACTTATAGCTCAATGATGTCAGCAATAAAAATACTTAGTCCAAATATTTTTTTAGGTGATATAGGCGAAACCATACAAACGCATGTAGAGAGACATGGATTTTCAGTAGTAAGAGATTTTTGTGGTCATGGAATCGGTCGAGAGTTTCACAAAATACCTAATGTTTTACATTTTGGTAAAAAAGGAACAGGTTCAAAACTTGAAGTTGGTATGATTTTTACTGTTGAACCAATGATTAATGAAGGTGAATACCTTACAAAAACCTTAGATGACGGCTGGACAGCGGTAACTAAAGATAAAAAATTATCAGCACAATTTGAACATACTGTTGGTATAACAAATGATGGATATGAAATCTTTACGTTGTCAAAAAACGAACTAGATTTTCCTCCTTACAAAATATGATAGAAAGATATTCAAGAAAAGAATTAACTGCGATTTGGGAAGATAAAAATAAATATACCATTTGGCTTGCTATAGAATTAGCTGCTGCTGAAGCAATGGAAAAACTAAAAATAATTCCAAAAGGTGTTGCAAAAAAAGTTAGAGCAAAATCAAAAATAAATGTAAATAGAATTTTAGACATAGAAAAGAATGTCAAACATGACGTTATAGCATTTTTAACATCTATAACTGAAAAAGTAGGTAAGGATGCAAGATATCTTCACAAAGGAATGACTTCTTCAGATGTTCTAGATACTTGTTTTAATTTACAATTAAAACAATCAGGAGAAATTTTACTTAAAGATATTAAAAAACTTTTAGTTATAATTAAAAAACAAGCTATAAAACATAAATATACTTTGTGTATAGGAAGAAGTCATGGAATTCATGCGGAACCGATAACCTTTGGACTAAAGCTTTTAACTTTTTATCAGGAATTTGTAAGAAACAAAAAAAGGTTAGAAATAGCAATTGATGAAATTTCAACTTGCTCAATATCTGGTGCTGTAGGAACATTTGCAAATGTAGACCCAAGAGTAGAGTCTTACGTAGCACAAAAGTTGAAGCTCAAAGTCGAGCCAATATCTACTCAAATAATTCCTAGAGATCGACATGCTCAATACTTTACAACATTGGGAATTATAGCAAGTTCAATAGAGAGATTTGCAACAGAAATTAGACACCTTCAAAGAACTGAAGTCTTGGAAGTTGAAGAAGAATTCGGAAAAAAGCAAAAGGGTTCTTCTGCTATGCCTCATAAAAAAAATCCTATACTTAGTGAAAATCTTACAGGCCTAGCAAGATTAATAAGATCCTCGGTAACACCAGCCTTGGAAAATGTTGCTCTGTGGCATGAAAGAGATATTTCTCATTCGGCCGTAGAAAGAAATATTGGACCAGATTCTAATATTGCAATGGATTTTGCATTAAATAGATTGAGTGAAATTATAAAAAATTTAAATATTTATCCTAAAAATATGAAAAAAAACTTAGATATTACAAATGGATTGTTTTTTTCACAAAGGGTTTTGTTGGAATTGACATCAGCTGGATTTACCAGAGAACAAGCTTACTCTATTGTTCAAAAACATGCTATGCGGTCTTGGAATAATAAATCCTCATTTTATGACAATATAGCTAAAGATAGGAGAATTAATAAAAAAATACCTGTTAATAAATTAAAAAAGCTATTTGATTTTAGTTATCATACAAAGAGAATTAATATAATTTTCAAGAGAAATATTAAAAAATAAAATTTATGAATAAGGGTAAAAAGTTATACGAAGGCAAAGCAAAAATCATTTATCAAACAAATGAAAAAGGTTTGGTGATTCAACACTTTAAGGATGATGCTACAGCTTTTAATAATCTAAAAAAGGCAAACGTCGAAGGCAAAGGAGTCTTAAACAATAGAATATCTGAACATATTTTAAACAGTCTAAGTCAATGTGGAATAAAAACTCATTTAGTAAAAAGACTTAATATGAGAGAACAGTTGGTTAAACATGCTGAAATTATTCCTATAGAATTTATTGTTAGAAACATTGCGACTGGGTCATTAACTAAAAGATTAGGTATAGCAGACGGAACTTTATTAAGTAAACCTTTGCTTGAATATTGTCTCAAAGATGATGGGCTTGGAGATCCTTTGATTGCTAAAGAACATATATATGCCTTTGGTTGGTCAACAAAAGACGAGATTAATAAGATTGATGAAATGACTTTTCGAATTAATGATATTCTTCAAGGTATGTTTAGAGGAGTTGGTATAAAATTAGTAGATTTCAAACTTGAATATGGAAGAGTTTGGGACAAAGATAAAGAAAGGTTTGAGATAGTTTTAGCAGACGAGATAAGTCCAGACACATGTAGGCTTTGGGATGTTAAAAGTGAAAAAAAACTTGATAAAGATAGATTCAGAAAAGATTTAGGTAATATAGTTCAAGCCTATCAAGAAGTTGCAAGAAGATTAGGAATAATGCCAGAAGAAACTAACGTAAGTGAAGTTAATTTTGGTAAAGCCACATCAATTAAATTTAAAAAAAAATAAATTGAAGTTTTCAGTTACAGTTACTCTTAAAAAAGATGTACTAGATCCGCAAGGTAAAGTCGTTCAGCAAACATTGAAAAACATGGGTATGGATACGCTAAAAAGTTTAAGACAAGGTAAATATTTTGAAATAGAAATTGATGAAAATGATGAAAAAAAAGCAAAAAATAAAGTTAATGAAATGTGCGAAAAACTTCTTGCAAATTTAATAATTGAAAATTTTAATATAAACAAAGTATAAGATGAATTCTTCAGTAATAGTATTTCCTGGTTCGAATTGTGACAGAGATGTTGCTGTTGCTCTAGAAAAACTTCAGTTTAAAAACAAAATGGTCTGGCATAAAGAAACTACCTTACCAAAATCAGATCTCATTGTGATACCTGGAGGTTTTTCTTATGGGGACTACTTAAGATCTGGAGCTATAGCTGCAAAATCAAATGTTTTAAGTGAAGTAATTAAAGCAGGAAAGGATGGTTCTTTAATTATAGGTATATGTAATGGTTTTCAAATTTTAATAGAAACCGGTCTTTTAAAAGGTGTCTTGTTGAGAAATAAAAACCTAAAATTTTTATCAAAAGACATTTTTATAAAAGTTTTAGAAAGTAAAAATAAATTTTGTAATCAATATAAGAAAGGCGAAATAATTAAACTAAATATTGCCCATAATGAAGGAAATTACTTTACTAATTCAGATCATCTTAAGGAACTAGAAGATAAAAATTTAATTGCTTTTAAATACTGCAATAAAGAAGGAGATATTAATGAAACAACAAACCCAAACGGATCAATTAATAATATTGCTGGTATTTTTAATGATAAAAAAAATATTCTTGGAATGATGCCCCACCCCGAAAGAATGATAAATAAATTTTCATATGGTGATGATGGAATTAATCTTTTTACTAGTTTATTAAATAAATGAAAATTACAAATGAAGTAGTTGAAAATCATGGTTTAAAACCGGATGAGTATTTAAAGATCAAGAAATTAATTAAAAGAGAACCAAATCTACTTGAGCTAGGGATTTTTTCAGCAATGTGGAATGAGCATTGTTCTTATAAATCATCTAAAGTTCATTTAAAGAATCTTCCTACAAAAAACAAAAATGTTATTCAGGGGCCTGGTGAAAATGCTGGAGTAATTGATATTGGAGACAATGATGCAATAATTTTTAAGATAGAAAGTCATAATCATCCTTCTTTTATTGAACCTTACCAAGGAGCTGCAACAGGCGTCGGAGGGATTTTAAGAGATGTATTTACTATGGGAGCAAGACCTATTGCTTTGTTAAATTCTATTCATTTTGGAGAAACTAAAAATGAAAAAACAAGAAATCTCTTGAACGGTGTAGTTTCAGGTATAGGTGGATATGGAAATTGTATTGGGATACCAACAGTTGCAGGAGAAACAAAGTTTAATAGCACTTATAACGAAAATATTCTTGTGAATGCTATGGCTGTCGGCCATGCAAATAAAAATAAAATTTTTTACTCAAAAGCAAAAGGTGTAAACAAATCAGTAGTTTATGTTGGATCTAAGACTGGAAGAGATGGAATTCACGGAGCTTCAATGGCTTCTGCAGAATTTGATGAAAATTCTGAAGAAAAAAAACCTACAGTTCAAGTTGGCGATCCGTTCACGGAAAAATTACTTATGGAAGCATGTTTGGAATTGATGAGAGACAACTCAATTATTTCAATTCAAGATATGGGAGCTGCTGGTTTGACATCTTCAAGTGTAGAAATGGCTTTTAAAGGGGACCTGGGTATGCAAATAAACTTAGATAGAATTCCTTGCAGAGAGGAAAATATGACACCGTATGAAATGATGCTTTCAGAAAGTCAGGAAAGGATGTTGATTATTCTTGAAGAAGGAAAAGAAAATAAAGCAAAAAAAATATTTGATAAGTGGGATTTAGATTTCGTTATAATCGGCAAAACAACAGACACTAAGAAACTATCTCTTTTATTTAAAAACGAATTAGTTGCAGATATTCCTATAGATTCTCTTTCATCAAAAGCTCCTGTATATAAAAGAGAATGGATAAAAAGTAAATTTCCTGAAAAAAAAACGCAACTTAAAAATCTTAAAAAGATAAAATTTGAAGATGCTCTAATTAAAATATTATCTTCTGCAAATCATTCTAATAAAAGCTGGATCACACAACAGTACGACCAAATGGTAATGAATGACACAATTCTCAAATCAGGATCTGATGCAGCAATAATTAAAATACACAATAAAGACAAAGCTATAGCTGTAACAGTAGATTCGTCAGCTAACTATTGTAAGGCCCACCCTCTTACAGGTGGAAAACAAATTGTTTGTGAGAGTTGGAGAAATTTAATTTCTGTAGGTGCTAAACCAATAGCAATAACTAATTGTTTAAACTTCGGTAACCCGGAAAATCCAAAAATAATGGGAGAATTTGCTGAAAGTATCATGGGAATTAAAGAGGCATGTGAATATTTGGATTACCCAGTAGTTTCTGGAAATGTATCCTTTTACAATGGAACAAACCAAAAAAATATTCATCCTACCCCAGTGATTGGTGGAGTTGGGTTAATTTCTAAAATTAATTTACCTATTAATCACCTAATTAAAAAAGAGAACAGTTTAATTGTTTTGATAGGTAAAACATTCGGTCATTTAAATCAGAGCGTTTTTTTTGAAGAAATCTATTCTTTGCTCGATGGTCCTCCGCCTGAAATTAATTTTGTTAATGAAAAAAATAATGGGGATACTGTTTTAAAGTTAATTAACGAAAAATTAATTTTATCTGCCCATGACATTTCTTCTGGGGGAGCAATCGTTGCGCTGGCAGAAATGTCCATGATGTCAAATTATGGTATTAAAATAGAAAAACCTAAAAAATTAACAAATTTATTTGAATATTTTTTTGGAGAAGATCAGGGACGGTATTTAGTCGAAGTTGAAAAATCGAATTTGGAGAAAGTTCTTAAAACATTAAAAGATAATAATATTTTTAATGAAATTATTGGTGTTACTCAAAAAAATAACTTTGAATTAGTTGGAGAATTTAAAATAAACATAAATGATTTGAATAATGCTAATAATAGATGGTATTATAACTACTAATGGCTTTATCAATTAGTGAAATAAAAGAATTAATTTTAAGCTCCATACCTGATGCTACTATAGAAATTAAAGATCTTATGGGTGACAATAATCACTATTCAGCTCGAATAACTTCTAAAGTATTTAATGGCATTACAAGAATTGAACAACATAAGATTGTATATAAAGCTTTAAAAGGAAAAATGGGTAATGAATTACATGCTCTATCAATAACTACAGAAGGAAAATAGCAATGGATATTAAAAATGAAATTAAAGACATAATAGATACAAATGATGTTTGTTTATTCATGAAGGGAACGCCAGACTCACCCCAATGTGGTTTCTCAATGGCAGTTTCAAATGTCCTAAAACATTTAAATGTCAAATTTAAAGGAATAAATGTTTTAGAAAGACAGGAGCTTAGACAGGGTGTTAAAGATTTTAGCGACTGGCCAACTATTCCCCAACTTTACATAAAAGGAGAATTTATAGGTGGATGTGACATTGTAAAAGAAATGTTTGATAAAGGTGAATTAAAAAAAATATTAGAAAGTAAAAAGCTAATTTCTTAAAATGAGATCTTACATTTATAAAACATTAATTTTTTCTTTGGCTCTTATACTTATATTTGAATTTACTATTGGTCGCAGATTTAATCAAATTAATGATAAGGTAGAAAAGTTTACATCTAAAGAAGGTAGAAAAGAGGCTATAGAGTCACTTAAAAAAGAAATAAAAAAAGCAAATGAAAAAGAAAATTATTTAGATGAAGATGAGAGATTATTAATTAAAAATTTTATAATTAAAATTCAAAAAGAGTTAGATTTAAAATAATTTAAATACACTTTATTAAATTACCAACAATAAGTTTTTTTTTATAAAATATAAGTTCAGTATTTTCTTGATGTATAACCTCACACTTATATCCAATGCTATTTCTTAAATTTCTACCTATTTGAACTGCATAAAAAGGTCTTTTGATCTCAGTATTAATTTCACTCCAGGATTTAAAGCAATCAAAACTTTTGTTTAAAAACGGTTTTGTCGAATGTATAGGAGAAACAACAATACAAGTCGATTTATTCAACTTGAGTTGATTGATTTTTTTGGCAATATTTTTTCCGCTTACACCCCAATAATCTAGCTCAAAGTTTTTACTTAGGTCAACTACTCTTGATGGTAGATTGAACCAGGTGTATTGGTAAGGATACATTCTTAAATTTTCTATAGTAAAAAAAATTATAAAAAAAATTAAAAAAAGATAACTTTTATCTTTTAATAAATAATATAATGATGTTAAACTTGCCAATACCAATAATGGCACTAAAAATAAAACCTGTCTTAATTCATCATATAAAGGAACGCCTTTAAAAATAAGAAGAAAAGTTATTAATAATGGACTTGCTAAAATAGTTCCAAAGAAAATTTTATTTTTATCATTAATAAATATTTTTTTTTCTGAAAGCGGAATCAGTAAAAGGCCAATTAACACTATTATAGGTAACTTGAATAAAAACCAAATGGGCAAATACATTGAGTCCAGATTTTTTGATTTCATCCCCTTTCCCAATGTCAAAGTGCTAACATCATTGTGGTGGCTGCTCATAAAATTTATTGCATTAATTAATTCCAGCGGATTTGACCAAAAAATTGGATATAAAATTATTATAAATACAACATTTGTTATTATAAAAATTAAAAACTTTTTAGATATATAGAAAAAATCTTTTGATGAAAATTTAACTAATGAAGCCATTATTAAAAATGTAACAAAATATTGTAAAAAGATTAAAATTCCAGAAATTCTAATTGAAATTAAAAATGCTGTAATTAAAGACAGTATTGCTAATTTCTTCGTAGATACTTCTTTTTTAAATAGATAAGAACTCAATAATCTGCAACTATAATAAGTACAAGCTAACCAAGTTGTTAAAAAAGGTATATCTTTTGGGTTAAACAAACTATGTCCCAATAAATAAGGATATAACAAATAAAAAATAGTTCCTAAATACGAAAAGTTTTTGTTTTTAGTTATAGAGTTTAAAAATTTATAAAAAAATAAACCTGATATAATGTAAAAAATAAATATTATCGGGTGCTTTGAGATATATTGTAAACCATCCTTGCTAATATTTGTGTTATTTTTGTTTATACTAATTATAAGAGATTGTAGAGGCTGTGAAATATATTGAAACCCTACTCCATAATATTTATCTAAAAAATTGCTATTTTCTTTTTCACCTTTAATAAAATTATTAACTAATTGCTTATTGAATTCCCAATTTTTTTGTTCATGCCATTCGTCATGAGATATTCCAGATTTAAAAGAAGCTATTAAACCTATGAAAAGAAAAATCGAGAGAAAATAATAAAAATAATTTTTTTTAAAATTGAACATTTTTTTCAATAAAAGCTATATTTGAATGTTCTGAATTACCTTGATGTACACTAATATTTTTAATTGAATTGTGTAATTTTTTTTGAAAACTTTCATCCAAAATATTTGAATTAAAAATTTTTTTATTTTTTAAATTATCAATCATTAAGTCAATCTTATCATGAGCAATATCATCTAGGTGTTTAAAATAATTCGGAAATTTATAATCTTCAATGACATAAAAGCCATTTTTTCTTAAATTGTCGAATAAATATTTAAATGTTATCAATATATCACCTAGTTTATGAGAACCATCGTCTATAATAATATCAAAGAAATTATCTGATCTTTCAACTTTTATTTCTTTAAAGAATTCATCTATCATTTTCTTTTGTGAGACATCTAGACCAAAAACTTTTATTTTTTTAGAGCTATATTTAAAGTTTGAAATATTAACGTCCAAACAAAATACTTTTGAATTTGGAAAATACTTTGAAAAAGCAGCTGCTGAAGCTCCAGAATAAGAGCCTACTTCTAGAATATTGATTTCTTTATTTCTTAGTTTAAAAAAGTGCTCTTCATAGAATTTTGTAAATCCATGACCTTTATTATTACCGTCATTGAAAGTAGATGCTTTATCAGTTCCATAATATGAGAAAATTTTTTCTAGGTTTTGATTATGAAAAGTTTGTTCATCTATATTAATTTTTTTTTTGATCTTATATAAAAACTTTCTCTTATATAAGCTTAAAAAATTCAATATTATCTAGAATAGTATTCTATAACTAAGCTTGGTTCCATAATGACAGGATATGGTACTTCTGCAAACTTTGGAACTCTAACAAGCTTAACTGACTTTAGTTTGTTATCTAATTGTATATACTCTGGAACGTCTCTTTCTTTGCTTTGAATTGATCCATCAATGATGTTTAATTTTTTAGATTTTTCTCTAACTTCAATAATATCTGTTTCTTTTACCAAATAACTAGAAATGTTTACTTTTTTTTTATTAACTCTTATATGTCCATGATTGATAAGTTGTCTAGCAGCAAAAACAGTTGGAGCAAACTTTCCTCTATAAATTACTGTATCTAATCTGCTCTCTAGTAATGCAATTAAATTTTCTGTTGTATCTCCTCTTTTAGACAGAGCTTTTCTGTAAATATTTCTAAATTGTCTTTCATTAATGTTTCCGTAATATGATTTTAGCTTTTGTTTAGCCTGTAATTGAATTCCGTAATCAGTTGGTTTTCCTTTTCTTGCTTGACCATGTTGGCCTGGTGGGTACGCTCTACTGTTAAAGGGACTTTTTGGTCTGCCCCATAAATTTGCTTTTAGTCTTCGGTCTACTTTATGTTTTGATTTTAGTCTTTTTGTCATATTTATTGATCAGCTTTTATAGGAATATTGGGTCAATTGTCAATTAAGCTTTCTTGTTATTTTTGGCTAAAGTACTAATAATACTCGCTAAAACCCTTAATTCTTTATTACTCGGCTCCAACCTATATAATAAGTTATTAATATTCATAATCATTGAGCTTTTTTTCTCTCTGGGAATAAAAAAATTTTTTTTATCCAATAAATTTGTCACATGTTTCACTAGACTGCTTATTTCTTTTTTTGAAGTTGATTCAAAGTTTTTAAACTTAAACTTAAATTTATTTGTATTAAATAATTTAAATATTTCATAACAAATTATTGCTAATGAGTGAGATAAATTTATTGATTTAAATTTTTTTGAAGTTGGTATTTGCAATATATAATTAGAATAAGATATATCTTCATTTGAGAGACCGGAGGCTTCAGGCCCAAACATTATTCCATATTTTTTTTTATTTTTAGATGATATTATTTTAAGAAATTGATTTATAGAAATATGTTTTTTATTAATATCCCTTCTTCTGGCGCTTAGAGAAAAAACTATATCAAAATCTTGAAGTGCCTCTGATGTTTTGCTATAAATTTTTGCTTTTGAAATCAAATCATAAGCTCCTACTGATGTAGATTTAGTCTTAGGGTTTGGCCACGGCTGTTTTGGGGAAACTATATTTAATCTTGAAAAACCAAAATTTTTTAGTGCTCTAGCAGAAGCTCCTATATTCTCACCTATTTGTGTTTTAACAAGTATAAAGCCAAATCTACTTTTCATTAGTATTTGCAGGGGCTTTTTCTTTGTAAAGCTTGTAGTCTAAACTATCTATTAAAGCTCTAAAAGAAGCTTCTATGATATTAGGTGAAACTCCAATAGTGAACCAACTTATTCCGGTTTTATCAGTGCTCTCTATAAGTACTCTAGTAGTTGCTTCTGTTCCGGTATTAAGAATTCTTACTTTATAATCTAACAACTTAAGATCAGAAAAGTATTTGTAATATTTTTCTACTTTTTTAAAGTTTGATCTAATAGCATTATCAAGAGCGTTAACCGGTCCATTTCCTTCACCTTTACAATAAATTTTTTTGTTATCAATTAAAAAAGTCACGTTAGCGTTTGTGCTTATATTTTTAGACTTTGATACTGTTACATTATATTCCAAAACTTTTAAGTACTCGGGTACTTTCCCTAGCAATCTATTCGCAAGCAACTCGAAAGAGGCATCAGCACCATCATAAGAATATCCGCTAAATTCTCTGTCTTTAACCTCATCTAATATTCTTTGAATTTTTGAATCTTTTGAGTCAATTTTAATTCCATATCTTTCTAGTCTTGACAAAATATTTGAACGACCGGCTTGATCTGAAATTACTATATTTCTATGATTTCCAACTAATTTGGGGTCTATATGTTCATAAGTTTTAGGATCTTTTTTGACTGCTGATGCATGCAAGCCGCCCTTATGAGAAAAAGCAGAAGAGCCAACATATGCTAAACTTTTGTTCGGTTTTTTATTTAAAATTTCGTCTAAAAATCTAGAACATTCAGTTAAGGCAGATAATTTTTCTTTTTTAATATTAGTTTCAAAACTCTCGTTAAACGTTTTTTTTAAAAAAAGAGTTGGAATTATTGACATTAAATTTGCATTACCACATCTTTCCCCTAAACCATTAATTGTTCCTTGTATCTGACGAGCTCCAGCTAAAACTGCAGTTAAAGAATTGCTCACTGCATTTTCGGTATCATTATGAGCATGTATACCTAAATTTTTTCCTGGTATTTTTTTTGTAACTTTATTTACAATTTCACCAACTTCATTTGGTAAAGTTCCACCATTAGTATCACAAAGTACGACCCATCTAGCTCCAGAATCATATGCTTGTTTCAGACAATCTAAAGCATAGTTTGGATTTGCTTTGTATCCATCAAAAAAGTGTTCAGCATCAAATATAAATTCTTTTTTATTTTTTACAAAATGATTGGCTGTTTCTTTAATATTTTTTAAGTTATCTTCATTTTTGATCCCTAATGCAATTTTGACATGAAAATCCCAAGCTTTTCCAACTATACATACAGCTGGACAATTTGCTTTTGTAAGCGGAGATAAACTTGGATCATTTTCAGCACTTCGGCCGGTCTTTTTAGTCATACCAAAAGCTGTAAAAATTGTTTTATTTAGATTTGGTGGCTTTCCAAAAAATTCTGTATCAATAGGATTTGCGCCAGGCCACCCTCCTTCTATATAATCTACTCCAATATCAGATAATATTTTTGCAATTTTAAATTTATCTTCTAATGAAAAATCTACTCCTTGAGTTTGTGCTCCATCCCTTAAAGTAGTATCAAAAATATAAAGTCTTTCTTTGCTCATTTAAACTTCCAAGTTGTTTTGCCTTTTAAATCTTTAATAACAATTCCATTTTCAAATAACTCTTCTCTTATTTTGTCGGCAAGTTTAAAATCTCCCTTTTTTCTAGCTTCAAGTCTTTCATTGATCTTTTCTGATATATATTTTTCAGAAACGCTAGATTTAGTTTTTTTATAAGCTTCCCATTCAACTTTATTTAAATCAAATAAACCTAACAATCTACAAGCGCTATTAAATAATGATTTGCTTTTAGCATCACCTTTAGATGCCTTATTGTATAATTCATGTATCTTAGCAATAAAACCTGGGGTATTTAAATCATCTAATAATGAGTCAGAGATATCTAAAATATTATCATTCTTTGAATTTTCATAAAGGTTGTACCATTTGTTAATCGTGTTTTTTTGGTTTTCAAGTAAATCTTCGTTCCAGTCCAAAGGTTGACTATAATGAGCACTTAATAAAGTTAATCTAACTACTTGCCCAGAATATTTTTTTACTGCTTCAGAAATTGTTATAATATTGCCTAAAGATTTTGACATTTTTTCTTTGTTAATTGTAACAAAACCATTATGGATCCAATAATTTGCAAAAGTATTAGTAGAATTATTACAACAAGATTGGGCTATTTCATTTTCATGATGAGGAAAAATTAAATCTAATCCTCCTCCATGAATGTCAAATTTTTTTCCTAGATATTTTTCACTCATGACTGAACATTCTAAATGCCAACCAGGTCTGCCTCTTCCCCAAGGGGACTCCCATCCTGGTTCTTCAGAATTAGAGGGTTTCCAAAGAACAAAGTCCATAGGATTTTTTTTTAAATCTGAAACTTCAACTCTATTCCCTGCTTTAAGTTCATCTAAATTCTTATTAGATAATTTACCATATTCTTTAAAAGTTGTTACAGAAAAGTAAACGTGACCCTTGTTTTCATAAGCAAATTTTTTTTTTATTAATGAAGAAGTCATGTCTATCATTTCTTTAATGTGTTCGGTCGCTTTAGGTTCTTTAGATGGCTTTAAACAATTTAAACTTTCACAATCCTTATGAAAATTTTTAATAACATACGTTGTTATTTCTTCAATTTTTTTATTTTTTTTTTTTGACTCTTCAATTATTTTATCGTCTATATCAGTTATATTTCTTACATACGTGACTTTATTTTGGTAAATCATATTTAATAAGCGAAATAAAACATCAAAAACTACTAAGGTTCTAGCATTCCCAACATGAGGGTTATCATAAACAGTTGGTCCACAGGCATACATTTTTATATTTTTTACATTTATAGGTTTAAATATTTCTTTTTTTCTAGAAAGAGAATTTGTTAATTTTAAATTATTCATCATTAAATTTACAGACTGGTATAGGGTTCATTTTATGAAGATTTTTATTTCTAATTTCCAAATATTTTGCATAATTAGGATCATTTTTATTTAACATAGCTTTTTCTAAATCTTGGTATGACATTCCAAGTTGTTTTTCATCGTTACGTCCGTCATCCCACAGCCCATCAGTAGGTTTAGCTTCTATAATTTCTTTTGAAACACCTAAAAATTTTCCTAACTCCCACACTTGTGTTTTGTTACAATCAGCTATAGGAGAAATATCCACTCCTCCATCGCCGTATTTTGTATAAAAACCAACACCAAAATCCTCTACTTTATTTCCAGTTCCTACCACAATTCCTGAGTTTGAAGCAGCAACTTGATATAGTGTTGCCATTCTTAGTCTTGCTCGAGAATTAGCCAATCCATGTTCATTATTAAAATCTTTTAAAGTTTCTTTAAAAGAATTAAAAATTTTTTCTATTTCTATCAATTTAAATTCAACGTTGTTAAATTTGGATTTTAACCATTCACCATGTTTTAAGCTTAGATCATGTTGCGTTTTAATCTGTTTTATTGGCATGCTTAAAACTATTGTTTTTCTTCCAGTTAAAGCACAAAGCGTGCTAACTACAGATGAGTCAATACCTCCTGAAATTCCAACAACTAAGGATTTTGGAGAGTATGAAGTATTTTTACAATAATCATCTATCCATTTTTTTATTATTTCTGCTCTTTTTTCTACTTTCATAATTACAACAATTTATCACTCCCTTTCAGGATTCTGTCTTAATAATTATATAATAATTATTAAGACGCTGCTTGAATAATATTTTTTGAATATTGCGAATTTTTCTTTATTTCCTCAGAAATCAAAAATGCTAATTCAAGTGCTTGAGTGGCATTTAGTCTTGGATCACAATGAGTTCTATATCTATTTTGTAAGTCATTGTCTGATATTTTTTGAGCCCCTCCAGTACATTCTGTCACATCTTGACCGGTCATTTCTACGTGCAATCCACCTGCATAAGTTCCTTCGGATTGATGTATTGCAAAAACATCCTTTACCTCTTTTAAAACATTGTCAAAAGGTCTTGTTTTAAAGCCTGTAGCTGCTTTAATCGTATTTCCATGCATTGGGTCACAAGACCAAACAACTTTTAAACCCTCTTTTTTAATTGCTTTAATTAACTTAGGTAAGAATTTTTCTGCGCTGTCGTGACCGAATCTTGAAATTAATGTTAGTCTTCCTGCTTCATTATCAGGATTAAGTATATTACATAATTTTATCAGTTCGTCTGGTTTTAGTGAAGGACCACATTTTAATCCAATTGGATTTTTAATTCCTCTACAAAATTCAACATGAGCACCGTCGGGTTGCCTTGTTCTGTCTCCAATCCATACAAAATGAGCTGAAGTATCATGATACTCTCCAGTTGTTGAGTCAATTCTAGTCATTGATTCTTCAAAGGGCAACAAAAGAGCTTCATGCGATGTATAAAAATTTACAGTTCTTAATCTTCTATTTGTATCCGCATTTATTCCACATGCTTCCATAAATGATAAAGCATCACTAATTTTGTCCTCGATTTCTTTATATTTTCCTTTTACCTTTTCATTAATAAATCCTAAATTCCATAAATGAACTTGTCTTAAATCGGCAAAACCACCTTGAGAAAATGCTCTTATTAAATTTAAAGTTGATGCAGATTGCGAGTAAGCTCTAAACAATCTTTTTGCATCTGGCTCTCTCGCTTTTTCAGAGAATTCCATTCCATTTATGTTGTCTCCAAGATAACTTGGCAATTCTTTTCCGTCCTTTTTTTCAACAGGTGAACTTCTAGGTTTTGAAAATTGACCTGCAATTCTTCCAACTTTTACAACTGGTAAAGAAGCTGAATGAGTTAAAACTAAAGACATTTGAAGAATAGCTTTAAACGTGTCTCTTATATTGTCAGGATTAAACTCAGCAAAACTCTCTGCGCAGTCTCCTCCTTGCAATAGGAAAGCTTTACCCTCCACAACTTCTGCTAAAGATTTTTTTAAAGATCTTGACTCTCCAGCAAAAACTAAAGGTGGATATTTTTTAATTTTTCCTAATACTAAATCCAACTCCTTTTTATCCCGATATTCAGGAAGATGTTTAGCAGGATAATTTTTCCAACTATTTAAAGTCCATTTTTTCATATTCAACCTGAGATATATATATATTGGTCTTTCATATTTTCCAAGATAGTTTTA
>MDTG01345796.1_pt1 | contig 18229 bp, 10 predicted proteins | sample 811421 | NCBI WGS metagenome assembly MDTG01 (sample SAMN05326645, study PRJNA326480) | marine metagenome | isolation source: seawater | place: Pacific Ocean: South East | collected 2011 | reverse complement strand
TCCATGATGATTGGCTGGAAGATGGCGGTTGGGCGGTGATTGGTATAGATCACTATGCTGAAAATGAAGACAGCTTATCCTGGCCAGAATATGTCGGAGTTCACATGGCAACGAGGACTACTAAAGAATGGGAAAAGGCATGGCAAGATGCTGGTTTCGTCAATATCAATCACTGGGTTGCAGGAGGAGATAATGGCGTAACTCTAGTCATCACTGGACAAAGACAGGCTTAATCCTGTGGCTCAATTCCCGTGTTCCAGCAAACCATAGCATGCTCCATAGTCATTCTATCAGGCTCATCGATACTCTGCGGATTTGCTGCCAACTGACCAATCCAAGATAATTGGTCAGCTAATTTTCCCTTGGTTTGCTCATACTGTTCCGGCGACATTTCAACCGTTCTACCTGATGCCGCAATCAAAATAGCAGGCGGTAGAACTGTTCTCCTTTCTTCGATTGGCTTTTCACTTTCAATCGCTTCAAGTGCAGTAGAATACAAAGTCAATTGATACTTGTATTTGTCAATTATTTCGCGTTCTGCTGGATTTGATGGATAGATGTCGTGTAAATCTCCGGAAAATTGCTGCAGTGCTGTACCAAGTTCTGGACTGTCCGAATTAAAACCGTAAAGACATCCAGTGGTTTTCATATCGACTACCTGTAAATAGCCATTTCCGGCATCGTCAGAATATGCCATTACGAGGTCTGCCCGCCCTTCAAAAATAATCTCTACATTAGTTACATTAGCCATTTCCTGCATTTTACAATCTCTAAACACCTCTCTGGGAGAATTGGTTGCGACAGTGTGATTGTACAAGAACGGTAATTCTGTTCTCAGGCCTTCGGCTTTACGGCCATGTAATTTCTCACCTTTGGCATATCTGCCCGTTAATCCTTGGTCGACCAAGTTGGCTACTTCATGCATTCTTTCAAAAGTAGCATCAAAACGTTTTCTACCGGTTTTGTCCGATCTACTGAAACCGAATTCACTCAAAACAGTCTCGATAGATTGGGTTGAGGTCAACTCACGCTCGGGTTTGTTTAACCAACTATCTGGTAATGGTTTCGAGGGTTTTGCATGATATTTACTGGGATTATCTAAACTGATTTCTACCAACCTATGCATCATTAAGCCAAACTCAATCGCAGTGGGTAAAACTCCTACTTTTCTTGGTAAAATCGAAGTCTTGTCTAATAGATTGGTCAAGCGATGGTTGTTCCAGTCTGTCAGGTTTTTCGGCCAGTGATGGTGTCGGCATTTAACGCTATTATCCAATGAATTAGCACCTAATTTCATTGTATGAATTATGTTTTTGCTTACAGGTTGGGCGATTATTGGTGATGATTTCGCAGAGACCTTATCCTCGATAAGATTCCATCTTTCAATAGGCGTCGTTGGTGTATTGTGTGAAAAGCAATCTGGGTTGTGGAAAATAGCCATTGACCGTATGTTTCCTTCTCCCAATTGTGAATTAAAATATAGCGTGACTGGGTTCAAGGACACTTCAAGCTCTCCATATTCAGTTAATTCTTCGACTCCGGCGTCCTCAGGTTTAAGCCATGGTGAACCAAATTGATGCTGTTTATGGGCGCTTGACCTTAGACCCTCCATCCACATGTACCCCATCGTCTTTTGAGATGGTTTACTGGTAAATTCTATCATGCCGGTTTCTTGACAAACTTGCCCTTTATTGGTTGAATTACCAACGATAATCAAATGATTTTCAACTCTGGTTAGTGCGACATAAAATTCTCTTCTACGCTCCGCTTGGTTTTGAGCGCTATTGATATTTTTAGTGAATTCCCACAATCCATCATCTGGACGTTCCATAGATGCCCACGGATTTATGCGCCCTGAAATTATCTCAGGGGTCACTAGGACATTTTCTCTAGTCGTAATATTTGTATCATAACGCCCTGCTTGGAATATTCCTGAAACCACGACAACCTTTGATTCAAGACCTTTTGCTGCGTGTACTGTCATGATTTTCACCGCACCGGAGGAAGGTGTTGCAGAGGCTTGTGGGCCTTTAGTGCCAAGGCTGCTTAATAATTCCAAGTGAGCAAAGATTTCTGCGGGGTTATGGCCACAATCACTGCCGATTTCATACACCAAATTACACCACTGTTCGGCATTTTGCCTCGATGAATCATCAGGATAAGCAATTAGCAAATCAGAGTTATCTAAAATGTCATTGAGAATATCATAAATATTGTAGCCATTGATTTGCTTGTTTATATGAGACAATAGTCTTACTATGTTTTCATTTGAGACAAATTCGGCAAGGGTTTCCCACCAATTGTTGGACTGCTCATTGGCTATGAATAGTTGAGTCAATTGTTTATCGGTTAGGCCAATTATTGGGGATTTTGCTACTGTTGCTGCAGCGAATTTTGAATCAGGATTTGCAACCAAATCTAGAACTGACATCAAGTTGATTACAATTGGTTGCTTGAGTAGTTGTCCCTGCTTATCTGAAATAACCGGTATACCTCTTGCCTGTAAGCGATTAATCAAATCGACAATGTGAGTTCTTGAATGAATTAGAATAGTGATATCACTTGGTTCGACTTTTTGTGTGGGTTTTTCCAAAGTCATGTATTCTTGTTTTGATGGATTCCAAATACTGCATGGCTTTCCTTGGATTAGATTTTGCAATCTCAAAGCAATCATTTCATGTTCTAAATGGATGGATTTTGACGTGGCTTGATTGAATAATTCGTTCTCGGTTTCCGGCATATTTTCCAATGACATCGGCATTAACCACTCTAACTTGCCGTGCGGTGTATCTTGTTTAGCTGGTTGTAGTGGTTGTGCTTTAGCATGATAATCTCCAGGTAGACTGTGATGTCGTTCATCAAAAACATCACCAAAAATTTGATTCAAGGTATTCAATAAATCGTGAGCGGTACGGAAATTTGTAGTTAAATCGATGTGGCCAAGGCGCCTTTTTTCAATTATATCCTGATCCTCGATAGTCTCTTCTAGGTCAGTCTGATCTAACGGCACCGTGTTATATTCTCCCTTGTACTTAGGTAAATCGTCAGATGATTTGATGTTTGATTTGAAAGCATCTTTACCAGCAATCGGTCTAGGATCTCGGCCAAATTCTAGGTCCCTAAATTCAAAATTGGTGTTAGCAAACTCAATTTGGTTCACCTTTTTGATATTTTCAACAGTGCGGCGCATAACCGTGACCTCGGCCTGTCTAAAACGGTAAATACTCTGCTTCATGTCGCCAACAATGCAAATAGTTGGGTCCCACGGCCCGTGGTCTTGTGAGAATTGGTTGATTTTTCTTGAACCCCATAGCCTAGACAGTAACCTAAAGTGAGCCGGATTAGTATCTTGGTATTCATCGACTATAAACGCTAGAAATTGCTGTCTAATTGTCTTCAAAACTCCGACACGTTGCTCGAAATCATCACGCCATTGTGGATGTTTATCCCTAATTAATTGCCTGGCTCTTTCAATGTGGTAATCTGTCCAAGGTTCACTGCCTAAATCGTCTAAAGCATCAACAACGTCAACCGGATAATCATACCGAATTAGCTCAGGGCATCTTGCGAGTAGTAAATCGGCGGCTAATCGTTGAATATCGTCAAAATCGTGAACGCTCTCTTGCATCTTTCTCAAAGTCAAAATTTGTTGACACCCCTTGTGAACCACTAACAAATCTCGAAGTACTGAGAGTTGTAATTCCTTTGAAACTCTAACCCGCCCAGTTGGCGGTTCTGGGGTCAAATCTGTAGTGATTTCAGTGTAGCTTAATGTGCTTGTTTCTGGCAAAAATGAGAGCGGAATTCGCGGGTCAAATGTATGAGAGCTACGGCCCAATATTTTGGCTAACTTTCCAAAATTACTGTTCAAGATATTGCTCGCTTGTTCTGCGAGGGGGTTTGCTTGGGCAGTTATTGCGGCAAGTACCTTTTTGGGCAGACCAGATTTGCTGTTGGTCTGTATACCACCTGGCCAGCCATCTCCTTTTGGTAATTTATTACGCGGGAAATGATTGTGATCTGAACCATCGAGAGATGATTTGGAGGTACAAGTGACTGCAACAAGCCAAAACCATTGTAATTTACCAATGTTATCGCTAGGGTGGACATTTCTAGCCAGTTCGACCAATTGGTTAAAGCGGGTTCTATCGCTATCAATTTCCTGTTCCAGTGATATGATGAAATCAGCATGGTATTCTAGATATATATCCAGCCAATTATTCAACACCTCTCTTAATTCTGCACAAAGACTGTCGATGAAGTGTTCAGCGGGATTTCCAATTAGGTCAAGTATTATCTCCGCATCTACCAAGTCAGTCTCACGCCAGTCAATGCCTTTTTCCTCTGATTTTTGCTTGATTGAACGTTTCGTTTCTTCAACAAATAATGATGTATTTAACAACCCAGATAAGACCACTTCGGCATTACGTTGACCGCCCAGTAGTACAGCAAGGTTGTTTCGCGCTTCAATAAAACCATCACGGTCACCGAGTACACCTGCCTCCATAGCATCATACTTTGTTCGAATGCGCCATGCTGAATTGATGGTTTCTGATATCAGCATTGGTGAGCGTGTTTCGGATATCTGTTCTCCCGCTGGTTGCGTAGTTAGAATATCGAGATATGGAGTTACTAATCTTGATAAAAATGCATCAATCGTTGAAATCGGAGCTTCTTCGAGCCTACTCAGCAGCATCTCTACATCGCCATCTTCAATTGAATAGAGGTTGATATCGGTGCTGTTGAGGCGTTTTCTTATTCGATTGCGCAATTCTGATGCAGCCTTTCTAGTGAAAGTGATGGCTACGACTTCGCTAGGCAGTAATCCTTTCCACTCAACCAAGTTAGTTCTCTCTCTTGCTGGAGCGCGTAGAGCTCCCTGTCCTTGCACAGGCACTCTTGGACCGTTTGGCAGTAATCGTTTTGCTCGCTGATGTTCTGCTAGTAAGTGCTGAACATATCGTTCTGCCATGACTGCGGTTTTTCCAGTCCCTGCGCCAGCATCAATCGCAATATGCTTGTCCAAATCAAGCCCCAATCGCTGGCTGGTGTTGAATGGAAAACTCATAATTTGCCCCCTAATTCCGCTGATGGACATAATCTTCTAACTTTACAATATTTACAATCATCACTCACAGTTGGATTGACATGTCCTGAATTCGCACTTTCAACTACACGCAGGGCAGTTCTAGTTCTCTCGTCCAACCATGCTCTAAATCCATTGCTTTCTCCGATTTTCTCTTCGCCCAAATCACGATATGTGTTTGCGGTATAGGTCGTTATTTTACCTATTGATAATTCCTCGACAAGTTCAATATAATCTTCATCAATCTCGACATAATACTCCGTAGTCTCTCCCACTTCGGTAATCCCTACTCCAATAACCCGGTCGTCTGGGTATGCTTCTTCCCAAGCTTTAGCATACAATGCAAGTTGAAGTTCATCAAATATAGCCCTTCTATGTCGCTCACCACGTTGTTTAGTTTTAGGCCCGTTAACCGTCTTCATGTCTCTGATAATGATCAATCGCTGACTATTATCAGAGTCCGGAAAATAGAGTTGGTCGACCCTGTCAATTCTTCCTGATAATGCAAAATTAGCAGTTTGGCCAGAGTCGGTTATACCGGAAATTGTAACCGTGTTACGTGATGTTGAGGATATTGGCCACTCGCAAACCAAAGGGGCAGAATGCTGTAATTCTATACTTGCATCGAGATAATTTGCAATCTTGCCCATTGGTTGAAGAATCGTCTCACCATCTAGATGTTCCTGCCATACGTCGGGAGTAACCCCGATGATTTCCCTACATCGATGAACAGATACGGCATTTTTACGAGCCAACCATGGACTCTTGTTGGCAAGGTAATCTAACGATTTTAACCATAATTCATCAATATCATTGTATTTACAATGCACAATTGGCAACGATGAAGTAAGTGGTTTGTCGAATACTGGAACTCCGTTAAGTGATAAAATCTCCGCCTCAATATCATGCATTAATAATCCACGAGTCCGATTATCGATGTCTTGATTTTGTACTTCTGTAGTTGTAATCTGTAGATAATTTGTCAGCCATGCTTGCCTTGGGCATTTTAACCAGGCTTGAAGACGATAAGGCGACCATCTTTTTGGTAGTAATTTCATATCCGATTTACCCATTATTGCTTGTAGAGTGGTTGGTAAGTCAACCTGAAGGGGCAGCGGTCTTGGATCTATTGCCGGGCTAATAGTGAGGCCATTTATTCTGTGACCTAAATTAGGCCATTTAGGGGTTGCACGAGTATTAGAATTTGCTGAAGTTGCACCCGGTCGTAAATTGATAGAAGCGTAGGAAACCATGTTTTCTCGCTCTTGCCAACTCATTGAATTGCCTGCTTCTATACTATTCATCGATGCTTGAGAATTGATTATCCGATTGTTTATTGGTAATTCATATGCGACTGCAAGTGCTGTGTTGGTATTGGGTAACAATTCTGGCTGTCTTCCAGACTGTAAAGCAAGTCCTGAGCGTTGACGAACATCTCTACCTTGATTGCCTGACTTGGTACTGGTAGACATTTCACCATCATATTGGGTGCTAAAAATCCTCAATTTCAACGCCTTATTCGTGTCATGTTCTAGCAAATTCCAAGACCGATGTTGATTATTTTTGTCATACTCGGTCTTGTTAACAATATCGGGGACTTCAGAAAATATAGCAGTGTTTTCAGCCACTTCTTCAAGCCATTCTGCTAACGGCGGACTTGGACTAGATGCTTCATCTAGTGAAGTATCAATGACAATTATCGATTTACTAGCGTTTAGAATATGGCGTAAATGATGACGCCCCTGTCTAATTTTGAGGTCGGGATTCGCTAATCCCAACTTTACCTTGGTAGAATTGTCCAACCATGGTACATTACTAGGTTTCATCGACCAAGAATCAGTGTCTAAACAGGCTAGAATTATGATATCAGCAGATTGCCCGAAGGCTTCACTTGGCGTCGAGATGGCGATGCTTTCACAACTAATTCTAGTAGCGGTATTTGATTCATTGGAGGAAATTAATTTCACCGTTTCAATAAAATCTAGTACTGAGTTGTCATTATCAAGATTGGTTAATTGTTGTAATTTTGAAACCAATGACTCAATAGCAAAAATACCATTGTTAAACCGTTCATCGTCTGCCATTAATTGATTCCAATCTATGCTCCTAATGAGCATTTCAAGTAGTTCTTTAGGGGTTGAAAGTTGTTCTATCAATGGTAGGCTTTCCCCGCTGTAACAACCTTTGGTAGAAATTTCATCAAGACTCGTATCCGCAAGCACGTTCCACAAATTGATGACATTGGCAACCCACCATTGAGTCTCTTCTTGTTTGATTGCCATGGAATCGTCATAATCGCCTATTTGTTCATTCGTTTGAGAAAGTGTACTATCCCATCTTTCAGCTGCACCAGGGCCTCCCAAAACATGGAAACTACGGGCGATATTTTCTAAAATATCAATATGCGGGCGAGGTTTTATCTCGGAATTGATTGGGTGGTCTAAAGCAAAATTTAGCGCTATTGTATTGCTGTTTGCCAAGCGTCTTAACTTTTCGAACGACCACGCTTCTAGACCGTTGGCAAGTTGTAAGTGATATATCAGCTCTTGAATTAATGGTTCTCGATTAATTGGTTGTTGATGGTTCTTGGGATGCAGTCCTAAATTACGTAGCAAGTCCCGCCACCTGTGTTCTCTACTCGACATGTCAGCATCGATAATCAAAACCTTGTTCTCTGGGGTAATTGCTAAAGATTCTAGCAGAATTGTTGTCGCAGTTATGCAGTGATCACTTCTTTCAACTACAACTCTATGATATTTCGATTTTGCATCTATTGCTACACTTGATTGCCATGGTGCATTATAATTTACGATTTCAACCTCATGATGTGGCACCCATGATGGTAAATCTACTTGACTACACCATGCGACATCTTGGAGATAAGCACCGCTGTAACCCAGCCGAAACTTTCCAGGATTGCATAATTGATGAATCGGAACAAATTTTGCGATCTTAGCGAGAATTTGTCGCTCGATTTCAGCAAATTCTGGCGGATGGTCGAGGAGAATTATTCCCGTTAAGTCACGTAAATTAAACGGCAAATTTGCTTCGGATATCCCATCTAGCAATTGGTTTAGATGATGCTGCATCAAATCTGGATGTGTGCCAGATAATGTTTGTTCAACGGCGAATAGCGCGCTCCTAAATTCCTTTACTCCCGGGTCAGAATCCCATAGCGGAATCTTTGGCAGTTTAGCGATTTCTTTGTGCAATTGAATCAATCTTTGAGTTTTACCAATACCCCACTTTTTCCCGCGAATATGTAATAGTGGAAAATTTCCTTTACTTGCTCTTGTTACACATTCTTGATGAGTTTCAAATAGTAAAATGCTGTCATCCTCTATGACGTTCGGTTGCCTTAAATCAGTGAGTAATGCTCGTATCAAACGCTTTATTGTCAAGTGCCTGGATGAATCAATAGAAGAGTTGATTCTAGACAACTCGGTCAATTTAATCTGACGAGAAGATTCGTTGGGGTACAAAATTAGTAGATTTCTGTATTCTCCTTGGCATATTGCATCTTGCAGCCAACTTGGCATCAATGCACCGCTGGGAGTTGATTCAATGGTTATCTTATCTGAATAATTAGCCATAATCAAACCCCCGTACAGATACTCAGAATAGCGATGGTTATTGAACACTCTTCCAACTAATACCCGATGATTGATTTTTTCACAGTAATCAATTAACAGATGGTTTCAAACGATTTCGCTAATTGGCACAACCATGAGAAGAGTTACAACATTTGGTATTGTGTGTTTAATTTTACTAATGGCTCTACCATCTACCCATGCACTTCCAGCCGAACCGACCAACAGAGGGGCAGTCTTTGGAGGGCAACATGCACCAATAGACAACCTAACCTCAATATCAACCTCTATTGATGAATTACCGGCAATAGCAGAAGATTTCACCGCAACATGGTGTACAAACTGCCTCAAGGCCGAAGCTGCACTTGATGAACTAGAAGAGGAAGGATTAGTTCAAAAGTACGAATTCCATCGAGCACCTGACTTTGAAGACCCACTAGGTGACGAAGCCGCTTCGACATACATAACTGAGCGCTATGATGTCGCATCACCGCCACTGGTAGCATTCAACGGAACTATCAAGAAAATTGGCACTAAACCAGATTCTGATTCATTGGTTAATGATTATAGAGAGATGATTGCAACTCCACTGAATATGGGCAACGGAATCTCAACTTTTGCCTGGACCCCAAAAGCCGATTGTAACTGCGAGATGCCTGATAATTCGGGCATTATTTCATGGAATCTTGATTTGGAGATGGCTGATTATCCGAATAATACACTGAATGCTCACGCGTGGTTTGTTGAGCAAGTTGCGGAATACTCTGATGGCGGTAACGGTGCCGGCGAATACCATGACGTAGTCAGAAAGATTGTTGATCTGGGAACTGCTCTAAATGGTACTGCGACTATCGAAATTCCAAGCGCATATGATGGCGATGACTTAGAAGTTCACCTAGTATATGTCATGACAATTCCTGAGCTTGATATGGAAGAGACGACTACAACACAATCTGATGATGACGATGATGCACTACCCGGATTTATGACTAGTTTTACCATTCTAGCAATTGCTGGAGCGGCTATGTTGTCACGCCGAAAATAACTCAATTAGCTAACTTGCTGAATACTTGGATTACTTTCTCGATATCCTTGTCTGTGACATGCAAATGTACTACTGCCCTAACTGCAGTAGGGCCAACATCTAACACATCTATACCATGGTTTGCCAATTCGCTCATCAATTTCTTAGCGCCCATGTCACTATCGATGTAAACCATGTTTGTCTCAACTGATGATAGGTCAATGCTAAATCCGTTCATTTTGCTAATGGCCGCTGCTAAATGATACGCCCTGTTGTGGTCTTCGGCTAATCTTTCAATGTTATTCTCCAAAGCAAATAATCCACATGCCGCTAAAAATCCTGATTGGCGCATTCCGCCGCCGAATAATTTTCTCCATCGGCTCGCTCTAGCAATGAATTCCTGTGAGCCAACCAATAGACTTCCAACTGGAGCACCCAAACCCTTTGAAAGACAGATAGATACCGAATCGAAGTGTTTTAACATTCTATCAATTGGTGTCTTCGTTTTGATTGCCGCGTTGAATATTCTTGCACCATCCATATGGATTACACAATCATGTTCGTGTGCAGTTGCAGCAATCGCATCCAATGTATCTTGTGAATAACAGGTGCCACCGCCACGATTTGCGGTGTTTTCCACACACACCATAGTGCCATCTGGATAATGTCCTAAACTGCCTTCAGCCTTACGAATCGCTTTTGCAACAGCCTCTGGAGTCAATTGTCCTTTTTCTCCGTCAATCAATGCAACCGATACACCTGAAAGAGCCGCATAACCGCCTCCTTCATATTGATAGATATGGCTGGTTCTTTCCATGATGATTTCATCGCCTGGAGAGGTATGAGCTCTAATTGCTATAGCGTTTGACATGGTTCCTGAAGGTACGAATAATGCGGCCTCCATGCCACACATTTTGGCAATCTTTTCTTCTAGCGCTCGAACCGTTGGATCGTCTTGTAACACATCATCTCCGACCACTGAAGCCATCATTGCTTCTTTCATCGCCCGAGTAGGTTGAGTAACTGTGTCACTGCGAAGGTCGATTCTATCAAGATTATACTCTCGCATGGTTGTACCAAATCGCCATCATTGATGAAATAGGCGGAATTTAAAGCAACTTCAAATGACCGGTTAGCGCTTGTAATTTATCTTCGTTATCCGGGCCAAAAGCAATTACTGTAAGTGAGCCACTAGGGATTTGGGTCTTCCCTGCATCGGTTATTCTAACCGTCTGTATTCCATCAGCTTTAGCCTTTGATTCCAATTCAACCAACTCATCATAACTGGATTTCAAGCAGACTTTTTTTTGACCTGATTTCAACCATAAATCTAGGCAGGATGGTCTGTGTTCGCCTGCTCTGAGGGTTGATGATACTGAAGCATGGCCTGCTTGTGCAGCGATTTTTCCTTTACCCATTTTCAAATCATTATTGATAACTAGAACCAATTTCACTGGACCATCATCAATTATATCGCGCACACTTGGCGCAGTTAAACGATGGATAAATGAACGTAAACCCAACTGACCACCTCGTCTAATACGGCTTTAATTCGCTCGTCAAAGCATTGATGCTACTTCTTGGTGCTGGACCAATACCTAACACTGTAATTGTTCCAGAAGGGATTTCTGTGTGCCCTGCGTCTTTGACCAAGTAAGTAATCAATCCCGCTGATTTTGCCTTGCCCATTATTTGCTTTAATGAGTTAAGATCGTCTATTGCTAGACTGATTTTACGAGCCCCACTAGATTGCCATCGCTCCATAAGTCTGGGCTCGCTTTTCTTGGCAATTAGAGCACAACTGACTGCAGCATGAGAACATTGTACTGCTGCTTTACCTGCGGATAGTCGCAAATCTTTTCTGACTATCAAAGCCATAGAAGGGCCATCATGTTCTTGTGACATATCCATCGACTACTTTCTGCTCGATTTCTTCCATCGATTGGAATTTGGTAATCGCTTCGCAAAACCATCGACCAAACCAAGCTGTAATGGTTAAGTTACCTAATGCATGAAGCAGATCGTAAGGTATTCCATTGAGTAAATACGTCATAAAACCAATGGTATTTACAGTTCCTAAGACGCTTAGTGAGACAATAAAATCAAACAAAAATGCACTTAGCACTGCATAACCAAAGGTCTTGTTTAGGTTCAATTTGCCGTCAATGATGATTGTCGATGATGCGCCCAAGATTGCGACTAATGACCAACCAACGGCTTGATACAGTGTCCAAATGCCATCTCCAATGATGAAATTTGAAATCATAGTTACTAAAACTGCGAAAGCCACACCTCTACGTGCACCTAATTGTGCACCAATAATCAATGCTGCAATGGTTACAGGTTGAATGTTAGGCAGTGGTGTCATAACTACTCTGAGCAGAGAAATACTTGCTACCAAAGTGACAAAAGTAAGAATGTTCGAGACTTTTTTCATATCAGGAGACGCCAACATCCAGAATGCTAGCCCGAGTAATATGATGTCGATTACCAGTCCTGCTGCTGGCCCGAGCACCGGCCCATGGATGCCATATGACTGGAACATGAACGAGCCTACAGGTTGAATGTCTTGAGCATTGCCTAAATTAGAGTTGTTTCCATACGACTATGCTATCTGATTCTAAATCACTAAATTCTGCTGATACCGTGCCTGGTTGGCCGTTAACAGTGTATTCCCAACCTTCACCCGCAATTCCGTCGATACTAACAACATATTTCCCAAGGTTACTCTCGATTATATCCATGTCTAATCCTTGCTGATTGGCCGCTTCCAAGGATGCTTCCAAAACATTGTCATTGCCTAACAAGCCTCCTGTGACAACTGTTTCTTGCTTAAATTCAAAGACCACTATTTGTGTACCTAGCCATGATTCAGGCCATTCATCATTCCAAGCATCTGATGCTGGAGCATCTTCAGTTACCAACTCTGTCCATGCTTCAATGATATCACCAAATGTGAACATCAGTAAAATTGTCATAAACAATATGAAGAACTTAAACGCCGATTGAAATCTCTCTTGGAGTAGTTGTATGCTAGTGATCGAAATTAAGATTAATGCAGAAAGGATGACTAGGATAGTTGGCCAATCTGACTCCTGTTGCTCTTCTAAATTTGAGTTTTCAATTGTAGCATACATTTTCAAATTTGCATTATCATTGACTAGCAACTTGTATTTTAGCTCGTTGTTTGACCATGATTCTACTCCGGCAGTACCATACCAATCATCAGCATAATTTATGATACCAAGAGAAGTTAATTCGCCATCAGTGGAAATTTCATATTGCCCATAGCCTCCATCAGCCGTGTTTTGTGGTAGCATTATTGTGCCAAATACGTTAGAAATTTCTCCATTTGATCTAAATGATTCTGAATCACTCACTTCGCACTCAATCCCACATGAAATACTCCTCAAGTACTGTGAATCAGCAGTTATGACATAATCACCGATTATAGTCGGCATAGCCGGACTATATCCAGAATTCACGACCACAGAGGACTGTGTGGAAGTCGTATTGAAGTGGTATACAGTACTACCACTATCTGTTTGCAAATGAATAATCAGATTTTCATTCGGCAATTGAACCGGAGCGTGTCTAATCTTGCCAGGAGCGATAAAATGTTTAGCAACGCCTTGATTAGTTACCGACCATAAATTGCCTTCCTCATCACCAATCCAATAAGAATCACCAGCGAAGGTAACACCATTTCTCCAACCAAACCCTGTTGCGTAAGTGAATTCCATCGAACCATCAAGACACAGTTTATCGACACCTTTTCTCGTTGGTATGGTAACTGATTCATCCTCAACCAACATATTGCCTGTAATTCCCCAAGAAGCTGCTTCCGTCTGATGTTGCCAAACTATGGCGCCATTGTCAGCACTGAGGGCTTGAAATAAACCATTTGACCAACCGACGAGTAACATATCAGGCCAACTACCACAGCCTCCTGCTCCAGATTTGACAAACTCTAGTTTAGTCATATCTTGAAAAGTCGAATTAGGATTCTGTACTCGCCACAATTCTTCCCCAGCGAAATTCAATGAATATACGGTTGGTATTCCTTGGGCTAGACTTGAAGAAGATGTCCTAACAAAAACTGCTTGTTCTGATGCTATTGCTTGTGTCGAAACATATACATCGCCAAAATCTACATTCCATTGAAGGAAAAACTCCGATTCTTCCGCTGAATTGGTTGCTTCTCCGTTTACATGAGGTAAACAAATAATGGCGATGACCACCAATATCACGAGTTTTGAGCGCATTTTATTCACTTTGTAACATCAAGAATTGTTTGCTTAAGTAGGGCGCTTACTGCTTTGCCATCGGCTGCACCGGCTTGCTGCATAACCACGCCCATCAGGGGGCCAATTGCACCCATGCCACGCTCTTTAACAAAATCCAATCTTTCTGCAACAACTGCTGCAATGATGTCGGCAAGTGCTGATTCATCTGCTGGCTTCAAACCGTGCTGTTCAGCATAATCAATGATATCTGACATCTTTGGGAGTTGCCCATTAAAATTGGCAATCACATCATTGATTGCCTCTCTGGTTATCTCTCCGGCCTCTTTTGCTGAAAGCACAAGGCTGGATAGACGAGGGTCTACCTCATCATTCTCCAACAATACCGCAGCCCATGCCTTTGCCGGCAAATCATTTTGATGTTCGACAAAAATATCGTCTAATTCTCTTGCTAGAATTTGGTCTTTTTGATCTTTAGAAACATCAAATTCATTCATCCGTGTCTGACGCTGGCTATCGGTCATGGGCAGATTGTCGATGATTGATTGCCATTTTCGCGAATCGATGAATTGAGTGGGAATATCAGTCTCAGGATACATTCTAGCACCTCCCGGAAGAGGCCGCATTGGAGCAGTCGTTCCATCTTCAGGAGCGCCTTTCTTGATTACCACGTTGCGAACTTCTTGAGGTATTCGATGCCAAGCAGCACGAGCACGTAGCAATACGCTCTCTAAAGCTAATTCTGCTTGCCACTGTGGCGCTAAACAAAGCACAAAACCATCAGCTTCGGATAATTCAAGTGCTTTTCTTACGCTCTCAACATTATCGCTTTCTATACCATATGCAGGTAGTTCATCTGAGTGGAATACTCCCTTCACACCTGCTAATTTTGCCGCACCCGCTAATTCACGGCCAAGTCTGGGTAGTTGAGAACCTTCACCGTCTAGCTGTTTGGTCCCAATTTTACCGGCTAAACCAGGCAATGGTAAGGCCAACATTACAAAGGATTTTTTCAATCCATTAACCACCATCTTGGATTCACATTCAGCAAAATTTTGAGTGACATCAACTAATTTCAAAGGTAGTTCTTGTGCTACCTTTTCGCTGACCGATGATTCTAGATTCTCATCATCAAGTCTCCTGTCGCTCGGCAAAGGTGACAGGGATAATTGAGATCTTAGAGTGTTCGCCAATCGGTAAAAATGTAGTTGTCGAGCCATTTCCAACTTGATAATACGAGGAATCCAATTAAGGTCTTGACAGCCCTTGATTTCTATTCGGTCGCCGCAGGCAATTGACACATTCAAGTCCTGTCTTATGCTACCAAGCCCTCGCCTTACCCGACGTGTTTGTCGCAGAGTCCTACCTAATGCAATGGATGTTTCCTTGGCATGTTCAGGCGATTTAACATCGGGCTCCGTGGCTATTTCGATTAATGGCAAACCTAGCCTGTCTAGGTTGTAGATTACGCATTCACCCGCATCAGTTGTATAACTATCGAGCTTTCTTGCGCTATCCTCCTCAAGACATAGCACTGAAATTCCGACGGGTTCAGATGAGGTTTCCAGCATGCCACCTGTTGAGATTAATGTAGTTCTTTGAAAACCACTAGTGTTTGACCCATCAACAACCGTCTTTCTCATCGTCTGCAGTAATGAGACAGGTTTTGCATTGAGCAATGCTGACGTTGTTAGTGCGATGTCCAACGCTGAGCTATCATGAGATAATGGTGGCTGGTCGTCTAATTCAATCAAGCCCGAATTCGGCGATTGCACATACTCAAATGAGCGATTGCGCCGTGTTTCAAAGCGCGCTGCGATGTCTATTTTTCCGCCTTCTCCCCTTGCTGCTCTCAATTTACGCGAGAAGCGTGGCCATTCCTTAGGCAAAGTATCCATTGTGACATCATATAGATCACCTGGTTGTCTAGAATGTAATTTACCAGTTGCTAGTTGTTGGTGAACTTCAATACCACACATAAATCCTAGATTATCTGGGTTGAGTCCTTCCGCATCAGCGACGTCCCCTTCTGGTTCAGGGAAATGCGACTCCGCCATAGTAACCCCAGTAATTCATTGTTCAAGATAGCAGCGATTATCTTAATGTTTGAATTGTATCATAGCCTCTTGGCAACATCAATGTTCCATCTCTAACCATCTTCTCAATCATGTTGTCTACTTTGGCTCGGTCAACATTGTGATTTTGCATTTCATTGTAGATGTCAATTCTATTTGCATACTTGATCGATTCTTGTGATCTTGATTCTAAATCTCTAATGGTATCTAGTAAGATTCTCTCATGATTTCTTGCTGATGCTTTTCTACCAGTTTGCAAGGTAGTTTCATCAAAATTATCGCCCATCAATTCATTACGCCAGGTTCTCGTCAACCGAATGGCCCGATCTACATCTTCAATGTTGGCAACTTCAGACAACCTTATTCTTGCACTTGCTTCTGCCATACGGGCAACTGCCTCTAAAGAACGCGCGGTGATTGAAACGCTATCAGAGGATTCACCGCCTTTCTTTCGAGTTTCAACATAGAACTCTACGATACGATTTCTTGCATCTTCGTCAAGCTTTGGATGAATAGCTCGCTTAGAATAAGCAATGTATTTCCTGATTAGAGCTTTAGTTAATATTTCATCGCCGTCTTGGGATTTTTGTGTCGATGATGACAGTTTTCTTGATGGGTCAGGAGCGCTTCCCTGATTCACTAATAATTCACTAGTTCCAAGTAGTCGATTGTTGATGATATGTTGGGCTATTTTTGAATCTCTATCCTTTTCCGCATTATCGGTCAATAGCCAAATGATATCAAACCTAGATATCAATGGTGGTGCTAGATTAATTTGGGCAGTAAAAGGTGTATCTGATATTGGCTCAAACCTACCATTCTTCGGGTTGGCTGCAGCCAAAACCGCACAACGTGTTCTCAAGCTGGCATTGATTCCAGCCTTGGAAATTGAAATTGTTTGCTGCTCCATAGCCTCGTGCATGCTTGACCTATCTGCCTCATTCATTTTGTCGAATTCATCTATCGAAGCTAGTCCTAAATCGGCTAAGACCAGTGCACCCGCCTCTAGCGTCCAGCGTCCATCTGCGGCTGAGTCTTGTACTGCTGCTGCTGTCAATCCAGCAGCAGAAGCTGATTGACCTGAAGTGAATTGGCCACGTGGTGAAATCTTAGACATATAATCTAGCAATTGCGATTTTGCTACACCAGGATCGCCCATTAGCAATATGTGAATATCGCCGCGATTTCTTGTTCCATCAGGGTTTAGTCTGGCAACGCCGCCAAATAACTGAAGCATTAGCGACTCTTTTACTCGATCCATACCAAAAATTGAGGGAGCAATACTTTTGCTAAACAAATCGTAAATATCTGAACGGCTAGCTAATTCTTTAATTTCCAACTCCTCATCCTCAGTGATTAATATCTCTTCAAGTGGAACGTTTTGTCGCTCAAGTGAGTGAATTCTCAAAAATATATCAAACACCGGAGTATCCTTACCGCCTTTTCTTTGTGAACGGATAAATAATACTCCGTTAGCCTTTACTCTATCGCCCGGATTCAGCTTACCAGCAATATCATGTTCGCCAATACATATGATTCGTTCGGGCTGTATTCCACCTTTGAGTTGTTCTGGGGATTCTTGAAGTTCAATAAATTGAGAGTTGATCAAAATTGAGTCGTCTTCTTGTAAAATAAATCTAGTCTGGCGCTTCTGTCTGCCGCAACCGCCATCGATTTGAGAACACTCTAGTGGTTCGATGAGTTCTTGCTCATTTGGCTGCTTAACTTCAGTAATGTGCCCGCATGATGAACACATGAATGAGGCTGAGTAAATTCTTGGCCTCACGCCAGAAATCTTAGTGGCAATGGCATCTATCGCTAGCATCATACCGATATCATCAGCCCTCAATTGTGACACCGTTCTGATTTGGTCGCTCGGCAAATGGACTATTCTCACAAATGGGTACATTGATGTGTGGCCTTCGTCTTGAAGAAACTGTCTTAGTGCTTGGTTTGCTGCTTGAAAATGTAAATCGGGGTGTGCTATGATGTTCTGCGCAAATTCGTCATCAAAACCCTCTATGTCTCGATATGAAACTTCAAGGGATTGTTCGTCTGGCCACTTTTGTGCAAGGTTGTGGACTGCTTCAGCATACAAATCTTGGATCATTGAAGTCCATCTTGCAGCCAAATCAAACTCTTGCAACACAAATATCACCAAACCTACTACGCTAGACTAACAGACTATTTGGCCACGGTATATCATTACT
>MDTG01246366.1_pt1 | contig 18229 bp, 17 predicted proteins | sample 811421 | NCBI WGS metagenome assembly MDTG01 (sample SAMN05326645, study PRJNA326480) | marine metagenome | isolation source: seawater | place: Pacific Ocean: South East | collected 2011 | reverse complement strand
CGCTATCGCTTCGTTTAATTGTTCAATGCTTCTGCTTATTGATAATTTAACTTCGCTATCGCTTCGTTTAATTGTTCAATGCTTCCGCTTATTGATAATTTAACTTCGCTATCGCTTCGTTTAATTGTTCAATGCTTCCGCACCACCTACAATTTCTAAAATTTCATTGGTAATTGCTGCTTGACGCGCTTTGTTATAAGTTAATAACAATTCGTCTCTTAATTCTTTCGCGTTGTCTGTTGCTTTGTGCATTGCAGTCATACGAGCACCGTGCTCTGAAGCAAAACTGTCTCTAATCGCTTTGTATAATTGGGTTTTTAATGACTTTGGAATCAAAGCTTCAACAATTTCTAATTTTGAAGGTTCAAAAATATAATCAGAATTTACTGCTGCTGCATCTTCCCCTTCAATAGGTTCTATAGGTAAAAATTGCTCTACTTGTGGAATTTGAGTTGCGGCATTTTTAAATTGATTGTAAACAATTTCAATTTTATCATAGGTTCCTGCTGCATATAATTTCATTAATTCTTCCGCAATTGTTGCTACATTATCAAAAGTTAACGCATCAAAAATATCATTTCTTGTTTCTACAATATTGAATTTTTTAGATAAAACATCTCCTCCTTTTTTACCAATAGCGAATAGGTCTACCTCAACGGAACTATATTTTTCTTTAACAGTGCTAACAACTTGTTTTGTTATTGACGAGTTAAAACCACCACATAAACCTCTGTTTGAAGTTACGACGATGACTAAGACTCTAGAAACTTCTCTTTGAGTTGAGTACACTCCGCCAGCATCGTTATCTAAAGTGGCACTTAAATTTTGCAACAATTCAGTTAATTTGGATGAATAAGGCCGCATTGCACTAATTGCATCTTGCGCTTTTTTTAACTTTGCAGCAGAGACCATTTTCATAGCAGAGGTAATCTGCATCGTTGATTTAATAGAGGTAATTCTGTTACGTATTTCTTTTAAGTTTGCCATTCTATTGGAATTTTGAGATTCCCGCTTTCACGGGAATGACAACTATTTTTTATGCAAATTGTTTAGAAATTTCTTCAGAGGCTGCTTCTAATACAGCAATTGTTTCGTCTGTTAATTTACCAGACTTTAACACGTCTAAAGTATCTCTGTGTTTAGCGTTTAAGTATTCGATATAATCTCTTTCGAATTTCTTTACTTGATCTACAGGAACATCTTTTAATAAGTTTTTTGATCCTGCGTAAATGATTGCCACCTGATCTTCTACAGAAAAAGGATCATTTTGAGCTTGCTTTAGAATTTCAACATTACGTTGTCCTTTTGAAATTACGCTCATGGTTGCTGCATCTAGATCAGAGCCAAACTTTGCAAATGCTTCTAGTTCACGGTATTGTGCTTGATCTAATTTTAAAGTACCTGATACTTTTTTCATGGCTTTAATCTGTGCGTTTCCACCAACACGCGATACAGAAATACCTACGTTAATTGCTGGACGAACACCAGAGTTAAATAAATCTCCATCTAAGAAAATTTGTCCATCTGTAATGGAAATTACATTTGTTGGAATATAGGCCGATACATCTCCTGCTTGTGTTTCAATAATTGGCAAGGCAGTTAACGAACCTCCACCTTTTACAATTCCTTTTAAAGAATCTGGCAAATCGTTCATTTCACTTGCAATTTTATCATCATTAATCACTTTTGCAGCACGTTCTAATAACCTTGAATGTAAATAAAATACATCACCAGGATATGCCTCACGTCCTGGAGGCCTCCTTAATAATAAAGAAATTTCACGGTAAGCAACAGCTTGTTTAGATAAATCATCATAGATAATTAAAGCGGGTCTTCCAGAATCTCTAAAATACTCTCCAATTGCAGCTCCAGCAAATGGTGCATAAACCTGCATTGCTGCAGGATCAGAAGCGTTTGCAGCAATAATTGTTGTATACGCTAAAGCACCTTTTTCTTCTAACATATTAGCAATTGCTGCAACCGTAGACGCTTTTTGACCAATAGCTACATAGATACAATATACGGGTTCGCCAGCATCGTAAAATTCTTTTTGATTTAATATGGTATCAATGGCCACAGTAGATTTTCCAGTTTGACGGTCTCCAATGATTAATTCTCGTTGACCTCTACCAACAGGAATCATAGCATCAATAGATTTAATCCCAGTTTGAAGTGGTTCCGTTACTGGCTCTCTAAAAATAACTCCAGGAGCTCTTCGCTCTAGAGGCATTTCATATGTTTTGCCAGAGATTGGCCCTTTACCATCAATTGGATTGCCTAAAGTATCTAGAACCCTACCAACAACTCCTTCTCCTGCTTTTAAAGAAGCAATACGTTCTGAACGTTTAACCGTGGAGCCTTCTTTAATCGAAGTAGAAGCTCCTAACAATACAACACCGGCATTATCTTCTTCTAAATTTAATACGATTCCTTCTAATCCGTTTTCGAATTCTACTAATTCACCATATTGAACATTGGAAAGACCGTAAACACGAGCAATTCCATCTCCTACTTGTAAAACAGTTCCTACTTCGTTTAGTGAAGCCTTTGCTTCAAAATTTGTTAACTGTTGCTTTAAAATTGCTGATACTTCAGCGGGTTTAATACTTGCCATCTTTTATAATTTGATGTATTATTAAATTTTTGGAATGTAATGACTATTGTCAAACTCCTTTTTTAATTCGTTTAAATAATTAGAGATACTTGCATCGTATTGCACATCTCCTACGCGTAATATAAATCCTCCTAAAATAGCTGGATTTACTTGGTTTTCTAGATTTGCTTTGTCTCCTGTTAAGGCTACAATTTTTGCTAAAACTTCGGCTTCTATTTCTGCGGTCAAAGGAACAGCTGTTGTTACTTTGGCAATTTGCAAATGTTTTTCAAAATCGTAAATAATTGCATATTGTTTTGCGATAGACGCGAGCATTGAAATTCTTTTATTATCTTGAAGTAAATGAAATAACCCTAATGTAATTGTATTTACTTTTTCTTTGAACAAAGCGTTTAGAACGTTTATTTTATCAGAAGATTTTACAATAGGACTTCGTAACATTACTTCAAATTCCTCGTTTTCAGAAATTGTAGTAGAAATAAATTGCATGTCGTTATTAACAGCAGTTTCTTCTTTAGAATCTTTAGCAAGATTTAAAATTGCTTTTGCATACCGTATTGCTGCTCTTGCGTTTTTCATACTTTATTTAATTTAAAGTAACATCTTTTAAGATTCCCTCAACTAACTCTAGTTGATCTTTTTTGTTCGATAATTCTTTTTTAATAACAGATTCTGCAATACCAATAGACAATTCTGCAACATTCTTTTTGATTTCCGCCAGAGCAGCTTGCTTTTCTTGAGCGATTGCAGCTTGGGCATTCTCAATCAATTTAGTTGTTACTTCTTTTGCATCCTCTTTTGCATCCGCAATGATCTTATCTGAAATATCTCTTGCCTCTTTCATCATTGCCTCTCTTTCTAATCTTGCTTCTTTTACTAAATTAGCATTGTCTGCTTGTAAATTTTGCATTTCTTTTTTAGCCTCTTCTGCAGATGCTAAAGCATTTTTAATACCATCTTCTCTTTCATTAACAGCATTCAAAATTGGCTTCCATGCATACTTTTTTAACAATAAAAAAAGTAATATAAATAAGGCTGTATGAACTACAAACAACCCAAACGAAAATTCTTCTAATAATTTCATAATCTCACGTTATTTAGAAATTCTTAAACTTTAAATAAAACACTACTTGTAACCAACCGTTACAAGTTAGTGTTATTTTGAATGATTATGCTGCGAATAATGCTGCGAAACCAATACCTTCAATAAGCGCTGCTGCAATTAGCATTGCTGTTTGAATTTTACCAGTGGCTTCAGGTTGACGTGCAATAGCTTCCATTGCTTTTCCACCAATTTGACCGATACCGATACCAACACCGATAACAACTAATCCTGCTCCAATAAAATTTAAACCTTCCATAATATATATATTTAAAATTAAAAATTCTTTTTAATGCGCTTCCTCATGGTCATGCTCTTCTGAAGCAAAACCAAAATATAAAGCTGATAACATTGTAAATATGTATGCTTGTAATAATGCAACCAATACCTCAATTAATGAGATTGCAAATGCTAAGAAGAAAGATAGTCCTCCTCCTAACCAAGTCTTGAATATAAAAATTAATCCTATTAAACTCATCAATACAATATGTCCTGCTTGCATATTTGCATACAAACGGATTAATAGTGAGAATGGCTTAATGATAACTCCTAATAATTCTATTGGAGCTAATACTATTTTCATTGGAATAGGAACTCCCGGCATCCAAAAAATGTGTTTCCAGTAATCTTTCTTTGCCGTAAATGTTGTGATCAAGAACGTTAATAATGCTAATGAAAATGTAATTGCAATATTACCCGTTACGTTCACTCCTAAAGGAGTTAATCCAAAAATGTTTAGAAACCAGATAAAGAAAAATATTGTTAATAAAAAACTCATGTATTTTCCATGATTTTTCTCTCCTATATTTGGGATAGCAATATCATCCCTTATATATAATATGATTGGCTCAAAAAACCTTCCTGCTCCTTTTGCAATTCCATTATTTTTTCCATAAGATTTTGCCAAACTTATAAAAAGCCATAACATTAATAATGCTGTAATGATAATCATCGTAACACCTTTTGTAATAGATAAATCTAACGGTTTTACATTTGTTGCATGATGCTTTTCATCGTAAATAATAGTTCCTTTACTATCTGTTTTAACAATTAAACCGTGGTAAACTTTATAGTAGTTTCCTTTACTTTCTACAACATTAGTTTCGTGATGAAATTTAGACGATGAAAAAATATGGAATCCTTCGTCCCATAAAATTACCGGCAAAGAAAAACCAACATGTTTTTTCCCCCCATTCTCAGCAGTATATGATGTAATTCCAAAGTCATGAGAATCTTTCAAATGATGGTTGATAAATTCTTTTATTTCTTGTTTTATCCCTTTTCCACTATCTGTTTCTTCATGTTTCTTGTCTTGAATTGCTGATGTAGAAAATGTAACAAGCAATAATAACGTTGTAAGTGTTTTAAGTAAAAATTTTCTTCGCATATTACACAGATAATTTATGTGTCTCTAAAATCGCTGCGAAGGTAGGGTTTTATCTCAAAATCAAAAAATTATTTTTATGTTATTTCCTAGTTTTTTCCTAAATAATTATCAAGAGAGTTTTTGTCTTGATTTAACACTTTAGACATACTGAAAATTTCAATAATCAAACAAAGAAAGTAGGGGACAAAGAAAGCTAAAGACTCTAATATGGAAATATCTCCATCTATTCTGTAAGAAGAATTAAATAAAAGAAAGAAAAAAGTAAATTTTAAAAAGCTGCCAAAAATAAACACAAATCCTATTTGATTTTTATACAGGTCTTTAAATTTATAAAACCCTATATATATTATAATTGCTAAAATTATATTCACACTATAAGCTAATATTATTTTGTTTTCAAACATTGTGAAGTCTAGCAATTTTAAGATTGTAATGTGCAAAGAAAAGGCGAATACTAAAGCAATCGTTATAATTTTAAGAAACTTAGAAATATTAATATCCATAATTTATTAATATTGTTTTTTTAGTTGCTTTAAAACTACATATAGCGAAATTGCTACACCTGAAAGTGTCCCAATAATCTTATACATTTTGTTGCCATCGTTATAATTCGCATCTAACCATTTCCCTAACAAAACAAAGAGGTAAATAGTAGCTCCCATTTGAAAAGCTACTCCTGTATGGATTAAAAGGTTTTTAAGCGGTTTTTTCTGAGAGTGTTTTTTCGTCATTAGAATTCAATTCTTTTATCGCTCCTTTCATTGCACAAGTAGCATTGAATGATGCTCCTGGTTCCACAGAAAGTTTTCCAATGATAACCTCTCCAGAAATAATTGCTGTTGCTTTTATGGTTAAGGTGTTTGACACCAAAAGATCACCAGAAAATGTTCCTTCTATATCTGCATTCCCTGCCTCAACTTTTCCCTTAATAGAACCCTCAGCACCAATGACCACTCTCCCATTGGTTATAAGTGTTCCATCTAAAGTACCATCAACTCTAAAATCTCCATCCGATTTGATATCTCCAACAATTGTTGTGTTTTTAGCAATTACATTTCTTTCCATGACTTTTGTTTTTTGAGGTATTTTATCTGTATTAAACATATTATTTATTTAATTGCTTTAGGATTTCTTTTGCTTTTTTCCCTTCGTCAGTACTTCCATAGCTAACGACTACAAAATCTAAGGCACCCTTATACGCTTCTTTGTCTTTGTATTTGCCTGTGGCATACGCTTTTAAGAGTTCAAATTTAGGAATTAATTTTGAATTTTGAATAGTAGGGAGGAACTCATTTACTTTCAAAACGGTTTCTTCAAATTTATTGTCTTTATAAAGATGGTAAATTTCTTTGTATAGTTCTTCAATTTCGTTCAATGAAATCTTTTCTACAAAAGGTTTTTCTGGATTTTTTATAATTTGTGCAAACTTGGTGTTTGGGTACTTTGTAAGAATAATATTCTTATATTTTGTTGATTTTTTTTTCTTATCTAATTGAGAGTAAATTTTGTATAAATGCCAATTAATTGGCAAGACTAGTTCTTTTACAGGGGTTAAAGTATCAACTCTTTCTAGTCGTTCAATCGCAAGCTTAGTATCTTTAAATTGCTCTTTATAAATTAATCCTAATTCATATAAAGCTTGATTTCTATCCAATTTAAGAGTGTCAATTACTTTTTTATCTGTAGGAATCCTTTTTATATAACTTTCCAAATTATATCGGTCACTTTTTTGGCTTATTGGGATCGCACTTTCCGTTTTTGAAGTTGATTCGATTTGAGAAGACCATCTCCAATTATCTTCTAATTTTCTTGTTCCCCAGTTTTTTTCAAATTCACTTTTCCCAAAATTTAAAGATTGAGAATTGTAGAAATACCATTTTCCTTTGTTGTTCGATTGCAGTGAGCTTCCCCCAAAAGAGGCGCCATAAGCTAGCTGGTTTAATTTTAACTGTGCTGCTTTTTCATCCTTCTCTTTTAAATCATCAATGTATTTTTGGAAATAGGCTTCTTGTGCTGCTTTAGAGAGAGATGCTATTCTAATAATACTATCGTTGTTTGTTACAGTATTTTCAAAAGCAATCAAAGAAGCTAAGTTTCTATGCTTCCTTTTGATGCGTCTTATTCTTAAATTTAAAGTATCTCTAGAAATCCCTAAAATACTGTCATAATAATAATTTGCCAATTGGTATTTAGATTTTTTAAAATTAATATTTCCTAACCTTTCATAAGAATACGTTTTTTGTTTAACATTATTAGATCTGGCTCTAAGAGATTTATGATAATAGTCAATTGCTAAATTGACATGTCCTTTTTGCTCATTTAAAAACCCAATTTGATAATATAGTGCCGCTAGATAGGGTCTGTTTTTTCGGTCTTTAATTAATCGGTGTATTTTTTCGATACTAACAGTAGCTGCAGAATCGCTAACAGCATTTTTTGCTAGTTCAATATGTGCATGCACTTTATATTTATAGGGTGCTTTGTTAAAATTGATAATCTTATTAAAAACGAATGAAGCTGAATCTTTTTTGTTTTCAGAACTATAAATTTGCCCCAATACAAATAAATTTCTTGTTCCTTGTTCTTTATTATTCATAGTTTCAGTAGCTTTCATAAGGTATTTTTTTACCTGTTGAATGCTATCAGATTTTATATAGGCCATTGCTAAAGCAGTATAACCTTGTTCTTTAATCTTGTCAGGTAAATCTACTTCTTGTGAGTTTTCTACCTGAAGAAGTAACTTCATTGATTCGATGGCAAATTCTTCATTATCGATTCTGATATTGGCTTTTGCTCTCCAAATTTTAGTTTCATTAATTAAGTTAGCAAATGGATAATTAGCAATGACATAATTAAAAGCTTCTATGGAAGGAATAAATCGTTGTTCATAATAACGTGCTTTTCCCAAGAGAAGGTATGCGTCATCAATTTGACTATTGCGTTCTACCCCATCAAAATTCATTCCGTGTTTTTGAATTGCTTTTACCGCTTTTTCTTCGGCAATCCCAAATGGTGTTGTGGCTTTCTCTTTGTTGTTTTTATTACGACTAAAACCAGCACCCATTCCCGGATTAAGTCTTGGAATGTTTATTTTATCTTGTTTAAATTTAATAGGTTCTATGGGTAATTGGTTAAACCAATCATCTTTATAGGTATTTTGAATTGCTTCAATTCCTTCGGCAAAAGATTCTTTACCATTGAATAAGACGTTATATTTTGTATTTAAAGATTGCCAATTTCTACTAACAAATGTATTCTTTTTTGTGCTACAAGCAGCTACAATTAGAAAAATAAAAATAAAGCTTACTATTTTTGGATTTTTTTTCACACAGGTAAATCTAAATTAAAAATTTGTTTTTTCGCAACTAAACGCTCAATTAAAACTTAAAATTAGAGAAAATAGTATGCATCAGCGTGTAAAAATAGTAATAAATTAAGAATACAGGGCTTATACCGAAAAATAGCTTTCTAATTCTTTTAAAGTTGCTGTTGATGTTTCAATATCTTTAACAATGATTCCTTTATCTAGAACGACAATTCTTTTACAAACTTCGGTTATATGTATTAAATCATGACTGGAAATTAAAACAGTAATTTCTTTATTTTCGGTTAACTTTTTAATAATCATTTTTAATCTTATTTGAGTCGTAGGATCTAAATTGGCAAAAGGTTCATCTAAAATAATCACTTTTGGGTTTCCCATCATTGCAGCCACAATTCCTGCTTTTTTTGATTTCCTTTACTTAAATCTCTCAAATATTTTTTCTTTCCAATAATTTCTCCATTGAAAAACTCATCAAATAGATAGAAATAAAGTGATTGTAAACATAATCTTACGGATGCTAAACTATTTTTTGGTTTACCGCCAAATAAGTTTCCAATAGTATTTATTCATAGCTTTTTGTTTCTTGCAATCAAAAAATGAGCCTGTTAATATAGGTAAAGGAAAGTCTGATGTAATTGAAGGTTATCTGCGAAATCTATCTTAAAAAACCAATAGATGTTATAATTGTTACCTTTGAAAATAAAATGTTACAGGTCTAATATTTGAGTAAATTTTTTTATGCTATTTACATGAGAAAAATTATCCGAAACAAAATCAGAAATGAAAAGATTTTGATAGTTAATATAAAAAAACACAAACCAAATGAAAACAAGGAATAATATCAAGCCAGTATTCAAATCATTTTTAATATGTTTTGTTTTATTGAGTAACATGGCTATGCAGGGACAAACTCAAATAGATAATCCAAGTTCCTTTCGCTGGGTGTTACATACGAATCAAGCTGCTGAACGTTTTGAAGATGCTTTTGTCACAGGGAATGGAAGTCATGGCGCCATGGTGATGGGACAAGTTCGCAAAGAGCGAATCACTCAGGGAACAGCACCGCTGCGGGCTCTGATTATCGACGGTCAGAACAATCATTCTGTGTGGCCGCAGTCAACGATTGTAATGCGCGATTATCTCGAAGAGACCGACTTGTTCGAAGTGGATATTGCCCGTACCCAATACATTTTCAATGGGCAACTTCTTAAGAACTGGTTACCGCTTGCTGGAGTTGGCGAAAGAGAGAATTTAGAACAGCCGAAGTATGCTCCAGATTTTGCTCCTGACTTTGCTCAATATGATGTGGTTATCTGTAATTTGGGGTATGGGGCAGCCGATTGGCCTGAAGCGACGCGAAAAAGCTTTGAGCAATATGTATACAATGGGGGTGGTTTTGTTTCGGTGCATGCTGCGGACAACTGTTTTGCGAAATGGGAAGCCTATAATAAAATTATCGGCCTCGGAGGTTGGGGAGGTCGAACTGCGGATGCTGGTTCTTATGTGTATTACAATCACGCGGGGGAATTGATTCGCGATGATAGTCCTGGGCCTTGTGGGGGTCATGGGGCGAAGCATGAATTTCTCGTCACCGTTCGTGTTACCGATCACCCGATCACCGACGGGATGCCTGATCAATGGATGACTGCGGCGGATGAATGCTATGCCCGTTTGCGTGGACCGGCTGAAAATATGACAGTCTTGGCTACGGGGAAAGATTCTTCTGACAAGGCACCAACAGATCGTCATGAACCCGTAATGATGACTATCGAGTACGGTGAGGGGCGTATCTTTCATACTACATTGGGGCATGATATGTCTGCCTTTCAGGGAGTTGGATTCATTCTGTCTTTTACCCGTGGTGCTGAGTGGGCTGCCTCGGGGCGAGTCACTCAGGCGATACCTAAAGACTTTCCCACCCCAGCAAAATCATCCCAACGTGAATTTTTATTAAAGCCCTAGCACTATAGATAACCATCAAAGCGCTATAGAAATATTCTTAATGAAGCATCTTTATTATTTTCAAGGGATTTAATTACGACAAACGGTTAGATCTGCTTACAAACCATTCTATAATTTATGGGAGTGAATATTTAGCGATGAAAATCATCTTAAAAAATCAAGGGATGTTGTAATCAGGTTACCTGTGAAAAAGGAATTGTTACATATTAAAATTTACAAAACAGATATATTACATATATTTAAGTTTTTTTAAATGAAAATATGAAAAACTTAAACCGACGCACTTTTATTAGAAATAGCGCACTTGTATCAACAGCGGCTATTATTGCTCCAACGATACTAACATCTTGTAAAGGCAAAATAGCTTTTTCCGATAAACTGAATGTAGCCTTAATTGGAGCAGCAGGTAAGGGTAAGCATACGGTTAATGTGTTAAAAGATAATCCATTGATGAATATTATAGCACTGGCAGATGTAGATGATCGAAGGGCTTTAGAAACCTATGAGATGCTACCCCAGGTAAAACATTATAGAGATTTTCGAAAAATGCTAGATAGGATGGGCGATCAAATAGATGCTGTGATCATCCAAACACCCGATCATACACACCACTACATTGCCAAATATTGCATGTTAGCCGGGAAACATGTTTATCTTGAAAAACCATTGGCTCATAATATTTTTGAAGTTCGTGATTTAATGGAGTTGGAAAAGAAAACCGGACTGGTATGCCAGATGGGGAATCAGGGGCATTCGGGAACCGGAATTAAACAGCTAAATGAATGGATTGAAAAGGGGTTTCTGGGAGAAGTAAATGAAGTTCATGCCTGGACACTTGCAGGTTGGAACGATGCGGGAGTGTTGCGTCCTAAAAAACAGGACATTCCAAAAGGTTTGGATTGGGATTTATGGTTGGGACCTGCCGCCAAAATTCCATATAACGAAGCATATATGCCTTCAAAATGGCGTGGCTGGAATGAATTTGGTTTAGGTTCATTGGGAGATTTTGCTTGTCATAACATGGATGCACCCTATACAGTACTTGGGCTAAACTGCCCAGAGAAAGTAGAAGTGGAAAGTACTGGGGCTAGCAATTTATCTTTTCCTAAAAGTGCAAAAATCACCTTCTCTTTTCCAACGAGTAAATATGGGAACAGTGTAAAGCTATCGTGGTATCAGGGAAACAAGTACCTTCCTCCTTACGGTCAAAAAATAGGGAATAATATGGGAGGGACAGTTATTGTTGGTTCTGAAGCAACGGTAGTGATGGATTCACACGCATCGAATCCACGATTTATATCAACGGCTAAACATGCCGAATTGCAACCTCAATTCTCAGAGTACGACCACCCTGGGCCATGGAACGGACATTACGATAATTGGTTAAAAGCCTGTAAAGGAGATGCAAAAATCAGTTCGTCATTTTATGACGGAGGAAGGTTGACCGAAACCATGCTTTGGGGTAATATCGCTTTAAAAACCAATACCGATTTGATAATCAATCCGCAAACCAAGAAAATAATTGATAGTCCTGAAGCATCAGCTTTAATGGGCTATCCAAAACCCCGAAAAGGATGGGAGATATAACAATGAAGAAATTAGTTTCATATTACGAATAATCTTTTCTAAAAAAAGTAGAAGAATACTTAATAGAATTATTTAAAGAAGTTTGATTAATAAAATAGGAATACATGAAATTAAAAATAATCATACTTGCAACTGCGTTTTGCCTGTTGGCTTGCAATAGAAGCGAAGAACACCCCAATTTTCTTATCGTTTTCACAGATGACCAACGTGTAAATACACTGGGATGTTACGATGAAAATTGTCCCATCCAAACACCAAATCTTGACCAATTAGCAAGCTGCGGAATCAAATTTACAAATGGCTTTGTTACTACTCCAATTTGTACTGTTTCAAGAGCATGTTTGCTCACTGGTCAATATGTAACAAATAATCGTTTGCATCAGTTTGTTACCCCAATGGAAGATGATGTATTTGAAAAAATTTACCCACAATACCTTCAACAAGCAGGATATTTTATCGGGAATTTTGGAAAATATGGCATTGGTATCACCAAAGAGCAAGAACAGGTTTTTGATGTATTTGAAGGAACAGCATATCAAGGTCCAGCATTCAGAGATTACAAAGGAAAGAGGATGCACGATGCAGAATGGCTTACGGAGAAAGCAGAGGAATTTTTTGATATGGTGCCTGAAGGTCAGCCATTTTGCTTGCAGCTGAATTATAAAGAGCCACACCCATCATCGCAACCCGCACCAGAAGATGATACACTTTTAGACAATTTCAATTTTAATCGTCAATTTCTTGATACAGATGAAGCGGAAAGTACGTTGCCGGAGTTTGTACGCACAGGTTACGGGGTTAAGGCCTATTTCAAAGCAAAATTCAATACTAAAGAAGGAATGAATAAAGGGCTGCGTCAATACTACGAAAAAATTGTAAGTCTTGATAGGTCGGTGGGCAAATTAAGGAAGATTATTAAAGAGCGCGGATTGGCAGAAAATACAGTCATCATCTATCTTTCAGACCATGGTACACATCATGGAGAAAGGCATCTTCTTGGCAAATGGAGCCCTTACGAAGAGAGTTTGAAAGTGCCATTTATTGTGTATGACCCGCGCACAAAATCTCAAAAAGGCGCAGTGCTTGATGACATGGTGCTAAATATTGATGTTGCACCAACCCTACTTGAAATGGCAGGGATTGAAGTGCCGGAAACAATGGATGGAAGAAGTATGAAATCCTTGATTGAAGGGAAAGAGAAAAATTGGAGAGACCATTTTTTCTTCGAACATTATTGCTCGCCATGTATGGTGCCATTCTATATTCCAAGAAATGTGGGGGTGCGTTTTAAAACTGCAAAATATGTACGTTGGATTGAAATTGACACAGATCCCAGTAAGATTGCAGAGGAGTATTACGATTTAAGTAACGACCCGCAGGAAGCACAAAATTTAGCGGATAATGTCAACTATCTAAAACAGATTGATAATGCAAGGCAAATTTTTGACCAATGGAGAGCCGAAAACCCTTCAAGTTTTAAGTTTGACCACTTTGGACATCGTGCTCAATTCGGATCACCAATAATGGATTGGGAACAATTCAAAAAAGAGAAACCTCAGGTGTACAAAAAAATAGAAAATGAAATTAAACACCTTGGTGTAGATTGGAACATGGCGATGAATGACTGGAAAACCCGACTGGAAATATGTACAAATATTACATATTGGTATTAAATAAGGAGAATTTGCAAAAAACAGTGAAATTCTGTCAAATTCGACCAATCAGTGCTCTATAAATATAAAACATGAATACAATGAAAAATACAAAGTACACTTAAAAAGAGGTATTTTTGTAATATGTTAAAAGTCAATTCTATTTCTTTAAAATACCATCAAAAAAAACCAGTTTTAGAAGGAGTTAGTTTTTCTTTACCGCAAGGCGAGCATCTCTGTATAATGGGTGAAAGCGGTTGTGGAAAATCAACCCTTTTAAAAGCTATTTATGGGTTACTTGACTTGAATAAAGGAGAGATATTTTGGAAAGAAGAACAAGTTCTTGGACCAAAACACCATCTAGTTCCAGGTTTTGAAAAATTCAAGTATGTTGCTCAAGATTTTGATTTAATGCCATTTGTTAGTGTTGCAGAAAATATTCAAAAATTTTTATCTCGTTTTTATCTTGAGGAAAGTAAAAAACGAACAAAAGAGTTGTTAGAGGTTATAGAAATGACCCCTTTTGCAAATACGAAAGTCAAACATTTAAGTGGTGGCCAAAAACAACGGGTAGCTATAGCAAGAGCTTTAGCGAAAGAACCAGAATTATTATTGTTAGATGAACCTTTTGGGCAAATAGATAATTTTAAAAAAAATTCTTTAAGGAGAAATTTATTTAGTTATTTAAAAGAAAAAAAGATTTCCTGCATTGTTGCTACTCATGATAAAAATGACGCACTTTCTTTTGCCGATACTCTTATAGTTATTAAGAACAACAAGCTTTTGGTAAACGATTCTCCAAAAGAGATTTACAGCAATCCCAAGGAAAAATATATTGCTGCCTTGTTTGATGACGTAAATCAAATAAACCTAAACAACAACACTTTGTTACTATATCCCCATCAATTAAAAGTTGTCGAAAAATCAGACATCTTAGCCACTGTTTTAAATTCCTATTTTAAAGGTTCTTATTGGTTAATTGAAGTTCAATTTGAGAGCCAAAAAGTATTTTTTACTCACTCTCTACCGATCAAAAAAAAGACTAAAATTTATTTAGAGATCAGTGTAAAGGCTTAATTTTTTTAAACACACAAAACGACTTTAAATTTTGTAAAACCACAACTTAAAAGAGTGTATATTTGTTGTCAGAAACCGCTACATAAAGCAAGTTTCTTAAATGATTTTTATGACATTTTCAGATTTAGGTTTATCCAGTGCTTTAGTAAAAGCTGTTGAAGAAAAAGGATACACCAACCCATCCCCCATTCAAGAAAAAGCAATTCCTCATATACTAGACGGTAAAGATCTATTAGCTTCTGCTCAAACAGGTACTGGTAAAACAGCAGGGTTTACGTTACCTGTCTTACAATATTTATCAGAGACAAAACATTTAAAGTACAGACCTTTGAGGGCTTTGGTCTTAACTCCAACAAGAGAATTAGCCGCTCAGGTTTATGAAAACGTAAGAGAATACAGTAAGTATTTAAACATAAAGTCTGCTGTAATTTTTGGCGGAGTCAATGCAAAACCACAAATTGCTACTTTAAGAAAAGGAGTTGATATTTTGGTAGCAACTCCTGGTAGATTGTTAGATTTACATGATCGAAAAGCCCTATCTTTTAAAAGAATAGATGTTTTAATATTAGATGAAGCAGATAGAATGTTAGATATGGGTTTTGTTAGAGATATTAACAAAATCATAAGTTTTATGCCTGTAAAACGTCAAAATTTGATGTTTTCTGCTACTTTTTCTAAAGAGATAAAAAAATTAGCTTCTGGAATTTTAAGGAATCCTGTTTCTGTAGAAACAGCTCCACAAAATTCAACTGCAAAAAAAGTAACTCATAAGGTTTATAAGATAGACAAAAAGCAGAAAACAACCTTTGCCATAAAATTAGTAAAAGAGAACAATTGGAACCAAGTTCTGATTTTTACAAGAACAAAACATGGCGCCAACAAATTGACTAAAAAACTGATTCAAGCAGGAGTTTCTGCAGCGGCAATTCATGGAAATAAAAGCCAAGGAGCAAGAACAAAAGCACTCAAGAATTTTAAAGACAATACCATTAAAATTTTAGTAGCTACAGACATCGCGGCCCGTGGTTTAGACATCCCTTTATTACCTCATGTTATTAATTTTGAATTACCAAATGTACCTGAAGATTATGTCCATAGAATTGGAAGGACGGGGAGAGCAGGAGCCACTGGAGAAGCAATTTCTTTGGTGTGTAGCGAAGAAAGTGAATATCAAAGTGAAATAGAAAAATTATTAAAAGAAAAATTAAATTCTACGATTGTAGCAGGTTTTGAACCAACAGATACTGCTCCTCCAAAAAGGGCAGCATCTCAAAGTAAAGGTTCTTTTGCTAAGAAGAATAGATCTAGAAACTCAATTTCATCTGGAGGGAGTAAATCAAAAAGATCCTCCCGTTTTAATAGGAATAAATCGGCAGTTACTCCTTCTAGCAGAGGAAGAGTAAGTGTAGAAAAAAAGAAACGATATTAAAAATATAACACAGTGATTTTATGGCAATAGAAATATTGCTACCTTTGAGTTTAAAACCCTTATAGACATGAAATATCAACCGATAAACTCAGAACTCTTTATAAAAAATCGAAAAAACTTTGCTGCCAATATGAAGGCAAATAGTTTGGCTATTTTCAATTCCAACGATATATATCCAATTAGTGCAGACAGTACGATGCCCTTTCAACAACATAGAGATATTTTTTATTTATCGGGAGTAGATCAAGAAGAAAGTATTTTAATGCTGTTTCCAGATTGTCCAAATGAAAATTTTAGAGAAATTTTATTTTTAAAAGAAACCAACGAGCATATTGCGATATGGGAAGGTGAAAAACTAACCAAAGAAGCTGCTTTTAAAACAGCCGGAATCAAAACAGTTTATTGGTTACAAGATCTAGAAAAAATCTTGTTTGAAATTACTTCTTATTGCGATACTTTTTATATTAATACCAACGAACATTACAGAGCAAATATTGAAACAGAAACACGTGAAGCTCGTTTTACAAAATGGTTGTTGGCAAAATATCCTGCGCATGCTGTTGCAAAAAGCAATCCTATTTTACAGCGATTGAGAGCCGTAAAAGATCCAATTGAATTGAAGGTAATGCAACAAGCTTGTGATATTACAGAGAAAGGCTTTCGCAGAATTTTAAATTTTATAAAACCGGCTGTTTGGGAATATGAAATTGAGGCAGAATTGGTTCACGAGTTTGTAAAAAACCGTTCTAAAGGATTTGCTTATACTCCAATTGTTGCTTCTGGAAATAATGCAAATGTGCTGCATTATATAGAAAACAATCAACAGTGTAAAGCTGGTGATTTAATTTTGTTGGATGCTGCAGCTGAATATGCAAATTATGCTTCTGATTTAACCAGAACAGTTCCTGTTTCTGGCAGTTTCTCTAAGAGACAAAAGGAGGTTTACAACGCGGTAAATCACGTAAAAAAACAAGCTACAAAATTATTAGTTCCTGGAACTATGTGGAAAGAGTATCATGTAGAAGTAGGTGCTCTTATGACGGCCGAATTATTACAACTAGGCTTGCTGGATAAGGCGGATATTCAAAATCAAGATAAAAATTGGCCAGCATATAAAAAATATTTTATGCACGGCACAAGTCATCATATAGGGCTTGATACACATGATTACGGATTATTACACATGCCAATGAAAGCAAATATGGTCTTTACCGTAGAGCCAGGGATCTATATTCCTGAAGAAGGTTTTGGGATTCGTTTAGAAGATGATGTGGTCATACAAGAAAAAGGCGCTCCTTTTAACTTAATGAGGAATATCCCTATTGAAGCAGATGAAATTGAAGAGATTATGTTAGGGTAGTTTATTAAAGATGATGAAAAGTGAGTTTTATACTCCCTTTTTTATGCCAGAGAATTGATGAATTTAATTGTTTGATTATTAAATATTTTTGGCTGTTCTACATTTACAACATGACCACAATCATCAACAACAAAAAGAGATGATGTCATGTGTTTAGTCACTATATTTTTTATAGACGGTAAAAACAAATGATCTTCAGACCCCATTAAATATAGTGTAGGAATTTTAATGTCTTTTGTTCTAAAAAAACGTAATAATGGATTTATTTCTGTGGTTAATTTAAACCAGCGAATAAATTCTTTTTGGTATAATTTTTTGGCTTCATTTATAAACAATAATCTAGATTTTTTATGATTTTTCTTTGGCATAATAATAAATGCAAAAAATTTATAAAGCACCATATAAGGCACTACGGATTTAAATATATTTCCAATTTTCATTAAAATTTGTGAGCGGAAGTTTAATTTAATTATTGCTCCACCCAAGATCATGCTTTGAACCAGTGCTGGGTTTTTTTCTGCTAAATTTCGAATGAGAATTGTTCCCAGAGAAATCCCTATAAAATGGGATTTTTTTATTTGTAAATGATCAATTACTTCTACAATATCATTGGTTATAGCGTCAAAAGTATATTTTGGATTGAACGAGTCTTTTAAGGTTGGCTTGCTCTCTCCATGACCACGCAAATCAAGAATAAGTACATTAAAATGTTTTTTGAAATCACGTATTTGTTT
>MDTG01360884.1_pt1 | contig 18231 bp, 17 predicted proteins | sample 811421 | NCBI WGS metagenome assembly MDTG01 (sample SAMN05326645, study PRJNA326480) | marine metagenome | isolation source: seawater | place: Pacific Ocean: South East | collected 2011 | reverse complement strand
CGCAACACCGCCGACGCCCCGCGGCCCGCCGGTTCACAGCTTTGGTGCCAATCAGCAATGGGCAGCACCACCGACGCCGCCTCCAGCAGCTACCAGCACACGAGGGCGCATGGCGCCGTCCGGCTATGCCAACACGGTAAAAGGGCGCGTAACGGCCAATCTGCAGCGGCCGGAAGGCGCTGTTTACAAGCCGCCGCCAGGCTATCGGGGCGACCCCAACGACTTCAAGCGGCAGTGCTACATCCCCTATGAAATTACCGTGGATGGCGCAGGCCAGATGGTTGGGTTCGAGATCGACCCCTGTGGCGATGCATTGCTCGACCAGGCCGCACGTGAGGCCATCAGGCGGTCAGGCCCGTTCCCCCCGCCACCCGGCGGCGGTGAAGGGCGCTACACCATTTACGGCACAGCGATCTTTTTGGACTGATTACGGAGTACTGGCATGTTTATCCCCACGCGTATTGTGTTGGCCTCAAGTGTGATATTGCTATCGGCCTGCGCCAGTGCACCGGTGCCGCCGAAACCCAAACCGGATCTGACGCCGCGGCTGTCAGCGTTGCCGGATGCCGGACGGGCCAGTTTTGATTGCAGCGGCGCATTGCCGGAAGTGCATCGGCAGATCTGCGCCAGTGACAGCCTGGCAGCCCGTGATCAAGAGCTGACGACGTTATTGCACCAGCGTGTAAACGCACTGGATCTTCCCGGTGCGCTGCTGCTGGAGGCCAATCAGCGACAGTGGCAACTGTCGCGTGCCGGAGCCTGCGGCCTGGGGACCGAGGTTGGCACCGCATTGCAACCAGATACGGCAGCGCAAGCGTGCCTGGACGCCCTGTATCGCCAGCGCATCAACGCGCTGCGTAACTGGCCGACGCCACCAGCGTTCACGTCATCACAGCGCCATGCCTGGTCCAGCTATGCCGAGTTCAGAGTGGCTGAAGAGCTCAGACCCGGTTTCTGCAGTGCCATCGGCGCGGCCCTCAACCGCTCCTTGGTAGCAGACGGCGAAGCAGACATTACCGCGCTGCCCGGCGCCACCTTGCTGGCAGGCAGCCGCAAAGGGGATCGTGAGGCCAGCGTCGGCGGCCATCGCTATCGGGTGGAACTCTACAACCCGGGCCTGTACGCCGGTTACCAGCAACGGGCGCGGGGGCTGCTGATCGATGACCGGGTGGTGATGGATCATCGGACCATGCCCGCCTGGATTGCCAAGCAACCAGGCTATGGTGGTCGGGCCAACGCATCCTCGTCGCAAACCGGGGATTACGGCAGTATTGATCTGTTCAGCTACCAGGGCGAGTCGTTTGCCCTGGTCAACGAAACCTGGGGCTTCTACTCGCCGGCTGCGCGCGGGGAGTCAGCCTATGCCGGCGTATACGCACTGGGCAGCGACATCAAGCCACTGTGCCTGTTCCAGAGCTATCTCACACCGCCGCGTACGGACAATCTGCGCGGATTGCCCACCTACGCGCAGCTCAACAGTGCGCTTGAGCAACTCGCAGGTGACCCGCTGCCGGGCTACGCCCAGAGCGAACGCCGCGACCTGTTTCAGCGCTGGAAAGAGCGTCAGTGGACCTTGCTCAATCTGCCCTTGCTGGGTGTTGACGAATACCAGCGCAGCGGCCGCCAGGGCGCCATCGCCGCGCGTAACGACGCAGCCATGGAGCAGTTCTTCCTCTGGTCCGAACGCAATATCGGCAACAAACAACGCTACCGTCGGTTGATGCCCATGCTGGCTCCCGCGCATCAGGAGCTGCAGACGATGTTTGTCGGCCAGGGACTGACGGCTGCCGAGGCTGCCATCGCAGCCGACCTGCTGTTCCACGAGACCTTTGCCCGCAGCATGGAGAATCTGGAGCTGCCGGAGCAGGTGCCTGCACTGCCTGCGGAACCTTTTTCGCGCTATCAGGCACGCTATGCGATAGCTCCCCAACCCGGCGCACTTGAGCATGGCAGGCAGTTTGCCACGCTGCACAGTGTCGTGCTCAATGGTGCGCCGCTAAATGTGGTATCCGATTTCGTCGCATATGAAACCGAGGTGCTGGGCGCCAACCGAGGAATAGGCCCCGATGGTGATACCGCGCTGATGGCTGCTGTTGCGACACCGGATGCGGTATCACTGTTGCTGCAGCGCGGATTTGACGTTAATGCACGCAACCAGTGGGGTCGAACCGCGCTGATGGCTGCAGCCCAAAACGGGCAGAGTGAATCGGTGCGTCGATTGCTGGCAGCCGGCGCCGACCTGTATGCCGAGACACGCGCCGTCACCAACGCAGGTGTGGGTGGCCCGGATCGAAAAGAGGCGGCCACCGGTCGCCAAACGGCGCTATTGCTGGCTGCAGCCAGCGGCGACGAGGCGACAATCAGGGCGCTGATGGATGCCGGTGCCATGCGTCAGGCCTGGCGCGGTTACGACCAGGCCATCTGCCGGGCGGTGGCGACCAACGAGTCGCTTACCACCGTTCAGCGCGATAGTTTCAAGGCGTCTGAACTGTGCGCGTCGACCTACGCCCCGCTGCCTGTCAGCGCTCAGAAGCCGATTGATATACGCGCCGGCGATGAACTGATTATCCGTGAAGACGGTCAGAGTTATCCGATCCAGCTGATTCGTCGACCTGCAATGACATTGTTCGGTAGACCGACTGAAATGCCGCCGGCGGATCTGACCGAAGACATCGGCCCTATGGCGATCAACGTTGCCACGACTGCAACCCGGCGTGCGAAGGTCAGGGTGACTGGACCGCTGAATCTGCTGTTCGACGATCTTGGCGGCAATTCGCCTGATCTGCTGCGCTTCCAGGTCAGTTTCCCTGTCAGCGGCTCGCCGGTACCTCAAGCGGGATATCGTGTCTCGCAACAACCGGAGCAGCAGGTATTGAGCCTGGATTTCGACCCGCAGCGTCATCAGGTCGAGGCTGCATGGCGGGCGCTCTACAGCGCGGCCTATACTCAGGGTCTGAATCCGGCCAAAACCGGCTATGTCGTGATCGATAACCGAGGCGTGCGCCGCGTCAGTTACCAACTGGTTGTAAGCGATCAGTACGAGGAGCAAAACCCCTAGCCGTGGGCCGGTACAGGGCAGGGCGGCTACATTGAACGGGATACCTTCATGTTACGACTGTTCTGCCTGATGATCACAGCCTGTCTGATGACAGGCTGTGCGACTGCCGGCATGTCTCACAGCGAGCTGCCGACCTATTATCTGCCCGCGGACACATCAACCAAGCTGGGTCGCTATCTGGCAAAGCAACGCTCTACGGACCCGACGCAGTCCGGATTCATCCTCCTGCATGACGGTGCAGATGCACTCGCTGCGCGGATTCGGCTGATTGACATGGCCGAGCACAGCCTGGATATCCAGTACTACATCTATAACACCGATATTACCGGAGGGCTGATCACTGAGCGGCTGATGGCCGCGGCTGATCGCGGTGTACGAGTACGTCTGCTGATAGATGACGTCGGTGCCAACGTCGATGATGTCGGTATTGCTACCGTGGGCCTGCATCCCAATATCGACGTGCGCCTGTACAACCCGGTCAGCCTGCGCAGCAACTGGATGAAGCTGCTGGGCAAGGTAATCGAGTTCGGCCGCATCAACTACCGCATGCACAACAAGCTGATGGTTGCCGATAGCACAGCGCTGATCACCGGCGGGCGCAATATCGGTGATGAGTACTTTTCTCTGACCGATATCGACTTTCAGGACGTCGATGTCATCGCCATCGGCCCGATCGCCGAAAGCGCAGCTGACAGTTTTGACAACTACTGGAACAGCGGTATCGCCATACCGATCACAATGATGACTGGCGAGCGCACGGCAGAGGAACTTGCCGGAATGCGCGCAAAGCTCGGATCAGCGACGCGCCTGGCTGCGCGCAACCCCTACATCAAGGCGGTTGGAGTGTCGCGCTTTCTCAGTGACCTGGGTGGCAACGCCCTGTCATGGCATTGGGGCCAGGCGAGCTGGTTCTATGATGACCCGTCCAAGTCGGACCCGCGCAGCGATGGGAAGGAGGTCGCCTTCCTCGGCCGCAGCCTGATCGAGCCGATCAGACAGACCGAGGAAGAGCTGCTGCTGACATCCGCCTATTTTGTCCCGCGCACCGGCGGAGAACGGCTGCTTCTGGGGCTGGTTGAGCGTGGCGTTGATGTCTCGATACTGACCAACTCGCTGGCAACCACAGATGTACTGGCGGTACACAGTGGTTACGTCAAATCGCGTCGTCCGCTGCTCGAAGGTGGCGTCAGGCTCTGGGAGCTGAGACCGATTGCCGGACAGCAGGAAAGGGCCAGCCCATTCCTGGGTGAATCACTTGCCAGCCTGCACGCGAAAACCTTTGTGTTTGACCGCCAGGCAACTTTTATTGGCTCGGTGAACCTGGATCCGCGATCCATCAAAATCAATACCGAGGCAGGCGTCTACATCGAGAATCCCGAGTTGGCGCAGGAGATGGTCGAGCTGTTCGAGCGCTGGACCTCGGACGACTACGCCTTCAGGGTCGAACTGGATCGCCGGGGTGATCTGCGCTGGAGGGCCGAGGGACGAACCTGGGAAGCCGAACCTGATGCCAGCCGATTCCGTCGATTCATGAGCTGGAGCCTGGGCTGGCTGCCCTTGTCCGGACAGCTATAAGCAAGTCATGCGAGACCTGACAGCCAGCGCCGGGCAGCAGCAAGGTACAGACCTGCACAGCGCTTTACCTCGCTGGCATCACAGTGCTCTACCGCCCGATGCAGGGATTCCAGCGGGTCGGCAACCGGCGCAGCTGGAGAACCAAGTTGCAACAGATCGCTCTCCAGCTGATAACTGAGGTCCTCCAGGAGGCTGAGCGCGCTCTGGTCCAGCGGCTGCTCCAGCAATTGCTGTAGTGACAGGGTGTGCGCCTGGAGCTGCAAGACAGCAGGGTGACCGCTCGCGCCGGAAATCGTACCGGCGCCGGCCAGAGCTCCGGGCGCCATCATGCTGACCGTCAGACTTACTGGAACCAGATACATTTTCATGGCAAATCTCGCAAATGATATTCAATCTCATTTGGATTCTAGCCGGAATTGCCATGAAAGCAATAGCGCTGCAGCAGTTTCCTTGATTTAGAGCAAGGGACTGAGGAAGAACATAAGGCGTTCCAGCACACGCGCCCCACGCGAACGCTGCCGCCATTGCGCCAAGTCAAGCTCAACGCTATCCGATATATAGCCGTCCAGCAGGCGCTTGATGACAGCGCAACCTTCTGGCGAAAAAAGCGGGACTGTGAGTTCAAAGTTGAGTTGGAGGCTGCGGATGTCCAGATTCACGCTGCCAACCAGCGCAAGCTGGCCATCCATCAGCATTGCCTTGGTGTGAAGCAGCCCGCCGCGAAACAGATAAATTGATCCACCTGCTTCGAGAAAACGCTCATAGTAAGCGCGGCTGGCCCAGCCAACCAGATGCGAGTCATTGCGCTCGGGTACCAGCACCTTGACCCGCACACCACGCCGCGCAGCCTGGCAGAGCGCGTCAAATATCGCCTCTGATGGTACGAAGTAGGGCGTACTGATGGTGATACTTTCATTGGCGCGATAGATGCTGGACAGCACCGCCTGGGTGATCAGATCTTCGCCCATGCCCGGACCTGACGGCAGAATGGACAGCCATTTATAGCAGGTTGGCGGGCTGGGCGGCGCAGGGGCCAGACGACGGATACCGGTCTCGACCTCCCAGTCCCAGGCAAATACCTTGTCCAGACCTCGTGCTGCAGGGCCATCCAGCCGCAGCATGATATCGACCCACTGTCCTACATTGGCCTCCTTCTTGAAGTGCGATGGGTCAGCCATATTCATCGAGCCGGTATAGGCAATATGCCCGTCGATGACAACCAGCTTGCGGTGCAGACGCAGGTCGACGCGCTGCGCCAGTGCCCGCCAGAGTCGCACCGGCAGGGCCGGCACCACTTCGATTCCGGCATCGATGAAACGCTTGCGCCAGCGCGAGCGAAAGAATGGACGACTGCCGGCGTGATCGATCAGCAGGGAAACCTGAACACCGCGTCCGGCGGCGTCGATCAGCGCTTCGCTCAAGGTGTCGATGCGCCCTCCGGGAAACCAGATATAGGTTTCCAGGTGAATACTGCTTTTGGCCTCACGCACATCCTGACACAGGCGATCGAAGATCTGCTCGGGCGTCTCCAGCAAGTCCATTTGCTGGTAGCCCAACGCGCCAATGCCGAGGCGAGTTTCGATCAGTTGGCGAATCCCCTGCACCAGCTGCCCGCCGGGCAAGGGGGCCTTTTGGGTTTTGAAGTCCTCTGCAATGCTGGCGAGAAAGGGTTCCAGCATCGCCTCGGCCCGACGCGCACGTTGACGGCCAAGGTTGAGTTCACCCAGCATCAGATAGAGCAGGGCGCCCACAAACGGCAGGATATAGATAACCAGCAGCCAGGATAGCGTCACGCTGACCGGATTGCGGCGGCCAATGACCCGGAAGGTGACCACGGCGGTAAAAAGCCAGTAGAGTACCGCCAGGGCGATGCCGATGATATGTTCGATGTAGCTCATGCGGATTGAACAGAGTACCTGTCCAGACGTCCAATGCAGCAATCTAGCAGGATTTACCCGCACCGTTAAGAACAAGCCGCCGCGAGATCTTCACCGCATGTTGCCATTTTCCTTTGTTGACCGCCTGCGTTATCTGGTCGAACGTCAGTTCATCAAGGGCGCGCACTATCAGTTGCTGGTGGTCGCTGCCTTCATTGCCCTTATCTCCCTGATTGGCGGCTGGCTGGTCTGGCCAACCGGCGGGGAGGCCAGTCTTGCTGACTCGGTCTGGTGGGCATTTCTGCGGCTGACGGATCCGGGTTATCTCGGCGATGACGAGGGCACCTGGCGGCGCATCGTTTCCACGGTATTGACGCTCAGCGGCTATGTTGTCTTTCTCGGTGCCCTGGTGGCGATCATGACGCGCTGGCTGATTGCGATGATGGTGAAGCTTGAACAGGGACTCACGCCTGTCACCGTCAGCGGCCACATTGTCATCCTCGGTTGGACCAACCGCACCATCCCGCTCGTACAGGAGATCCTGGACGTTAATGGTGGGATTCAGCGCCTGCTCAAGGCGCGTCTGACCAAACGCCTTCGTCTGGTCATTTTGGCTGAGGACGTTACGGCAGAGCATGTCCATGAGCTGCGCGCAGTCCCGCTGATTCGCAAGCACATGGGCAACATCATTCTGCGCTCGGGCACCGCCCTGCAGCCTGAAGACCTGGATCGAGCCGCCTGCCTGCAAGCGGCGGTCGTCCTTATTCCCGGACGCAATCAGACCGCCGGCTCACTGGTCGGCAGCGATGTGGAGGCTATCAAGGCACTGCTTACCCTGCAGGCGCAGGCCCACCAGCGCGGAGTAACGCCACCCTACGTCGTTGCCGAGGTTGATGACAGTCGCAAGATGGCGGTCATGCAGCGCGCCTACTCCGGCCCGCTGGAGGTGCTCGCCAGCGAGGCTCTGGTCAGTCGTCTGTTTGCTCAATCGATCATTCATCCCGGGCTGCCGGAGTTGTTTGGCGAGGTGATGACGGTGCATGAAGGCAACGAGTTTTATATCCGGTCTACCGATAACTGCGTAGGACAGACCCTGGCCGACATAGGCAGCCGTACACCTGATGCCATCGTGTGCGGCCTCATGCGCCCGGATGGCGAGCGCTGGCGAACCTGGCTGAACGCACCGACCGGAGAAACGATCAGGAGCGGAGACAAGCTGGTGATGCTGGCTCGCGCCTACGAGCATGCTGCGCCACAGGGGGAACAGGTCGAAGTCAGCATGCGCCCGTTGCAGCGTCCGGCATCCGGTCCGTCACGTCCAGTCAGCACGGGTGGCATGCGCAGACTGCTGGTGCTCGGCTGGAACCGGCGTGTCCCGGCGTTGATCCACGAGCTTGCAGGGTATCGGGAGTATCGCTTCGATGTGCACAATGTTGCCGTGGTCAACGCAGACGAGCGGGCCGCCATGATCAGCAGCTACAGCCCGGCGACAGCCCGTGTCGACTGCCAGTTTACAGAGGCGGATTACATGGTCGAAGGGGCGCTGGATCAGTTGATGACGCAGCGTTTCGACAGCATCATCCTGGTGTCGTCCGATCGCCTGGACAGTGGAGAGGAAGCGGATGCCCGCGCCATGGTCGGTTATCTGATTGTCGACGAGCTGCTGCGCCAGCGTGCCATCCGTCCGCAGATTCTGCTCGAGTTGAGCGACCCGGCCAACGAAAGCCTGGTTGTGCGCAAGCGCGGCGAGACTATCGTCAGCCCCATGATTCTGAGTCACCTGATGGCACAGATAGCACAGCGCCGCGAGCTCGGGCTGATGTTCGAGGAGTTGCTGACCACCGGTGGTCCGGAGCTGGTGTTCCTCGATCCGCGGCATTATCCGATGCAGAGTGTTACCACCTTCGCTGACCTTGAAGCGATCGTCGCACTGCACGGGGATACTGCGCTGGGCGTGTTTCGCTTCAAGGCCGATGAGCAGGGCAGACGGCTGCAGCTGAATCCGCAGCGTGACAAGCCTCTGCGGCTGGCCGAAGGCGACCAGCTGGTAGTTTTGACCACCTTGCCCCAGGCGACCTAGCAGGCCGCTGAACACCAGACGGCTAGAGGCAGTTTTCCGGTTTGGGCAGCCCGGCGATCTTGCTGCCCAACTTTGCCGGGCTGCCTGGAAACAGCGTCAGCAAATACATACTGTTGCCCTTGTCCTTACCCAGTTCCTGGCCAACAAACTTGACCAGCGGACGCATTGCCGGTGAGAGCTGAAAGGTCTGGTAAAAGCGGCGCAGCAGAAGGATGACTTCCATATGCGCGGGGGTCAGCTCAATACCTTCGCGCAGGGCCAGTTCATGTGCGACGGCTTCGGACCAATCGCCAAGCGATACCAGGAAGCCTTCCTTGTCGACCGCAATGTCGCGGCCATCTGCATGGATAGTCTGTGTCACCAGCTCAGTACCTTGTCATACCGGGTGCATAGCTCGACCATACCCGGATAGTCGATCAGACTAACTCGCTGCGGCAGGTCATCTATCGCCAGGCCGCGGGCCAGAACGTCGGACTCCAGAGCAAACAACCTGATGCTGGCCGGTAACAATTGCATGGCGTTAACCGCGCTGGTGCGAGGCAGCAGCGCATAGACAGCATCCTCGATCAGCAGCAACCCTTGCTCCGGCCCGATAACCCGCAGGCTGGTGGCAAAATGGGTGTCATCCTGGGGGGCATGGCGCAGCAGGTGCAGAAGTGTTGACCTCATAAGGCTACCACCTGGTCGTGATGCTCCAGCAAGGTCGCGATCTCGGCACTGTCAACGGCCTTGCAGTTAATGATGAATCGCCCCGGCTGCAGGCCGCGCTCGGCAAGCGAATGCTGGCACACGAACAGGTCTTCCACACCAAACATCGGTAAGGCCTGAAGGTTGGATGCAACCGGCTTTTGCTCAATCAGTGTGGACTCTTGCCCCGGCAGCAACTGCAGAACGCCGGCGTCCATGAACAACATGCTCACCGGCACGCCGAAAGCCGCAGCAGCAAGTGCCAGGTCCAATGCTTCCCGGGCGGCGATCGATGTCGGCGGCTGGCGACTGATGACCAGCAGGCTTTTCAGATCAGGTTCCAAAGGTCACCGCCCGGTCTGCCGTCTGCAGCGCATCGACCCATTGCCCGAGCCCGGAAAGAACCCAGGGTTCTCCGGTATTCGCCGTTGGCCGCTCCCAGCGATCTGCTTCGGCGGCATCCAGTATCCCTCGACGCAGGGCGGCGGCGATGCAGACGACTGCATCGAGGCCATTCTCGTTGATAAAGGCCTTCCAGCGCCGCGCCAGATCGCACTCGTCCTGCGGCTGCACGCCTAGCGTGGAAGCAAGGTGTACCGCGTCACGGTAAAAAAACAGTCGACTGATCTGGTGGCCGCCGGCCAACACAGCCTCGGCAAACATCAGAGCACTGCGTGCGGCAGGATCCTGCGGACCAGCCAGCAAGGCAATCGCAAACTTCATGGTTTCACGCTCATAAACAAAATGGCCCGCCTTGAAGGCGGGCCATTGAGTATAACGCAGCGGGTTTATTCAGTCGTCGCTGAAGATACCCAGCAACTGCAGCAGACTGAGGAACAGGTTGTAAATCGAGACGAACAGGGTAATGGTCGCCATGATGTAATTATCTTCACCACCATGAATGATGGAGCTGGTCTGATACAGGATGACCGCCGAAGAGAACAGGACGAACCCGGCGGAAATCGCCAGTTGCAGACCGCTGATCTGGATAAAGAAACTGGCAACCACTGCGCACATCAGAACGATACAGCCCGCCATGATGAAGCCTGACAGGAAACTGAAGTCCTTGCGGCTGAGGATCGCGTAGGCGGACAGGCCAAAGAAGACCACCGCAGTCATGCCCAGTGCCATGGATACCAGCTGGCCGCCATTCGGCAACGACAGATAGGCGTTCAGAATCGGACCAAGCGTGTAGCCAAGAAAACCGGTAAAGGCAAAGGTGCTGACCAGTCCCCAGCCGGAGTTACGCAGTTTGGTAGTCAGAAAGAGCAGGCCGTAGAAGCCGACCAGAGTCACAATGATGCCGGGGTACGGCAAATTGAGGCTCATGGACACGAAGGCCACCACGGCGCTGAACGCCAGCGTCATGGCCAGCAGCGAATAGGTGTTGCGGAACAGCTTGCTGACTTCCGCTTCGCTGACGCCAGCATGTTGAAGGGTCGTATTGTGTTCCTGCATGTTCATGTACAGCTCCTGTATCGGAAATCGAAAATCCGTTGGTAGACCCTGATCATACGGCTTGATCACAGCAAATCAAGCCGCCGAAAGCGTCCAACTATTACCATTCATGTGAAAATCGCCACAAACGGTATCCCTCACTTTGCCCGGGCGCGGTTCATGACGGCGTCCAGCATGCTCAGCAGTTTCTTTTCATCAACCGGCTTGTCGAGCCAGGCCAGGAACTCGTCAACCTGACCGTGCGTCAGTCGTTGTCCCTCGTCGCAGTAGGCGGAAACAACCAGAATCGGCATGTGTGCCAGCGCTGCCTGCGCCCGAACCTCACGAATCAGGTTGAGGCCGTGTCCGTCCTGCAAGCGTAAATCCGTCACCATTGCGTCGTAGTGTGTTTCCTGCAATTGCTGTTGAGCGCCTTTCAACGTAACACTGGTTGTTGGCAGATAGCCGGCCTTTCGCAGTACCAGTGCAATGAAGTCTGCGATCATCGGGTCATCATCAACCACCAGAACGCTGGGTGTCTGCACCTGGGCAGTCGCCTCGGCCTGCACCTCAGCCTGCGCTTCAATCGGCAAGCTCAACCAGAACGTGGCGCCGTTCGGTGGCTCAGAGTCAAAACCGACGCAGCCATCCATTTGCGCCATCAACTCTCGCGAGATGGCAAGCCCCAGGCCAGTACCTTCTTGTTTGCGCTTGTCTGAACCATCAGCCTGGGCAAACTTTGCAAACACCTGATCCCGGAACTCGGCAGGAATGCCTTCACCCTGATCGGTAACGCTTACCCGCACGGTATCCTGATCGGTTGCTACATCGATCACGACCTGCGAACCCTGCGGAGAGAACTTGATGGCGTTGGACAGATAGTTGTTCAGCACCTGGTGCAATCTCATGCTGTCGACCCGAACCAGAATGTCATGGCAGCCATGGGATACCAGATTTACTCCACGGCTTTGGGCATAGGCCTGATTGGCTGAAAGAGCCTCGTCGATCAGTTCTTTCAAACTGCAAGTGCGAAGCTCGAACTTCATTTTGCCTGCAGCGAGCTTCTCCATATCCAGCAGGTCGTTGATCAGGTGGTTCAGGCGCTGGCTATTGGTCTCTGCAATTTCCAGCATTTTACGCATGGGCGCAGGCACCTCACCGAGCGAGCCGCTGTTGACGATCGCCAGCGCACCAGAAATGGAGGTAAGCGGGGTACGAAGTTCGTGACTGACGGTGGAAACGAACTGGCTTTTCATCTGCTCAACCCGCTTCTGCTCGGTCAAGTCCAGCATTGTTCCACTTGCGCGTACAGCCAAGCCGCTTTCATCTCTCTGGATCGCGCCACGGAGCAGGACCGGAACTCGATGACCAGCTTGATGACTCAGTGAAGTTTCAATCGAGAACGCCGATTGGTCCGACTGCAATGCCTCACGCAACAGCTTTATCAGTTTGTGCCTCTCTTCCGGCGCCACCAGAGCCTGCCAGCGATGCAGCGACTGAAAATCGGAGGTAGGAGGGTAGCCGAGCATTTCCCAGGCGCGCTGGGAGGCAATGAAGCGCATGTCATTCAGATAGATATCCCACCAGCCATCATTACTGCCCTTGAGCACAAGGCGCTGGCGCTCCTCGCTTTGACGCAGCGCGGCATTACTGCTGCGCAGTTGCTGGGTCATTGCGTGAGCCAATAGCTCCGCCTGATCGCGGCGCAGGACGAGGAGGGTAGCCATCAGAAACAGCAACAGACTGATACCCAGCCCGGCAAAAGGTACCCAGCCACTGTTGTTGTAACGATCATCAAATTCGGGCGTACTCTCAAACTCCAATTGCCAGTCGCGCCCGTAGAGGCTCAGCTGCACGGTACGCGTCAGAGCGGGAGAGGTGGTCGTATCGTCGATATCGGAAAACAGGGTCGGGTTGTCTAGCCCGGGGGCAGTGTCGAGCAGCCGGTAGCCGACACCCGGGGTCAACGACCCGAGAATACCGGCAAGCAGGTCCCCCATACGATAGGGGCTATAAACAAAGCCCCTCAATGCTGCAAGCCGCTCCTCGGTAGTCGAGACCGGCAAACCGCCATAATAGACCGGCACGTACATCAGAATCCCGGCCTGAACAACGCCGTGGGTCTCCTGCAACAGTTTGACCGGCCCAGTTACCCAGGACTTCCCCGATTCGGCCGCAGCCTGCATGGCAGCCTGGCGGGTGGGTTCGGAATACATGTCGAAACCGAACGCGGCGAGATTCCGGCCTTCAAATGGCTCGAGGTAGACGATAGAGGTATAGAGAGAGCGCTCACCCTGAGGGTGAACGCGGAAGTCGGGAAAGCCTTCGGCACGAACTTGCTGTTCAAATGACTCAAGAAAGCCGGGACGTATGACCTGAGCAAAGCCGACCCCAAGAATGCCGGGATAGTTGTCCGCCAACTGGAGGCGCTCGACCAGTATGCGCCACTTGTATCGATCAACCTCAATGGCAGCATCAAACAAACCTGCACCGCCGAGCAGAATCTGCTCGTGGTCAATCATGCGTTTGTGTATCGCCGAGGTGATGTCGTCGGTAATCAGGACAAACTCACGATGCGCCGCACGCTCCTCACGGTCGACCAGATAGGACCAGATAAACAGGGTCGCAAGTACACCAATCCCGAGAACTAGCCACGACAGCGCATTTTGACGGCTGAAAGCTGCATTTGAGACGCCAACACGGGCTTGTTGTTGCTTGAGTTCAGTCATCCATGTATCCGGTGAAGAGTGGGACTCGCCCAATTTGGCTGTGCAAAGCATAATGGGTTAGATTCCTGCCTGCATAGCGTCAGGTCAGCCAAACCGCCTGAGACAAACCTTTCGGCAACATAGTCGCCACAAAGCGTGATAAATTGGCGCCTTTTTATTGGCGCCACACAACTTCCAAGAGTAGGTTATCACCTGAACCTCATCAGAGCGTTCAGCGTGACGGCATGTGCGCAAAATCAGCTCGCGGGTGCATTCACGCGCCCCCGCTAACCAGCAGCCTGGAGCTGCAGATCGGGAAACATTGACCATGGAAACGGCAGCTATAGAAAAAGGGGAAGGGGAGGCATTCTCTCTGCGCATGCGTGAACGCCAACACCGGCGACTGCGTCTGGTATCACATCTGGTCATCCTGATCTTGCTTGCAGTCGAAACTCGCGCGCTGGTGACTGGCGAATATGTCGCAGCAGCCCTGGTAGCGATCATCTTGAGCAGTATCCTGCTGACTCTCAGACTCAACGCAAAACCCGGCCCGGATTACGCTGCAGCCTTCGCACTGGTGTCGCTTACCGCGCTGCTGGGATACTCGATGTGGTCCAACCAGGGCCTCTACAGCGGCGCGCTCATCGCCTTTCCGACCATCCTTGTCATTGCCGGCCTGATTACATCAGAACGTCTGTTCTGGGGCCTGCTGACGCTAATGCTGATCACCGTGGCGGTGATCAGCATAGCTGCAGCCCTCGGTTATCACTCTTTTCACCCCTTGCCGATGGGGCTCCAGCGCTGGATGGTGGTGAGCAGCATTCTGCTGCTGTCAGCCGGCACCATAGTCTGGCTGATGAGAGAGATGCGCTGTATGCAGCGCTCGCTGGAATCGGAGGTAAAGCGGCTGCGCTGCTCCCAGGCCAAGCTTACCCATCTGGCAGGCCACGACGCCCTGACCGGACTGAGCAACCGGGCATCGTTCAACAGTCACGTTGCACGGATGATCGAAATGGCCGGCCAGCGTAAAGGCTGCATTGCGGTGCTTTATCTGGACATCGACAACTTCAAGACCATCAACGACTCACTTGGCCACTCAGCGGGGGACGAGCTGATACAGGCAATAGCCTCGCGCCTCAGTCAGGTAGTGCGGGATGCCGATGCCCTCAGCCGGCACGGCGCAGACGAGTTTGTCATGGCCCTGGCAGATGTCGAAGACCTGCAAACGGCAATCCGTGTAGCTCAGCGCATGCAGACGGTCATATCGCAGCCTTTCGAGGTCAACGCCAAGCAACTGTTTACCTCGCTGTCGGTCGGTATTGCGGTATTTCCTGATGACGGCACGGACGTCGACACTCTGGTACGGAAGTCCGAGGTTGCAATGTTTCAGGCCAAGAAAGCAGGGCGCAACACCCACATCGTGCATCAGGCAGATATGGCGTCGGACAATCACGACCGACTGGATATCGAGCAAGCGCTGCGGCATGCCATCGCTCGGGATGAGCTCGAACTTTTCTATCAGCCGATCATTGCCTTGCGCGGAGACCGGCTGATTGGTGCAGAGGCATTATTGCGCTGGCGCCACCCTGGATATGGACTGCTTGGGCCAGACCGTTTTATGGACGTTGCGGAACAGTCAGGGCTGATTGTCGAGATCGGCGAGTGGGTACTCGGCCAAGCCTGTCGAGAAGCGGTACGCTGGCAGACCGAGGGTCTTAAAGGTCTGGGCGTATCAGTCAATCTGTCGGCGGTACAGCTGCGGCGGAACAACCTTGAGACGGTTGTGGCCGACGCGCTGGCCAGCACCGGTCTGGGCGCAGCAATGCTGGAACTGGAGCTGACTGAATCCATGCTGCTGGAGAAGTCGGATCAATTCCTGCAGCTGCTGCGCAGCCTCAAGCAGATGGGTGTAAAGCTCGCCATTGACGACTTTGGCACCGGATATTCGAATCTGTCGTATCTGCAGCGCTTTCAGGTCGACCGGCTCAAGATCGACAAATCCTTTGTCAGTCATATTGGTAGCAACGAACAAAACCGCGCCATCGTTACAGCAGTGATCCAGATGGCGCACAGCCTCAAGCTGGAAGTAACTGCCGAGGGGATTGAGCATCAACTGGTGCAACGCATCCTCACGTCGCTGGGTTGTGATCATGCGCAGGGCTATCTGTTTTCAAGACCAGTGGAAGCGGACCGGTTTCTCGAATTTGCCAAGGCTCACAGCAGCATTGCCTAGGTTGGACGCCTGGAGGATTCGATGCTGGCAGTACTGGTAGCGCTCGCAATCATCACTTCGCATAATATATATTATGTTAAATAGCGTATTACGATTAACGCGTAATGAACGCGCTGGTCAGAATGCCCGCCACCCGCACCACTGTGCTCGACTTGTTCCGCGACCGACTTACCGAGCAACCAAACACAGATCGCCCTCTGGCGGCGTTGCAGTTTGTGCTTGCAGCAGCCTCCTGACTAGGACGATATTCTCCTGATTGTCGGGCTCATCGCGCATCGCAATGACCAGCGGCTCTTCGAATAGCATCCTGGCAACCCGCACATCGTCTATTCCATGTCTGATAGCCAGATACTCCATCACTGTCGGGTCCGACACAGCCAGATGAAATCGCCCCATGCTCAACATCTTCAGCAATGACAGTTCACTGCTGGCTCCACGGTCAATGCTGTCAGGAAAACGCTGCAGCAATGATTGAAATCGCTCCGGGTAGATGTAGCTTTTAACAATACCGATACGGTGGCTGGCAAATCCTCGTCAATCTCGTCAACCTGGACATCGCTATCGGCCATTGCCATCAGCGCCAGATGTGATGGCGTCACCTCGCCTGAGGAAACGAAGCCATCTCCCACCTCTATCGGCCAGGCAGGGAAAAAACCGAGATAGCCTGGCTGATGCGCGATCTGCTGGGCGCGCCGCCAGGGATAAAACTCGACCTGCAGGTCAATGTTGCACTGGCCGAGAATGGTTCGCAGATGCTGGATGGCATTACCGCCATGGACCATAGAGGACCCGGTATAAGGCTCCCAATCAAGTGCGGTGATTTTAAGCGTGCGTTGCGCCGACGCCTGCTCACCTGCGGCGAGCGCCGGTGATAGGGCCGTGACTGCCAGAATCAGCGGAATATAAAGCCAGGTGCGCAGGTTCAAGCGATAGCTCCAATATCAGCCGCTTACCAATATCTGCAGCATAGCAGCAGATGCGATATCAAGGATGGCTGGCCAACGCGTCTCGCAACCAGTTCCCGGCTGGCCCCAAGGGTCGCTTGCGAGACCAGACAACCTCCAGCGCCTGGAATCTTGGCCAGTCTGGCAGCGTCAACTCGACCAGCTTGTCGGCGGCATAGGCATCAACGAGCCACCGTGGCAGTACTGCCCAGCCAAAACCCATAACCGCAAGATCCAGCAAAATAAGATAGTTGGGGGCAGACCAGCTGCGAATCCGGCTGACTGGCTGCCACTCCGGCCCCTGGGCAGATCCGCTCAAGGTATTCAATCCAAGGTGTCGCCACTGCGCGAGCTGGCTCGATTCAATGTCCCCCTGCTGCACCAGCGGGTGCCCGGGGCTTGCATAAACGGCGAACTCGGCCCGTTCGGCGACCGGCGCGCGGCCTATTTCCGGCAGGAGCTGACCCTCAACCGGCAACAGTCCCAACGTGGCACGGCCACTGCTTATGAGGCTGATAATGTCGGCATTTTCGGCAAATATGCATTCAAACTCCAGCTCTGGAAAGCGTTCGGCCAGTTGCATGATCCGACTCTTGAAATGCTCCGACTGATAGGCATCGGACAGTACCAGCGTCAGCCGTGACTCCAGCCCGCCGGCCAGCGCACTGGCAGTACGCTGCAGTCGGTCAGACGCCGACAGCACTTCCTCTACCCTGCCCAGTAAAGCCTGCCCTGCAGCGGACAGGACGGGCGACTTTCCGGTTCTGTCAAACAGGATCAGCCCCAGATCAATCTCCAGCCGTGAAATCGCTTCGCTGACAGTTGACTGGCTTTTGCCCAATTGGCGCGCGGCGGCACTGAAACTGCCAAGGCTGGCAGCGTGGGCGAAGGCTTCGAGTGATTCAGGAGACAGCTTCATATCGGATTCACCGATGGATTCTAACTTCGTCCATCAGGTTAAACCTATGAGAATGCATCTGTCGAATAACCGGAGAGTTTTCATGACCGCGAATGTTGCCGATGGTGGAATGTCTCTGCGCGAGCGCATGCTCCACGCAGGACTCTTTGAGCTGATTGCAGTCATGGTGTTTGCACCGCTGATAACCTGGGTAACGGGCAAGCCGCTGCACCAGGCAAGCGCGTTGACGCTGACGCTTTCATGCATCGCGATGTTGTGGAATATGGTATTTACCGCCGCGTTTCAACGCATCGAGCGCCAGCGCGGCTGGCGCCGAACCCTGAGGGTCCGGCTTCTGCATGCCGGCCTGTTTGAATGCGGCCTGGTAATAGTGATGGTTCCGGTCATCGCACTTTGGCTACAGGTCAGTCTGATCGAGGCCTTGCTGCTTGATATTGGCCTCATTCTGCTATTTCTGCCATACACCCTGGTGTTCAACTGGCTGTACGACCGGGCCAGAGCGCGGGTTTTGTCAGGCCGGCTCGGGCGCCTCAGCAATCCATGAACCAAATGGGTCGCCAAGGGCCGCCCAATATGCCGGCTGTAGCTGCATTTCAGCATCGGACAACAGGCAACTGTCCAGATCCTGCCGCAACTGGCCGGCGTCCAGGCCTTGACCAATGAACACCAGCTCCTGTCGGCAGTCGCCGCTTTCTGGCCGCCATTGCTGCATG
>MDTG01288213.1_pt1 | contig 18233 bp, 15 predicted proteins | sample 811421 | NCBI WGS metagenome assembly MDTG01 (sample SAMN05326645, study PRJNA326480) | marine metagenome | isolation source: seawater | place: Pacific Ocean: South East | collected 2011 | reverse complement strand
GCCCAGGTGGTGAAATTGGTAGACACAAGGGACTTAAAATCCCTCGAAGGAAACTTCGTGCCGGTTCAAGTCCGGCCCTGGGCACCAAGTATAAATAGGAGGTAATTCTTATGACTGAGCAAAATGACCTTGATTTAATGGCCATAATAAAAATTCTGTTGGGAAAAAAAGTATTTATAATTTCTTTAACATTTCTTTTTGCAATTTTATCTGTTGTTTATGCATTAAGCCTTCCAAATAAGTATCAAGCTATAAGCGTAATAGCTCCAATAGAGCAAACAGATAATCAATCAACTGGTTTCACACCCTTTTCTTCTTTAGGGGGGCTAATGTTTAGCGGCGGAAGCTCAAGAGCTCAAGAAACTATTGAGATTGCTAAATCCTTTGCTCTTTTTGAGAGCCTTTTAAGATCTGATGAAAGTCTCAAAATAGATATTTTTGCTGCTGAAAGCTGGGATCAAAAAACTAATAAAATTAAAATTGATAAGGATATTTATGATCTAAATAGTGAGAAATGGGTAAGAGATGTAAAATTTCCAAAAACATCTGAACCCTCTAATCTCGAGGCATATCAAGTTTTTAGAAATAATTATTCTGTTGATCAAGATAGAGAAACTGGATTCGTTACAATAGCTTATTCTCACTTTTCTCCTGAAAAAGCTGCATATGTAATAGAGAGCATATTAGAAGCGACTGATGGTCTGATAAGAAACAAAGAAAAACTATCCGCTAAACAATCAATTGATTATTTAAAACAACAGATTAGTATCACTCAAGCGCCTCAAATAAAAGAAGCACTAGCGTCACTTATTAGATCTCAAACACAAACAATAATGATGGCTGAGGCAAATCAAGATTACTTGTTCAAGGTGCTTGAACCAGTCTATATACCTGAAATAAAGTCAGAACCTAATCGACCATTAATATGTATTATTGTCACTTTATTTGGTTTTATTATTTCTTGTCTGGTCGTGCTGATTAGGTTTTCAGTGGACAAAAAAAATTGAAAAGTATAGATGTTGTAGGTGCAGGCTATGTAGGTATATCACTATCTGTTTTACTTTCTCAAAAAAATAATGTGAATCTTATAGATATTGATCAAGATAAAATTGAGAAAATTAATGATCGCAAGTCTCCGATAAAAGATAATGAAATTGATATTTTCCTAAAAAAAAATTTAAATTTACATGCAACAAGTTCTATAGAGTCTTATAAGAGTTCAGACCTAGCAATAATATGTACCCCAACAGATTATGATCCAGTAACAAATAAATTTGATACTAATTCTGTTGAATCTGTTATTGAAGATATTTTAAGCAAGAGCTCAGAAACTCCAATTTTCATAAAATCAACAATTCCAGTTGGCTTTACTGAATATCTAAGAACAAAGTTTGATAAGAAAAATATATACTTTTCTCCAGAATTCTTGCGAGAAGGAAATGCAATAAAAGATAACCTCAATCCATCAAGAATAATTGTGGGTTCTTCTGATAAGGAAGCCTTAGATTTTGCAGATTTGTTAAAGAATTGTGCCACTAATCCAGATACAGTAAAAGTCTTATTTACTGGGTGCTCAGAAGCAGAAGCAATCAAACTTTTTTCAAATACATATTTAGCAATGCGCGTATCTTTCTTTAATGAGCTTGATACTTTTTGTGAGAGCAAGAAACTTAACTCAAAGTCGATTATAGAAGGTGTTTCTATGGATAGAAGGATTGGCCAACATTACAATAATCCTAGTTTTGGTTATGGTGGTTATTGTTTGCCAAAAGACACTAAACAACTTCTTGCAAATTATGATAGCGTGCCAAATAACATCATTGGAGCGATTGTTGCTGCCAATACTACTAGAAAAGATTTTATAGCAAACCAGATAATTAAACGTGCTCCAAAAACAGTTGGAATTTATGGACTAGCCATGAAAGAAGGTTCTGATAATTTTAGGTTTAGTGCAATACAGGGAATTATGAAAAGAATTAAAGCAAAAGGAATAAATGTAATTATTTATGATGAGCTAATCAAAGAAGACAAATTTTTTAATTCACATGTAACTAAAGATTTAAATGAGTTTAAAACAGCTTCAGACATAATAATCTCAAATAGAAATAGCGAATCTTTAATGGATGTAAAAGATAAGCTATATACAAGGGATATATTTTGGGAAAATTGAAACTATGCACATTTCAGAAATTAAAATTTGTGTGATTGGTTTAGGCTATGTAGGCCTGCCTTTAGCAGTAGAATTCTCAAAAAAATTCAAGGTAACAGGTTTTGATATAAATGCGAACCGAATAGATGAATTAAAAAACAATTTTGACCGCACACTTGAAGTAAGCAATAAAGATCTATCGTCTTGTAAAAATTTAGTTTTTACAGATTCTATTCATGAAACTGATAGCTCTAATTTTTATATTGTTACCGTTCCAACACCTCTGAATGATCTGAAGAAACCAGATTTAGAGCCCTTAAAAAATGCCTCAAAGTCAATATCACAAATCATTAAAAAAGGTGATTTTATTATTTTTGAATCAACAGTTTATCCTGGAGCAACAGAAGAAATTTGTATACCAATCCTCGAAAAAGGTTCAAAATTAACATTAAATTCTGATTTCTTTGTGGGTTACTCACCAGAGAGGATAAACCCCGGAGATAAAAATAAAAGAATCAATCAAATAGTCAAAGTAACATCTGGATCAAACGAATATTCAGCAAAAGTGATTGACAATGTTTACTCTAAAATTATTGATGTAGGCACACATATGGCAAAGTCTATTAAAGTTGCGGAGGCTGCAAAAGTTATTGAGAACACACAACGTGATCTCAATATCGCCTTAGTAAATGAGCTCGCAATAATATTTGATAAATTAGGTATTGACTCAAATGATGTTTTTGAAGCTGCGAAAACTAAATGGAACTTCTTACCTTTTGAGCCTGGAATGGTAGGGGGTCATTGTATTGGTGTTGATCCTTATTATTTAACTGAAAAATCGATATCTATAGGTTATACACCAGAAGTTATTTTGGCAGGAAGAAAAATAAATGATGAAATGACAACTTTTATTGCAAATCGATTCATTGACGAAATGCAGAAAAAAAATATTTCGATCCCAGATTCAAAAATATTAATATTTGGTGCAACATTCAAAGAGAACTGCCCTGACTTAAGGAATACAAAAATAAAAGATCTGATTGATAGCTTGCTTAACTACGGGCTTGAAGTTGATGTTTATGACCCTTGGTGTTCTGAAGATGAATTTAAAAAGGAGCTGAAAGGAAATTTAATTAGTGAAATAAAAAAAGAGCAAACTTATGACGGATTAATCTTTGCAGTTAAGCACCAGCAGTTTTTTAAAATGAAACAAGATGAAATAGAAAATATATGCAAAGATAATAGGGTTATATATGATCTAAAGCATATCCTTAATAATAACTTACCAGATATAGTCTTATGAAATATCTTGAACTGAAGGAGAATCTAAAAGAAAATAAAAAAAGATGGCTCGTTACCGGTGCCGCAGGTTTTATTGGTTCAAATATAGTTAGAGAGCTTTTAAAACTCAATCAAGAAGTAGTCGGGCTAGATAATTTTGCCACAGGTCACAAGAGGAACTTAGAACAGGCTATACAAAATATTTCTCCAAGCCAAACCAAATCTTTTAAATTTATTGAAGGCTCAATTGAAGATTTTGTCATTTGCCAGAAAGCAATGGAAGACATTAATCATGTTTCTCATCAAGCAGCTATTGGTTCAGTTCCAAGATCGATTGAAAAACCAAACGAAACCAATAGTGCAAATATTTCAGGTTTCTTGAATATTTTGTTAGCTGCAAAAGATAAGAAGGTTGAAAGTTTTACTTATGCAGCAAGTAGCTCTACTTATGGTGACAGTAAAAGTCTTCCAAAAAAAGAATATATCATTGGCAAACCTTTATCTCCTTATGCTTTAACAAAATACGTTAATGAGCTGTATGCAGATGTTTTCAGTTTAAGCTATGATTTTCATTGCGTAGGTTTAAGGTATTTTAATGTTTTTGGAAGAAGACAGGATCCTGATGGAGCATATGCTGCTGTAATACCTAAATGGGTTAAGTTAATGATGAAAAATGAGCCAATAGTGATTTATGGAGATGGCTCTACAACAAGAGATTTTTGTTACATTGATAATGTTGTTCAGGCTAATATCCTTTCTGCTAATAAGGCCTTTGAAAAGAGCGAAGTATTTAATGTCGCTGTCGGATCACGTACATCACTCTTAGATTTATTTAAATTAATTAAAAATAATCTTGAAAGCAAAGGGATAAAATATACTCAGGATGTACTTTTTTCTGAGTTCAGGAAAGGAGATGTTCTTCACTCCCAAGCAGATATAAACAAGGCTATAGAAAATCTTAATTACAGACCGACACATTCTATTGAAGATGGAATAAAGGAGAGCATTGATTGGTATGTCTCTAATGTCTAAAGATTATTGTGAAAAGAAACTCTAAGTTCTTAAGCGCTGTAAGTGCTTATACATTCTCTAACATTCTTGTTTTATCTATCCCCCTTCTGCTTTTACCTATAATGACAAACTATTTATCACCTGAGCAATATGGTCAAGTTGCCCTATTTCTTATACTTATTCAGATTTATGGTGTTTTCGGTAGATCTTTTGCAAATTTTACTCAACGAAAATATTTTGATTCTGATCTAAAGAGACAGGAATTGAGCGGTTATCTTAGCTCAACATTATTCTTGATATTATTTGTTTCATCTCTTTTGCTTATTTTCACTTTATTGTTTAAGGACAACATATCGATTATTTTCTCTATGCCTATTTTATTCATAATATTTGCTTTGTTTGCATCAGTATTAAATTCGTTCATAGAGATAAGATTGATCCAGTGGCAGATAAGAAAAAAAGCTTCTACATATGCTGTCTTTCAAGTTTTTAAAGCCATAACAGTTGGCTTATTAGCGGTAATATTTGTGGTTTTCCTAGAATATGGATTTGAAGGCCGTGCCTACTCAATAATTTATACAAATTTACTTTTTTTTGTTATTTCTGTTTATCTTTTATTTAAAGATAAGCTTATCTCAAGCGCTTCAGATCTAAAAAAATACAAAGAAATTATTACATATAGCATTCCATTGATACCGCATTTTTTAAGTGGTTTGCTTATCAGCTCTTTAGATAGAGCAATTATAAATAATTTTATAGGTATAGCAGAAACTGGAATATTTGTTGTTGCACTACAAACTTCTTTATTAGTGAATGTAGCTCTTGAGTCAGTTAATAAAGCGGCAATTCCATATATCTATGAAAACCTAAACAAAGAAGAGCATAAAAGCAAAGGCTCAGTTATAAAAAATGTTGCTTTATATGGCTTATGTATTTTGCTGTTCTCTACTTGTTACTGGTTCATAATCAAGAGCATATTCCCTTTTATTGTAGGTGAAAGCTTCCAGAGTGCTAAAAATCTGATTGTATGGATCATTATAGGTTTCAGTTTTAAAGGTTTTGCAGGTTTATTTATAAATATTTTTTTCTATAAGAAAAAAACAAGTTATCTATCAATCGTTACGCTATTTCTATCTATATTTCATGTCGTGATATTTGCTTATTTCACTTACTTTTACGGGATACTTGGAAGTTCAATTGCGTTCGCTGGCTCAATGTTCATAAGATGGGTGATAATATCAATACTGTCATTGAGATTATTGGGTTATGAGCAAATTAAATGAAAGCATTATTTTTAATTGATAATGAGACAAGCGAGCATGGATTTGCAAATTACATAAAAGCTTCAAGGTTTAAACAAACAACAGGTGTATATTTTTTTAATAAAGTTGATAAAAATAATGCTTTCGATAAAAGCATCTCGGTGGGAAAAGTAAGCCAAAAATTTAAAAAAGATAGTAAAAAAAATAGAATCAGCTCATTAAAGAGTTTTTTTGCATTTCTCTTAATACCAGCCTTATGCTTTAGATTTTTTTTTAGAATCATTGCTTCAAAAAAAATTTTAGATGAGTATAAGCCAGACCAAATTTACATATCAAGCGATAGGATTTATGCAAATGGCTTCTTTCAACCTTTCTTATGTGCAGCGCTGCGATATGAAAAACAAATTTTTATTTTGCAGGTTGCAGACTTTGCAGACGAAGAAAGAATGGTCAGACAAAGAATGTTTAATGAAAGCTTTGAACCATCAATCCTAACAAGAATTTTTTTTAAGAATTATATTTTTTCCTCCAATGAAGCTAAGGTTCAGTATTATCCATTTCACATATTATGCGTATTGAAATTCTTCTCAATTCTGCCAGAAAATCCTAAATTTGTTGGAACAACTGAAATTAATAACTTAATTTTGTTTAATAAATCGTATTTAAACAAAGTTCCACAACAACTAAAAAGTAAATTAAGGTACACCCTGTTAGAAGAAAGTATAACTCATAGAGATATAACTAATATTCAAAGCTTGGGCTTGGCATTGCCACAATTTTTTGAACATGGTTTCTGTGTAAAAGAAGATGCATGGGCATTGTATGATGAGCTATTTAAAGAAATAGCAAAATTAAATTGTGATGTATTTATTTTTCTTCATCCAAAAATGAATAAAAATGAGTATGCGCCTCTAATAGAAAAATATAATCTCAAAATATACAACAACGAATCATTACAAGGCCTTGATGAGATAGATTTATTTGTTAATTGCTTCTCTTCTTTGACACACAATGCAATCAAAAGATGTATCCCAACTGTTATTTATGATCCCTTGGGCTTGAATTATCAAATGTTCAATAGTTATGATTCACTAATATATGTTAATTCAGCAAAAGATTTGTCATGGGAAGTGAACAAATTGCAAGCAAATAGAAATTATCTTGATACTTTGTTAAAGAAACTAAGCAAAGATTCAAAAAAGATTTAGAATTAAAATGGTTTTAAAATACACATTATGACAAAAATAATAGCAGAACTAGGCAATACTCATGAGGGTTCAGTTGGTCTAGCAAAGGCAATGATTAAATCTGCAGCAGAGTGTGGTGCGCACATTGTAAAATTTCAAACACATTTATTTAAAGAAGAAAGCTTAGATAATGCTCCAAACCCAAAATATTTTAATGGGGAATCGAGGAAAGCCTATTTTAATAGGACATCATTCACAAGAGAGGAGTATGTCGTTTTAAAAAATTATTGTGAAGAAATGAAGGTTGAGTTTATGTCATCACCCTTTTCTATAAAAGCATTACATTTGCTTGATGAATTGGATGTTAATTACATTAAGATTCCCAGCGGAGAGGTAACAAACCTTCCACTTTTAAGAGAAGTTGCGAAAATTGGACGCAGAACAATACTTTCATCGGGAATGAGTACATATAGTGAGCTAAGTCTCGCTATAGAAGAGCTTAAAAAAAATGGTTGTAAAGATTTAATTGTTATGCAGTGCACTTCAATGTATCCATGCGATTCTTTTAAAGTGGGTTTAAATAATATAGCAAAATTTAAAGAGGATTTTGATGTGGATGTCGGCTTTTCAGATCATACTACAAGCTTGTCAATACCAGCTACTGCAGCATATCTCGGTGCATGCATAGTTGAAAAGCACTTTACATTATCAAAGCAAATGTATGGAAGCGATGCTTTTAACGCACTGGAACCAGCTGAGTTTAAAGAAATGGTTAAAAATATTAATGAATCAACGTTGGCAAGAGATAATCCAGTAGACAAAGATGAAATTGCTCTTGAACTGTCTGATATGAAATTAACATTTGAGAAGAGCCTGGTATACGCGAGTGATTTTATAAAGGGGCAAGTTCTAAATGAGCAAAGTTTTTTAGCAAAAAAACCAGGTTCTGGAGTATCTCCAGTGAGATTGGATAAATTTTTAGGAAAAAAATTGAAAAAGAATGTTCAAAAAGATTCGCTTATTGAAGAGGGCGATTTTGAATAATGATTCAAAGATATTTGCAATAATTCCTGCAAGAGCAGGATCCAAATCTATAGAAAGAAAAAATCTTAAAATCTTTAAAGGAAAAGAACTCTACAAATGGTCAATTGATCATGCAATTGGTTCTAAATCAATATCAGCAATTGTGATAACAACTGATTCAGAAGAAATAATATCTAATGAAAGAGATAATAAGAATATTGATTTCCTAATTAAAAGACCTGCAGACATATCTGGAGATGATTCTCCAGCATCTGAGTATATTGATCATGTTCTTTCTAACATACCATCTCATGAGTATGATTATTTTTGTATACTTCAACCAACATCCCCACTAAGAAAATCAAAGGATATTGATGATTTAGTCAGATGCATGAAAGACAAAAATTTAAAAAATGGGGTCACTGTGGTTAAGCTAGATCATAATTTTAATCCAAGATCTTTAATGACAGTTTCAGATGGGGTCGGAACATCTTTAAATAATGAAGATGAAAAGAAATTGCTTAGGCAGAAAAAAAGCAATTTCTATGCAAGAAATGGCGCTGCTGTCTATATTGCCAATATAGAAGACTTTCGAAAGACAAAAAAAATTCTTTCTGAGAATATGGCTGTGTTGGAGATGGAAAAATATAGATCAATAGATATTGACACTGATGAAGATTTTAAAATTGCAGAGGCACTTATAAAAATACAATGAAAAAAATAGCAGTTTTTACAGGTAGTAGAGCTAACTACTCAAGCACAAAAACAATTCTTAAAGAATTAGCAGGTTCAGAAACAATTAAATTAATCAACATCGTTGGTGGTGCTGCAACGCTTCAGCGGTTTGGTGAGATAGATAAAGTTATGCAGTCAGATGGCCTAAACGTTGATTTCAAATTTAATATGCATGTAGATGGTGGTTCTACTGCAGATATGGCAAAAAGCTGTGGTCTGGGAACCATGGAGATTGCTGGAATATTAAATAATTCAAAGCCAGACGCATTAGTGGTCGTTGGGGATAGGTTTGATGTAATGGCTCCAGTCATTGCTGCTGCATATATGAATATTCCTATTATTCATACTATGGGAGGAGAAGTTACTGGAACAATTGATGAGTCTATACGACATGCAATTACAAAATTTTCTCACTTACATTTAGTTGCAAATAACGATGCTAAAGAAAGAATAATCAAGCTTGGTGAATTGCCAAAATCTGTTATTAATGTTGGCTGTCCCAGAATGGATCTTGTTAAAGAAGCATGCGATAACGACACATTAACAAATGAATTTTTTCATAAAAAATATAAAGGAGTTGGAGAGAGAGTAGACATTGATAAAGACTTTATTCTTGTTTCTCTCCATCCAGTGACAACTGAAATTAATGATCAGAGGCAACAAACCGAAATCATGTTGGATGCTCTTGAAGATTATAGCCTTCCTACAATTATGTTATGGCCAAATTTTGATGCTGGCTCTAATGATGTTTCAAAAGCAATTAGAACATTTAGGGAAAAAAGAAAACCAAGCTGGCTATCTGTTTATACAAATTTTAGTGTTGAAGACTACTCAAGACTTTTAAATAGAACTAAATGTATGGTTGGTAATTCATCATCAGCAATAAGAGAGGGAAATTTTCTTGATGCACCATCCGTAAATATTGGCTCCAGACAAAATAAAAGAATAAAAGGGCTAAACTTGATAGATTGTGATTTTGACAAGGATCAAATTAAAGAATGTATTGCTAATAGACTTAAATACAAGAGACATATAAATCCAAATGACCTATATGGTGATGGGAATGCAGGAGCTAAAATCAAAAAAATTATTGAAAATTTCTCAATAAATACTGTTCAAAAAACAATTACTTACTAGGCATGAAAGCAATAACAATTCCTTATGCTTATATTTTACGAAATATTGTTGAATCCGAGTTGCTTCTGGATTTTGATATCCTGTTTGTATATGACGAGTTAGAAGCAAAAAGAATCATAAAAAACTCAAAGCTTAATTATCAAGGGCTAATACTACCGCTAAAAAGTATACCAAGTTTCAGTTTGGGCGCTGTTCTATTTAAGTTTTTGAGCATAGGAATACAAGAAATATTAAGCACTAGAAGCTATTTCCTAAAGAAAAAATTTAATAGAGTTACAAAATATAATGTAATTATAAATTTCCTAGCAAAAAAACTATTTTTGGCATATGAAAACAGCAGCATTTTTCAAAAGTTTATAGATAATCTATGTTTTAATTCAGCAAAAGTTAAAGAGCAGATAAAAAAAAATAAAGTATCTAAAATTTATGTAACTTGCCACCACTTCAGGCATGAATACTACTATATTGCCGCATGTCAGCAACGCAATATGGAGATACAAGGCATAATTTATAGTTGGGATGTTATTACAACAAAGGGAAATTATCTTAAAAATATTCCAAAATTAAATGTTTGGGGATCTGTTAGCACAAGGGAATTAAATGATTTACATAGAGGAAAACTAAATAGATCATTTTCAGTGAAAGAGATTGGTATGCTCCAAAATTCAAAAAATTACCCATCTGCAAAAATTGAGCGCGATTTTCTCTACACCGCATCACTAAAAAGGCTGTTCAAAAATGAGGAAACTTTTATAAATAACTTATGCAATGCAGCAAAAAAAAATAATTTTAAATTGGCTATAAGAGTTCATCCACAAGAGGATGATCTTGAGAGATTCAGCACAGTTATGAGGAGGCACAGAGATGTCAAATTCTTTATCACTGGAAAAAAATCAGTTAAATCGCTTGACCAAGTAGAGATTGAAAATGATTTTTTTAAAAAATATATGCATCAGATTTCATCATCACGTGTGATAATCGGTGTTGCTTCAACAACTGCTCTAGATGCTATTAAGAGAGATAAGCCCTATATTTTTATAGGGTTTGATAATGTAAACAAATTTGAAGACGGAAAGATTAAAAGTTTCTATGAGTATGAGCACTATAAAAAATTAATAGATTTAACAGAATCAGAAATTATTGAAAGCTATCAGCAACTAGAAAATTCAATGATTAAAATGTCTGAGATAGATAATTTTCAATATAGCAAGCAGGTTAAACAATCTTATGGTTTATAGGTTAGATATTAAATTAATTCACATATTTATTTTTTCTATTTTTCTATCATTTGCAGCAAGCTACTTTTCGAATATTTATATTGAGGCCATTTCAGCAGTTATTATCCTTGTGGCCTCATTTTTGAGCATACTTCTAAATAGAAATAAGAATTTAAATAATTATTTAATTTCTATGGGCTTTTTACTGCTTGCAATAATTTTCGGAATTATTTTCTTGGATGCAAAGCTACTGAGTTCATTAAATATGTTTGTTTATTTAGGAATAATTTTAAGTATCTTGAATTTAAGTTTGCAGACAAAATTAAAACAATTGCTAAGAAAAATTAATTTTTTATATTCATTATTTTTTATAGCCATATATTTTCTTTTTCAGATGGGCATCGAGCTTCCTTTCGTTAAGTATTATGGTGAAGGAGGTTCATTTAGATTTGCATTTATTTTTCCTGAACCAGTTATTTGTTCAATATTCATGGTATTTGGATTTTTATTTTCAAAAGGATTTTGGGAAACAATTGCTACAGCAACAGGAATAGTGCTAGCAGGTTCAATTGGTGGGATTATATTGTTATTGTTAATAATTGTTTTTAGAGTATTCTCAAGATCAAATGTGTCATCACAAATTATTCTATTTACAATCGGATTAGTTTTAATAGCCATTATTAACTACTTATTTTCACAAAGAATTATTAATATTTTGTCTTTTGCTGATGGATCTACACAAATTAGGTTAGCCATAATATTTGCTCAGCTTAGTATTTTTATGGATAATCTCGCTTTAGGTGTAGGTATTGGAAATTCTAGATATTACTTAGATTTATACCTAGATTCATTTATATCTTCAGTATGGATGAGGGAAATACAACCACAATCAATATTAGTACTTTTATTAGGGGAATTTGGCCTTTTTCTTGGCGCCCTTCTTATCCTTATTTTTTATGCCAATATAAAAAAATTATTTTTTAGATGGAAGAAGATTCTTTTTATAGTTGTATTATTTACTGTTCATGGTCAATTAATATGGTTACCACTTGTTATTTATATAGGGATGATATTCAATGACAATGAATTAAAATTCTATGCAAAATAAGAAAGAAAAAGTAATTTTCATAGATCCAGTTTCAAGTGCATTACCAACTGCTAGCCTTATTATTAAAAAGCTTAAGAAAGACTTCTATTTAGAGGTTTATTGTTCAGAAACAAGCTATAACCAAGATTTTGTCGAAGATTTAAGAAGTGAAATCAATTTAAATATATTTAAGATTTCTTCTACTGTAACAAATAGTTTTTATGGCGCATTAAATTATTTTAGGATTATTTTTTCATGCTTACTCAAAAAGCATGACATTTACATTCAGTTTCCAAATTTTTTCCCGCTTGACATTATTTTCTTTCTATTCGCAGGCAAAAGAATAAATTTTATTGTTCACAATTTATTTCCTCATGAAAAAACCATCTTTTTTAAAAGAAATATATTTTTATCCAAACTTGCAAAAAGCGTAATTTTTTTGAGTGAGGAAGAAAAAATAAAATATGAAATATACGCTAAAAGCACTAACACTAACACTAAAACAATTCTTTGGCAGTTAGGGCCTACCCCAATTATTCCAGATGACTCTTTGCGACCTTATTCTCAGAAACATGAGCTTGAAAAACCTATAATTACTTTTTGTGGAAATATTAAACAATACAAAGGTATAGATACGTTTTTAAATTCATATAAAAGTTCAAAAATAAGCAGAAATTTTGATCTTGAAGTATATGGAAAAATTGATGCAAATATCAATAAACAAATTTTTATAGAATTTATAAAAAAAGATGGTTTCATAGAAAATGATCATTTTAAGAAATTGTTAATAAATAAAAAAAGAATTTTTATTTTGCCTTACCAAGAAGCTACTCAGTCCGGTTTATTCTATAACTTTCTATTTTATGGCTCTTTAATGCTTGTAAGCGATGTCGGAGATATGGCTAGACGATTAAAAGAAAATGATTTAAGCGGAATAGTTTTTGACCCAGAAAGTATTTCAAGTTTTGAAAATGCATTAAATTATTTATTAGAAAACTATAAAATAGTTATTGAAAGGCTAAAGAAGCTACAGGAAGATTCTTTATGGAACTAATTAAAAAACAACTCTACTATTTGATTCCTAGCTTGATTTCATTATTGCACTCATTCTTACCTAGTATCTTGAAACCATTTCTTTATGCTCTTGCTGGATTTCAAATAAAATCCTCTGCTTTTTTGAGTGCAAAAATAAAGTTTTTACATGTTGGTAGATTGCAAATAGGAAATAATACAATGCTTAACCCAGATATTTTGCTTGATAATAGGCATGGAATTAAAATTGGAAATAATGTGTCAATTGCAAGAAACTGCAGGCTTATTACCTTAGGCCATGAGATAAATTCAGAAAATTTTAAACCAAAAGGAGCAGAAATAGTGATTGATGATTATTCTGTATTATTCATGGGTGCTTATATTATGCCCGGAGTAAGGATTGCAGAGGGATCTGTGATTTTAGCAAATAGTGTTGTTACAAAAGATACAGAAAAATTTGGAGTTTATGGCGGTTCTCCTGCTCGACTTATCAAGTTTAGAGATAAAAAAGATTATAAATATAATCCTGTTATCAAATCATATTTTTTGAGATAAATGGTAAGCCCTAATCCTTTAGTAACTGTAGTTATGCCTATCTATAACTCAATGGAATTTCTGGATGAAGCGCTCACTAGCGTAATAAGTCAAACATATTCAAATTGGGAATTGATTGCTGTAATTGATAAGTCAACTGACGGAAGCAAAGAGCACCTAGAAAAATATATAAAACAAGATGAAAGGATAAATTTACAGAAAACGTCTGGTTCTTGTGGAGCTGCAGCAGCAAGGAATATAGGCATTACTAGGGCAAAAGGTAAATATATTGCCTTTCTGGATAGTGATGATGTTTGGCTAAAAGAAAAGTTAAAAAATCAAATTGAATTTATGGAAAAAAATGATGTTTATTTTAGCTTTCATGACTATGAAATTATTAATCGATTTAGTAACAAAAAAAAGGATTTCATTTCTCCAAAATATGTTACATATGAAACATTATTGAAAGATTCAAATATTGGAACACTTAGTATTGTATATAATTGTGATTATCTTGGTAAATTCATGATGCCTGCAATAAAAGCAAGGAATGATTATGGCACATGGCTAGAGATTCTTAAGAATGTAGATAGGGGGCACAATGTTGGCAAAATATTAGCCCAATATAGAGAAACGAATAACTCCCTCTCATCAAATAAGCTTAAGATGATCTACTTCCAATTCTTGCTTTTTTATAAATTTCAAAATTTAGGACTTCTAAAATCCTTGCATTTAGTCGTCATACATATATTTATTAGGTTAAAAAAATACATAAGCTAGTTTTTTCTGGTAAAATTGCCCCTTAATGTACACAAAATTCATAAAAATTCTTTTACTGACCTTTTTAGCACTGCCCGTTTTTGCACAAGAGGCGCAAGTTCGAGATTTTCTTCAATCAGGCGCCTTACCAGATGAAATTAAAGAGCAAATTGGAAGTGTTGATTCTAGTGAAGATGATGATGAATTTGATCCAAATGAGCCAACCTTAGGTGCTGCATCATTATTTGAAGAATCTAATAGATTTGGATTCAACTATATAAGAACGATTCCGACTTCTATAACTGCAACTTCTGACTTACCTGTACCTTCTGATTACATTATTTCATTTAAAGATAAGATAAGAGTTGTAATGACTGGCTCAAGAACAGGATCTTATACTGTCCAGGTTGGGCTAGACGGATATGGTTTGCTTCCAAATGTGGGAAAATTCATAGCAGTTGGAAAAGAATTTGAAGAGGTTTCAAATGAAATTCAAAGACTAGTAAATTCAAAGTATGATGGGGTTGTAGTTGATATCTCAATAAGTAACTTAAGCGCAAAGAAAGTCAATATTATTGGAGCTGTAAAAGGTCCAGGCACATATCTGATAAACCCTTTTTCATCAATATCAAGTTCACTAGCTTTCTCAGGCGGTTTACAAGAATATGCTTCTCTAAGAGAAATAATTCTAATAAAACCCAATGGAGATAGATATGCTTTTGACCTGTATGAATTCCTCTTAACTGGTGATAAGTCAGGAGATTTAAATATTCAGAATGGTGACACTATCTTTGTTTCAAGCACAACAAACTATGTTGAAATTTCAGGTGGAATTTTAAGACCTATGGTTTATGAGTATAAGGAAAATGAAACAATTAATGACGTTATAGGGTATGCATTAGGGTTTAAAAGCAATGCAAATGAAAAGAAGATAGCTGTAAAGTACTACCAAAAAGATACAGATGAAGTGATTATTAAGGAAGTAAATTTAAAAGAAGATTTTAAGTTAACTGATTTTAAAGAAATTATCTCGTTGCAAATCTTTGAGAAAGATAATAATGATAGTTTAAACATTAGAGTAACTGGCCCGTTAACGAATACTGGATATTTTAGTTCTGACAAATATTCAAATTTAAATGAATTAGTTGAAGACCTTAATTTTACTGATAAGTTAAATCCATATATAGGTGTTGTTCAAAGAAATAACTATTCCGAACTGTTCTCTCTAATAGATAAAGAAACTTTAAATTTAGAGCTTGAGGAGAATTCAGAAATTATTTTTTTTGATAGTCAAAAATCTGTATATGATAATGAAGACCTATCAGATAGTTCCAGAAACTTATTAAGGAAATTTCAATTAAAAATTATTTTCAAGAATAGTGAAATAATATTTCCTATTTTTGGTGAGTTTAAACTTTCAAGGATACTTGAATTCTTAGCTCTTGATCTCTCAGATATTGTTTTAGATAAAACAAGTTTCATTTCACCGCATGAAGACAAGGTTGTCGTAGGCCACCCAGATGAATTAGTGCAAAAAGCCGTTAAATCAAATTCAGTAATTTTAAGAGCTAAGGATACAGAGGTAATTAAGGTAAATATTGATGGAGCTGTTTCGCTCCCAGGAGAATACACACTGAAATCAAATTCAACACTTGCAGATCTATATATGGTTGCAGGAGGTTATAGAGACGAGGCTGATTCAAATGCAGTAGTTTTTCTAAGAAAAAGTGCAAGAAATGAACAGCTAAATGCATTAAGAGTTGCAAAACAACAATTAAACGAATTTATTATTACCAGTTCAACTAATTCAAATGTTTCTGTAGCTCCAAGTTTGCTTAATTTATATGATAATGATGTTGATGAATCTCTGTTGGGTAGAATTTCTGGAGACTTTTCTGAAGGCTCAGAAATTGCTGAAAATATGATGTTAGAGAATGGAGATGTAATCATAATCCCAAAAAGATTAATAACTGTTTCTGTTTTTGGAGAGGTATTAAATGCTGGCACTATAATTTATGACAAAGACTTAAAGCTGACCGATTACATATCTTCCTCCGGGGGCTTTAAAGAATCAGCACTCAAAAATGGAGTTTATGTAATAAGATCAAATGGCACTATTAAAAAAGTTAGAAGAGGCTTATTTGGCCTTGCTATAAACAATACAAAAATATATCCAGGTGACTCAATTATCATCCCAAGAGATATCGTTGTAAGAGAGGACTGGACAAATATCCTGGTGCCAATAACTTCAATTTTATCAAACCTTGCTTTTGCCACAGCATCAATAAATACCTTAAATAATAATTAATTAAAATTAATTTGATAGATGATATCTAATAAGAAAGATAATGAAGACCTTTTAGACTGGATTGATGCATTAGAAAATTTAATACTTTTCAACGGAAAACAAGAATCTAAAAAAGTTATACATAGCTTTGTAAAATATGCAGAAAACAAGGGGCTTTTAGAATCAGGCTTTGCAAACCTTCCATTTGAAAATTCTATTTCTCAATATGAAGAATGTGATTATCCAGGTAATTGGGATCTTGAAGAAAAAATAAGGCATTTTATCAGATGGAATGCGTTAATCACTGTATTGAAAGCTAATAAAGAGCATGATCTTGGAGGCCATATCTCAACTTATTCATCTGCCTCCACACTGTATGAAGTAGCATTCAATCATTTTTTTAGAGGTGGAGATTTATCTGATATGGTCTATTTTCAAGGCCATTCCTCTCCAGGCATATATGCAAGATCATTTTTAGAGGGCTCACTAACAGAACAACAGCTTGATAAATTTAGACAGGAAATAGATGGCAAAGGACTTTCTTCTTATCCTCACCCATGGTTAATGCCAGATTATTGGCAATTCCCTACAGTTTCAATGGGTTTAGGGCCAATAATGGCAATTTATCAAGCCCACGTAATGAAATACTTGGAACAAAGGGGCTTATTAAAAAATGACGCTAAAAGAAAAATATGGATGTTTTGTGGGGATGGAGAAATGGATGAACCAGAATCTTTGGGCTCAATTTCTTTAGCTGCTAGAGAAAAGTTAGATAATCTTATTTTTGTTATTAATTGTAATTTGCAAAGGCTGGATGGTCCGGTTAGAGGGAACTCAAGAATCATAACTGAGTTAGGTGCAATTTTTAAGGCAGCTGGATGGAATGTGGTGAATGCTATTTGGGGTAGAAAATGGGATGAACTCTTAGCAAGAGATACAACAGGAGCACTTCGATGGGTAATGAATAATACTGTTGATGGAGAATACCAGAATTTTAAAGCTAAGGGCGGGGCATATACTAGAAAACATTTTTTTGGTAAGCATCCTGAAGCGTTAAAACTAGTTGAGGATATGTCAGATCATGATATAGAAAATTTAAATAGAGGGGGCCATGATCCATTAAAAGTTTTCAATGCATATAAATCTGCTTATGAATGCAATGATAAACCTACTGTAATACTTGCATTCACTGTTAAAGGCTATGGAATTGGTTCACGACAAGCAGATAATACCACTCATCAAGTGAAAAAACTAACTAAAGAAAACCTTAATGATTTCATTAGTAAATTTAACTTGCCTATAGATTCAGAACAGTTAAAAAATTTGGATTATCTTAAATTTAGCAAGAACAGTAGTGAGTATAAATATTTAGTAAAGCAAAGAAAGAAACTTGGAGGATTTTTACCGAGAAGAGAGACAATAAAAGCTAACTTAAAGGTAGGCAATAACTCGCATTTTGACGAATTCAATACTGAATCCAAAAGAGAGATGTCAACAACAATGGTTTTTGTAAGACTTATCACTTCGCTGTT
>MDTG01201985.1_pt1 | contig 18235 bp, 19 predicted proteins | sample 811421 | NCBI WGS metagenome assembly MDTG01 (sample SAMN05326645, study PRJNA326480) | marine metagenome | isolation source: seawater | place: Pacific Ocean: South East | collected 2011 | reverse complement strand
TCCTACTTCTACAAAACCAAAGCCATAGTTTAACATGGGTAAAATTATCTCAGCATTTTTATCAAAACCTGCTGCAAGTCCAATTGGATTTGGAAATTCTATACCAAGTATATGTTGTTTTAATATTGGATCATCTTGAATATTTTTTAAAAGAAAGAAATATTTTAACAAACTAATAGTTATACTATGTGCAGCTTCAGGAGGAAATAATTTTAAAATTTGATTAAAAATATTACTCAAGTTATTAATTTAATTTTTTGTTTAATAATGTAATTGTTTTTGTAACACCATACAATTTAATAAACGAACCAAGTCTAGGACCCTGTTCTTGTCCAAGTAAAACTTTATATATAAACTTGAAAAAATCTCTAAGATTTTCAAAATTATATTTTTTTCCAACTTCATATAATATTGTTTGGATTTCTTCAGATGTACTATTTTCAGAAATTTTATTTTCTAAAACAAAAATTATTTCTTTAATAATGTTTTTATCTGTTTCGTTTACATCTAAATATTTTTTTTCAGGTAAAATAAAATCTTTATAATAATTTAAAGCATATTCTATTAATTTATCAAATTCTTTATTGTTTTCAGGACTAATGTTGGAATCATATTTATTTATAAATCCCCAAATAATTTTTTTATCAGTAGTGTTACAAATACTTACTAAATTAATCAATGAATTAAAATTTATTTCAGTTTTAAATTTACTTGGTTTTCCATTATGAATATGCCATATTGGACTATCAAATTTTTTCTCATCTACTAATGAAGAGTAAGAATTATAGTGAGATATATATTCGTCTAATGTTTTAGGAATTACATCAAAAAACAATTTTTTTGCAGATTTTGGTTTTTGAAACATATAATAACAAAGACTTTCAGGAGAAGCGTATCTTAACCATTGATCAACACTAATGCCATTTCCAATTGATTTTGAAATTTTTTCACCCTTTTCATCTAAAAACATTTCATAAATTAAATTTACAGGAGGTTTTTTGCTAATTGACCTGCAAATTTTTGAAGCCAAATCAGCACTTTCAGTTAAATCTTTTCCACACATTTCATAATCGACTCCAAGAGCAATCCATCTCATAGCCCAATCAACCTTCCATTGAAGTTTACAATTACCTTTGGTTACTTTAGTTTCAACTTTTTTATTAGTATCAGGGTCAGTATAAACTATTGAGCCTAATTTTGGATGATATTCATCAATTTTTACTTGTAAAACTTTTCCAGTTGATTCACTGATAGGAAGAAATGGGCTGTAAGTGGCTTTTCTTTCTGACCTAAGTGTAGGTAGAATTATTTCAAGAATTTTTTCATAATTTTCAAGAATCGTTAATAAAGTTGGATCAAAATTACCATTTTTATATTCTTCTGTAGAGCTAATAAATTCATACTCAAACTTAAATTCATCAAGAAAAGATCTAAGTTTAGCATTATTATGATGTCCAAAACTTTCAAATTTTTCAAAAGGATCAGGAATAGAAGTAAGTGGCATGCCAATATATTTTTTTAACATTTCTTTATTAGGAACATTTTCTGGAATTTTTCTTAATCCATCCATATCATCAGAAAAAGTGACAATTTTTACAGGACAATCTATTAAAAAACTTAAAGCATTTTTAATCATAGTTGTCCTGACAACCTCTCCAAAAGTTCCTATATGAGGCAAACCCGATGGACCATAGCCGGTCTCCAACAATATGTATCCTTTTTCAGGTATTTTAAAATTATTGAAACCACCGTTATTTTTAATTATTTGAAAAGCTTCTTTAAAAGGCCATGATTTTAAATTTGCATGATATTTTAAATCAATTTTATTCATAATTTTTTGCTTTTATTCTAATTTTTTTACCCAATATCAATTTTAGAGAGTTTGTGAAATTAAAAGTTTCTTCATTTAATTTATCAAAAATCTTACTTTCTTCAATTTCAATAATTTTAATAATAGAGTTTATCAATTTATTTCCTTTTTCACTTAATATTAATCTATTAGATCTATTATTAAAAGAAGCTAGCTTAGAAATTAAGTTTTTTGACTCTAAGTTTTTAAGCTTAACACTTATTACTGCAGTATCAATTGATGAATTAGTGGATATATCTACCTGAGAAATAGTATTGTTAGTTGGTTTTAATTTATAAATTGTTTCTAATATTAAATATTCATTTAATGATAAATTATAATCTTTTAATAAAAATCTAAGTCTTGCTTGCCAAACATTAGAAGTTTGCCATATTAATAATCCTAATCTATTCTCATTTAGAGAAGTGTCTGCCATTTATTTGTATACAAACTATTTGTATACAAATTAATATATTTGTCAACATTAATCTGGAGCTAATTCTAACTTAATTCCTTCTATTTCATCAAAAAAATCAATTTGGCATGCAAGTCTTGAGTTTTTTTGGACACTAAACGCTTGATCTAGCATTGATTCTTCATCATCATCCATTTTTGGGAGTTTATTATACCAATCCTCTTGAACATAAATATGGCAAGTTGCACATGCACAACATCCTCCACAAGCAGCTTCAATGTCTAGATCTTTGTCTCTAATTATTTCCATTAATGTTAAATCTTTATCAGCTTCAATTTTGTGCTCTATACCTGATCTATCTTTTACATATATGTGTGACACTAAACACCCAGTTTCTTTTGCAAATCTTTTGATGAAGTAGTGTATCTAAACACATTTTTTTTATTAGGGAAGCAATATTTAAAACATTCTTGAGCCATTAAAGCAGATTCATGGAAACCAGAAAGTATAAGTTTTAATTTTCCTGGATAGTAATTTATATCTCCTATAGCAAAAATAGAGGGAACTGAGGTTTCAAATTTTTTTGTATCAACTTCAATTAAATTTTTATTTAAGTTCAGACCCCAATTAGCTATTGGTCCTAATTCCATTTTTAAACCAAAAAAAGGAATTAAAAAATCATACTCAACTTCTCTAATGGTGTTTTCATTTTCATATGAAACTATTATTGAATTATCTTTACCATCTTCCACCTTTTTTACCTGACCAATTATAAAATTTATTTTCTTTTTATTTTCTAATTCTAACATTTTAGAAATAGAATCTGGAGCCGCTCTGAATTCTTTTCTTCTATGAATCAGGGATACGTTTGAAGTTTTATAAAGCTCATTAGTCCAATCTAAAGCTGAATCCCCACCTCCTGCAATTAATATTCTTTTATTTTTTAAAATATTTTTATCTCTAATTGCATACAATATATTTTTATTTTCAAATTTTTCTAATCCTTCTATTGGAAGTTTTCTAGGAACAAAACTACCTGCTCCTGCAGCAATAACTATACACTTTGCTTCAATTTGAATATTTTGACTTGTTTCTATCATCCATCCATTTTCAATTTTATTAATGCTATTTACCTGCTGATTCAAATGAAATACTGGCTTAAAAGGTTCTGCTTGTTTTAGTAGTTCTTCTGTTAATTCAGAACCTGTAACTCTTGGCCTAGATGGAATATCATAAATTGGTTTTTCTGGATATAATTCTGAACATTGACCTCCAGGTTTATCCAAATTATCAATAATATGGACATTAATATTAAGTAATCCAAGCTCAAAAATAGCAAAAAGTCCTACGGGACCGGCTCCAACAATAACAACATCAGTTTTTTCTTTCATATTAAATGAATTAGCATCTTTTTTTTATTTTTCTAGCGCTTATATAACAAATATGAATACAAATCTTTATTCTTTAAATTTTAACAAAAGTGTATTTATTTGGCTAATCACATTAACTTTAATGGTTTTGGCTATTATAATTATAGGAGGCTTAACTAGACTAACTGGCTCTGGGTTATCTATGGCTGATTGGAGACCAATATTAGGCACTATACCTCCACTTTCAGATGAAAAATGGTTAGAAGTATTTAATGTCTATAAACAAACACCTGAGTACATTTATGTTAATAAAAACATGGAAATTGATGGTTTTAAGTTCATTTTTTGGTGGGAATGGTTTCATCGATTTTTTGCAAGATTGATTGGTATAGTTTTTATTATACCTTTTATTTATTTTGTTTTTAAAAAAATATTGAATAAAAATTTATATTTTAATTTATCAATAATATTTATATTAGGATTTTTTCAAGCATTAGTTGGTTGGTGGATGGTAAAAAGTGGATTGAGTGATGATCCATATGTTAGCCCTTATAGATTAACTTTCCATCTTATAAATGCAATAATACTTTTTTCATTACTACTTTGGAGTACAATGAACTACTACTATAGTAAAAATATAAATTTTTTTTCAAATTTAGATTCAGATAAAATATATATATTTATTTCTATTGTTATAGTGTTTATAACAATAATAACTGGTGGGTTTATGGCAGGTAGCGATGCAGGAAAATCTTTTAACACCTATCCACTAATGAATGGCAAATTTTTTCCAGATGATTATTTTCTTGAAGGTTTAGGTATATTAAACTTATTTGAAAACACTATAGCAATTAATTTTAATCATCGTTGGCTAGGAACTATTTCATTTATCTATATCTTTTCTCTTTTCCTTATCTTAACTTTTAAGCAATCAACTGCTAAACATAAAATATATTTTTTTATTGTTCTTCTTATTTTAAGTATACAATTTTTTTTGGGTATAATTACATTGCTTAGTAATGTTAAAATAAGTTTTGCAAGCATGCATCAAACTAATTCCATAATATTGTTTGCTTTTTTATTGCTCAGCTATCACAAAATTAAAGTAAATCAGGAATAAATAATATTTATTTTATTATAGTTTAATAAATATTTACTTATATTTTATAATGAAAGAAAAATAGAAATTGAAATTTAATTCTTTTATGAAAATTCCTGAAAATTATCCTTTTTAATTAAATAAAATATATGTTTATATTTGAAATATCTTATATAAACATAGAAAAATATTAAATAAATTATGAAATCAATTATAAATGTAATAGTAATATTTTCAGTAAGTTTAATCACTTCGATTGGTATCTGTTTTCCCATACCTAAAGATAAAATTGCTAGTTTTGATGTAGTTAGAAAAAACAAAGTAATTGGCAATGTAACCACAACATTTAAGGAAATTGATGATAAATTAATTATAAATACTATCGTAGATATTAATGTTAAAATACTTTTTTTTCCTGCTTACAAATTTTTTCAAGATACAACTGAAACTTGGGTTAAAAATGAACTAGTTGAAATTCTAGGCTTTACAGATTTTGAAGATGAAAGAGAATATAAAATTAAGGGAAAGGATATTGATGGAAAGTTTATCGCTTCAGGTATGGATGGTAGTTTGGAGTTAGATGAAGATATTATAACTTTAAATTATTGGAATAAAAATACATTGATACAAGAAGAAGTCTTTGATACCCAAAAAGGAATTGTAAGAAAAATAAATGTTACAAAACTAGAAAATGATAAAATTTTAATTAATAATAAAGAAATAATGGCTGAGAAATATTTATTTAAAGCTTCGAAAAATCCTAAAGACAAAGGTCCTTTTCCTGATTATACGCTTTGGTATTATAATGATGAGCTACTTAAATTTGAATTTTTAAATCCAAAAGATGAAAAAATCATTACTACAATTAGAAACGACTGGAAATAATAATTGAAAACTATTTGGATTACTGGTGGTTCATCTGGAATAGGATTTGCTGTTGCGAAAAAATTTTTAATTAACAATTGGAAAGTAATTATCTCATCAAGTAATAAAGAAAAATTAAAATTAGCTGAAAAAAAATTAAAAAAAATAAATAAAAATATAATTGGAATAAAATGTGATATTACTAAATCAATTGAAGTTAAAAAAGCAATTAATTTTATCGAAAAAAAAATAGCACCGATTGATTTAGCATTATTAAATGCAGCGGCTTATTCTCCAAATAAATCCCAAGAATTTGATATTAAAAATTATGAATTATTAATTGATGTAAACTTAAAAGGTACACTTTATTGTATCGAACATCTATTAAAATGTATGAAAAATAGAAATAATCATATAGCTGTAGTAGCTTCCCCTGTTGGGTATAGAGGTATGCCAACAGCTGGTGCTTATGGAATGACTAAAGCTGCACAAATAAATTTAACAGAAAGTTTATTTTTTGATTTTAAAAAATATAATATAAAAATAAGTGTTATTAATCCTGGATTTATTGATACTGAATCTACTAAAAAAAATTCTTTCAAAATGCCTTTTTTAAAATCATCAAACTATGCTGCAGATAAAATATACAATGGTTTAACTAAAAAATATACTTTTGAAATATATTTTCCATTTATATTATTAACTGTGCTTAAAATTCTTCGAATACTACCTCTTAAGATTTATTCTTTTATTTGGAAGAAACTAGGAAATTTCTAGTTTACTTCTCCTATATAAATTCCTAAAGCTATAGCAACTTTTATAAGTGGATCATTTTTATTTAATGTTTTTGAATAACCAGCAACATCACTAAGTTTTACATCCTGTACACTTCTATTCTTCCATACAACAACTCTATTAAACTTATTTCTAGCTATTAAGTCTACTGCATGGACTCCAAAAGCACTTGCTATTAGCCTATCACGGTGAGTTGGTTGTGCTCCTCTTTGAACATGTCCTAAAACTGTTACTCTTGTTTCCGCGTCAGTTAATTTATATATTTCATCTCCTAAATAAGACCCTATACCTCCTAAACGAACTTCACCATCAACAAATTTAACAGTTGCTCTTTTCCCATTTTCTTTTTTTACAGCTTCAGCAACAACTATTAATGCGTGATTTCTGCCTTTTTTTCTTATTTTATCTATATGTTTTGCTATCGACCTAACTGAGTATGGTATTTCCGGAATTAATATAACATCTGCTCCACCAGCTATACCTGCATTTAAAGCTATATGTCCAGCATCTCTACCCATTACTTCAAGAATCATAGCCCTTCTATGACTTGCTGCTGTGGGTTGCAACATATCTAAAGCATTAGTTGCCACATCTACAGCTGTATCATATCCTATAGATAACTCATTTTCTTCAACATCATTATCAATTGTTTTAGGTATTCCTACAAAATTAATATTACCTTTTTTTGTTAATTTTTGTAACAACTTTAAGCTTCCATCACCACCTATACCAACTAATGCATCTAATTTAAGATTTTTAAAGCCACTTATAACAACATCTGAAACTTCAACAATTTTACCATTTATTTTCCTTTCACCAAAAGGACGCCCTTTATTATTAGATCCTAGGAAAGTTCCACCCATTCTCATTAAGTTTCCATCAAAATCTGATGGCATCAGTTTCACCACATCAAGTGGATTTTTCATCAAACCCAGTGTTCCATCTCTTATACCATAAACTTCCCATCCATATTTCTCACTTGCCCTTAAGGTTACTGCTCTAATTACAGCATTTAATCCTGCACAATCTCCACCACTAGTTAAAATACCTATTTTTTTTACCACAAGCTGCTTATATACTAATATTAATCTTAAATATATTTTTTATAATGCAAGAAAAGGAAAAATTATTAAAAAAACTAACAGAATATGAAGAAGAACATAGAGATCTGGATCAAATAATTATTCAAATTCAAGAAAGAAATACTATTGATTTTTTACAAATTAAAAGATTAAAAAAAAGAAAATTAATTCTTAAAGATAAAATTATAAATTTAAGAAATCAATTAGAGCCAGATATAATCGCTTAAATTTAAGAAATTAATAATTTTAAAATATTCGGAAAATTTTTTTTAATTGATTTAAATTTATTTTTAATTAACGGTATTTTTGAAACTTTTTGAAGTGAATTATCTAAAACAAGCTCTGTTTCATCTAAATTATTATTATTAAAAAAATGAAGAATAGTTCTAGAATAAATACTTGATAGTATAATTCTTTTTGTATAAAAATTAAAATCTGTTGATTGATCTTTAGCTATATTCCATATTAAATCACTTGATTTATATAATTTACTTAAATTTGAACTATTTTTTTTTGGAAGTAATAAATAGAAAAAAATTTTACTATAAAAATCTTTTTCTTCATTCATTATAATTATTTTCTGTAATAAAATTTTTTTTATTCTTTTATGAATTGGTAAAATATTTAAATTATAATTTTCCATTTTTTTTTGCAACTTTGAATTTAAGTTATTGATAGAAAATTCTAATAATTCATTATATCCTCCTGGAAACATGATAAATAATTCATTTAATTTAATTTTTTTCTGCTTTTCAATTTTATTAAACAAATCATTATTCCAACCATTATTAATAACAATTTTTTTACTTAAATTTAAAATTTCAAGTCTTTTTTTTTCAAAATATTTTTTTTTATTATTTTTCATTTTTTTTCCAAAATTTTTCAATTTCTTCTGAAAATCCTATAGCATTCTTATGTGCTAATTTTGAAGTGTAAAGTATTCCATCAAGATGATCATATTCATGTTGAATAATTCGCGCCTGCATACCTTCTGCTATATTAGATATGGGTTTTCCTTCTAGATCATAGCCCGAATATTCAATTTTTACAAAACGCCTTACTAGACCAAGAATCCCTGGGATTGATAGACATCCTTCCCATGAATCATTAGTTTCTTCACCTAAAATTTTTATTTTCGGATTAATAATAACATTTATATTAATTTTATCCTCATTTTCAACTTCAGGGTTTCTATAAATAAAAATTCTTTTATCGATATGTACTTGAGGAGCCGCTAATCCTACTCCATCAGCGTCCAGCATTGTTTCAGTCATATCATATACAAGTTTTTTTATTTTTTCAGAACCTAAATCATTAATTTCTTTAGCTTTTTTTATCAGTATTGGATGACCAATTTTAGCAATTTTTAATATAGACACAATGACAATATAATAAATAAATTCTTATATACAAAACAAAATATAAACTTTTCTTTATTTGCAAACTAAATTAGTATGTGTTAAAGGCGATTTAAAATAAATATGACATTATTCGTAAACGTAAAAGATAACAACATTGAGCAGGCTTTAAGAAGTCTTAAGAAAAAAATGCAACGTGAAGGATTGTATAAAGAGATGAAGTTGCGTAAACACTATGAAAAACCATGTTTAAAGAGAGCACGAGAAAAAGAAGAAAATATAAGACGTGCTAGAAAAACAGCAAGAAAAAATAACGATTAATTTAAACTTTTGACTATATCTTCACACATTTTCTTTGCATCTCCAAAAAGCATAGTTGTGTTATCCCTATAAAATAACTCATTATCTACACCTGAATAACCTGTAGCCATAGATCTCTTTACAAATAAAACACTTTGAGATTTTTCAACATCAAGTATTGGCATTCCATATATAGGTGAAGATTCATCAGTTTTAGCCGCAGGATTAGTTACATCATTTGCTCCAATAACAAATGATACTTCAGTCATTGGAAAATCATGATTAATTTCTTCTAACTCTAAAACTTCTTCATAAGGAACATTGGCCTCAGCTAATAATACATTCATATGACCTGGCATTCTTCCAGCTACAGGATGGATAGCATACCTAACTTCTATTCCCTCTTTTTTTAATATATCTCCCATTTCTCTCAAAGCATGTTGAGCTTGAGCTACTGCCATACCGTAACCTGGAACAATAATTACTGAATCAGCATTTTTCATTATGTAAGCAGCATCTTCTGCATTTCCTTGCTTAACAATTTTATCAGAATTATCTTTAGCTCCACTAATGTCTTGCTCACCCCCAAAACCTCCTAAGACAACATTAATAATTGATCTATTCATTCCTTTACTCATAATGTAGCTAAGTATTGCTCCAGAAGCTCCAACTAAAGCGCCTGTAATTATTAACAAGTTATTACTCAATGTAAAACCAATCCCACAAGCTGCCCAACCAGAATATGAATTTAACATTGAAACTACAACTGGCATATCAGCTCCACCTATTGGAATTACAACAAGAAAACCTAATAAAATTGAAACTAAAACTATTGTCCAAAATATCGTAGGTGATTGATTAATTACAAACAAAAAGATTAAAAAAATAATTAATAGAAAAATTAAGGCGTTAATTAAATGCTGAAACTTAAAAATAATAGGTTTCCCAGAGATTGTGCCTTGTAGTTTACCAAAAGCTAAAACAGATCCTGAAAATGTAATAGCACCAATAAAAGTACCTATACTCATTTCAACTAAACTGCTAATTTTAATTGAACCAACTTCACCAATATTAAAAGCTAATGGATCATAAAATGCTGCAGCAGCTACAAAAACTGCTGCTAATCCGACTAGACTATGAAAAGCTGCAACTAATTGAGGTAAAGCAGTCATTTCTATTCTTAGAGCAATAAAGGAGCCAATAGCTCCACCAATCAGTATTGCTGCACCAATTTCATAATAACTTAGAACCGATTTGAACATTAATGTTGTAAAGATAGCAATAATCATTCCTATGATACCAAAAATGTTACCCATTCGAGAGGATTCAGGGTGAGATAAACCTCTAAGTGCAAATATAAATAATAAAGCTGATATTAAATATAATATGGCTACAATATTTGCGGACATTATTCCTTATCTTTCTGTTTTTTAGTTTTTTTCTTAAACATAGAAAGCATCCGATATGTAACTAAAAATCCACCAAAAATATTTACCGATGCTAATACAACACCAATTAATCCAAATATTTTTGATGTATCAAATCCTTGTGGACCAGCAGCTAGAATTGCACCAACTATAATTACACTTGAAATTGCGTTAGTAACACCCATCAAAGGACTATGTAGTGCAGGCGTAACAGACCAAACTACATAATACCCAATTATACAAGCTAAAAAGAAAACAGTTAGACCTATAACAAAAACTTCTGATGAATGTGCTTCCATGTTATTTAAATAGCTCCAATCTAATTTCTCCTTGATAAGTTAACACAACCGAATTAACAATTTCATCTTCGAAATCAAAATTTATTTTTTTATTATCTTTATCTATTAGTAAACTTAAAAAATTGAAAATATTTTTTGCATATAAAGCTGATGCATCTTTTGCTACCCTTCCAGGAACATTGCCATATCCTACAATTTTTACTCCATTATGAGAAACTATTTCATTTAATTTACTTAATGGACAATTTCCTCCTGCTTCAACTGCTAGATCAATTATTACTGATCCCTGAGCCATTGAAGACACCATTTCTTCTGAGATTAAAACAGGTGCTTTTTTGCCTGGTATAAGTGCAGTACATATTATTATATCTTGCTTTGCAACAGTTTCAGCTATTAATTGAGCTTGTTTCTTTTTATAATCATCACTCATTTCTTTTGCATAACCACCTTCAGTTTCAGCATTTTGTGATTCTTCATCTTCTACCATTACAAATTTTCCACCAAGACTCTCAACTTGTTCTTTGGTTGCTGATCGTACATCAGTTGCTGAAACAACAGCGCCTAATCTTTTTGCAGTAGCTATAGCCTGTAAACCTGCAACACCAACTCCTAGTATCATTACTTTTGCTGGATTAACTCTGCCAGCAGCAGTCATCATCATAGGAAATGCTTTTCCAAACTGTTCAGCAGCATCTATAACGCTTCTGTAACCTGCTAAATTAGCTTGAGAAGATAAGACATCCATACTTTGAGCTCTACTTATTCTTGGAATTAATTCCATACAACATGATGATATATTATTTGAATTTAAAGTTGAAAATTCAGATTTATTTTCATATGGATTTAAAATTCCAATAAGAGTTGCATTGCTTTTTAAGTTCTTAATATCTTCAGTGCCGGGCATTCTCACACATAAACACACATCTGCCTTAAGGCATTCAGGTCTTGAAGTAATTTTTGCTCCCATGTTTTTGTATTGCTCATCTAAATAACCAGATTTAATACCTGCACCTTGTTCTATAAAAATTTCTAAACCTAATCTTTGAAATAATTTTACTGCATCAGGTGTAATAGCTACTCTTGTTTCATACAAATTTGTTTCTTTTATAACTGACAAGATCATTACTATTTATAATTATAACTTTACTATAGATAAAGACTTTTGTTGTTTTTTCATTAATTTTTTTTGATCAAAATCTTGAATTAAATTTTGAAATATTTGATACCAATTTACTTCAGCCCCTAAATGCATAAATACCGACCCTATTCCTACAGCCGCCCTATCCATAAATACAAATTCCTTAGGAGGTTTAACGCCACCTAAATTTTTTAATTCTTTATGGACTTCCGATGCAATTTTGGCTCCATAAATACCACTATCACTTTCCTGTATTTTTTGAACTTTATCTTTCATTAATGGTGAATATAGAAAATTGGCCCATTTATTTAATACTGCTAATTTTTCTTTTGTAATATCTTTAAAACCCCATTGTTCATAAGCATAAACTGCTTTTGCTTTATCATTCTTTAGAAGTGCATAATACAAATCAATAACACCTTGTATAAATTTAGAATCAAAAATTCTCATACAACCAAAATCATAGAGATTAATGCTATAATTTTTCTTTACAGAGTAATTGCCCAAATGAGGATCTCCATGAATAACTCCATATTCATAAAATGGTTTATACCATGCATAGAACAAATTTTTAGCTAAGATATTTCTAATTTCTTTTTTAGATTTTTTAAAATTTAAAATGGGATCTCCTTCTAACCAGCTCATTGTAAGCAATCTTTTTGAAGATAATTTTTTATATGTTTCGGGGACATTAACAAAATTTGACTTTGAAAAAATATTTTTAAAAACTGACATAAGCTTTATTTCTCTTTGATAGTCTAGCTCTTCATTAAGTCTTTCTGTTATTTCTTTATAAATTTCATCAGTTTTTATTGCCTTGTTGTAACTTTGATAAATTGAAAATATCATTTTTAACTGAGATAGATCTGCGCTTACTGCTGAGTTCATATCTGGATATTGTAATTTACAAGCAACAATTTTATTATCTTTTAAAATAGCTTTATGAACTTGTCCTAAAGAAGCTGCTCGAGTTGCTTCCTTGTCAAATTTTTTAAAATTTTTTTGCCAATCTTTAGATAATTCAGTTGCCATGCGTCTTTTAACAAAAAGCCAACCCATTGGAGGAGCATTAGATTGTAAATGCATTAATTCTCTTGCGTACTCATTTGGTAAAAGATCTGGAATAGTTGCTGATAATTGTGCAACTTTCATTAAAGGTCCTTTAATACCGCCTAAGGCAGACCTTATTTCAGCAGCATGTTTAGTTTTATTTAATTTCAAACCTAAATATTTTTGACTAGCTAACTTTGTAGCTAATTTACCAACAACACCACCAACTTGTGCGTATCTTTTTAATTGCTTAGGTATAGATTTAGATTCTTTATCAATCATAATTTTTTATAATTTTTCTAGATCATCTATTAAATCTTCAATTAATGTTAGGCCTTTTGTCCAAAAATTTTTTTTAGTTGGATCTAGCTCAAAAGGTTTTAATAGTTCATTATATTTTTTTGAACCTCCAGACTGCAAAAGAATAAAATATTTTTTTTCAAAATTTTTAAAACCATTTTCATAAATTCTGTAAAGAGAGTTAACTAAACAATCTCCAAATGCATATGCATAAACGTAAAAAGGAGAATGAATGAAATGAGGAATATAACTCCAAAAATAACGATACTCTGAATGAAATTTTATAGAGGGTCCAAGGCTTTTTTTCTGTGTTTCTAACCAAATTGCACAAATTTGATCAACACTTAGTTCTGTATTTTTTCGTGTTTCGTGAATTTTTTTTTCAAATTCATAAAAAGCAATCTGTCTTACTACTGTATTGAGCATATCTTCCACTTTATTTGCTAATAAAGCTTTTTTTTCTTTTTTACTTTTCGTATTATTTAAAATATTTTTAAAAGTTAACATTTCTCCGAACACACTTGCAGTTTCAGCTAAAGTTAGTGGTGTTGACGCATTGAAATGGCTTTGTTTTTTTCCTGCTAAAAATTGGTGGACTCCATGGCCTAATTCATGAGCTAAAGTTGAGACATCTCTAGCTTTTCCTAAATAATTAACTAGAATAAAAGGATGAACTTCAGCAACTGTTGATGCTGCAAAAGCACCAGGGGATTTTCCTTCTGATACAGGAGCGTGTATCCATGAATTATCAAAAAATTTTTTTGCAATTTTTCCTATCTCTTGATCAAATTCAGAATATGCATTCAAAACAATTTCTTTAGCTTCTAACCAAGAATATTTCTTAAGTGATTGGAATGGTAAGGGTGCATTTCTGTCCCAATAATTAAGGTATTTTTTTCCAAACCATTCTGCTTTCAAAGAATAATAACGATGAGATATTTTTGGATAAAATTCAATAACAGAATTTGCTAAAGAATCTACAACTTCATCCTGAACTACATTTGCTAAATTTCTTGAACTAACTGGATTTGATAATTTTCTCCATTTATCATTTATAGATTTATCTTTTGCTAATGTATTTGTAATAGTTGAGAAAAGTTTAATATTTTTACCTAAAGTATTGCCTACTGATTTTGCAGCAACCTTTCTTGTTGTTTCTTTTTTATCAGTCAATAAATTAAAAATTTCTGAACTAGTTAATTTTTTATTTTTATATGAAAACTTTAATGAAGCTATAGTATCATCAAATAACCTAACCCAGGAATTATATGATGTAATATTTTTATCTTGTAATAATTTTTCTATTTTTAAATCTAGTTGATGTGGTTTAAAAGATCTCTTATTTATTATCCAGTTTTTATATTTTTTCAGCTCATTAGATTTTAATAGTTTTTTTAAATTTCTTTCAGAAATGCTATTTAGCTCTAACCCAAAAAAAATAATTGAAGATGCATAACTAGTAATTTTTTCTTGCATTTGTTGAAAGAAAATTTTATTTTTTTCATTATTACCATTCTCAGCAACTAGTAGATGTGCATAGGATAAAATTTTATCCATTTTTGTATCTATTTTTTCAATTTTTAATATAGCTTTAAAAAGTTCTTTAGCTTTAAGCTTTTCAATTTTTTGAAAGTATTTTTTCTCAAATAATTTACAGTCCTTATCTAGGTTTAAAAGATCTTTTTTAAGTTCCTTGCAATTTGTCGATTTATAAAGATCATTAAGATTCCACTTAGGAAGATTATTATGTTGATAAATATTTCTTTTTTTTTGTTTCATTTATAATTAATATCAATATAGTTCTATTATCTACGCTTTCTAGGGAGGACAAGCTATATGTACATAGATTTAAATAATTTTAATAATATTGTTGGTCTATTTAATCATCAAGTGTCAGAATTAAATAATAAACCATATTTATGGGATAAAAAAGAAGGAAAATATTCTTCAACTTCATGGAAAGAAACTGAAACAAAAGTTAAGGCAATTTCAAAAAGTTTAAAAGATTTAGGCATATTAAAGGGCGATAGAGTAGCAATAATTTCTGAAAATAGATCTGAATGGCAAATTGCTGATCTAGCTATAATGAGTATTGGAGCGATTACTGTACCTGCTTACATCACAAGTACTCAAAAAGATTATGAATACATACTGAATCATTGTGAAGCAAGATGCTTGATAGTCTCGTCACTTGAATTAGCGAAAAAAGCAATCCCTGCTGCGGCTAATTCTGCAAAATGCAAAAATATAATTTTAATAGAAAAAATAGATTATGAAATTAAAAAAAATGTTTCTATCTATTATTGGAATGATTTAATTAAAGAAAATTTTGATAACAATATTAATCTAACTAATTTAGAAAAAGATATAAATAGAAAAGATACAGCTTGTATTATTTATACTTCAGGTACTGGAGGAAATCCTAAAGGAGTAATGCTTAGTCATGGTGCTATGCTACACAATTGTTCTGGTGCCCAGAAGCTTTTGTTAGATTTAACTTCAAATATTGAAAGTGTACGTTTCTTATCTTGGCTACCTTTGTCTCATTCATATGAGCATACACTTCAATTTTTTTATACAAGTGTTGGTGGTGAAATTTATTATGCTGAAGGAATAGATAAACTTTTAGTTAATATGACTGAGGCTAAGCCACATATTATGACTGCTGTACCAAGATTTTATGACTCATTGTATACTCGTATTACTCAGGGTTTAAATAATCAAAGCAAATTCAGAAAATTTTTATTTAAAAAAACTGTAGAGCTTGGAAAGAAAAAATATTTAGAAGGTGAATTAAAAGGATTTGATAATTTAGTTAATAATATTCTATCTAAGTTAGTAAGAAAAAAAGTTATACAACGATTTGGGGGAAATTTATTAGCTTTAGTTTCAGGAGGTTCTGCTCTAAATTTTGAAATTGGCTTATATCTATATTCTCTTGGCTTACCTTTACTTCAAGGTTATGGTCAAACAGAAACCGGTCCAGTAGTTAGCGCAAATATTCCTGAAAAAATAAAGCTAGATACTGTTGGCCCCCCTCTTCAAAATACTGCTGTCAAAATATCTGATGATGGAGAAATTCTTGTCAAAGGTGAAAATATGATGAATGGCTATTGGAATGATCCTGATTCAACTAATAATGCTATAATTGACGGATGGGTTCATACAGGAGACATAGGAGAACTAGATAAAGATAATTACATTAAAATTACAGATAGAAAGAAAGATATTATTGTTAATGCAGGTGGAGATAATATTTCACCCTCAAGAGTTGAAGCCAAACTAGAAATTGAGCCAGAAATTTTTCAATCAATGCTTTACGGAGATTATAAAAATTACTTAGTAGCAGTAATAGTTCCAGATAAAGATTTTGCATCAAATTGGGCAAAAGAAAATAATAAAGATATAAATATTACTGACTTAATTAAAGATGAAAGTTTTAATAAAATTATTAAAGAAGCATTAAATAGAGTTAATAAAAGTTTATCTGTTATTGAGCAGGTAAGAAAATTTATTTTAATTGACTATGAATTCACCATAGAAAATGAAATGATGACACCTTCAATGAAAGTTAGACGTTTTAAAGTAAAAGAAAAATATAAGGAAAAACTAGAAAATCTATATTAAAAGTCACTTTTTAATTTATCAAGCTGTTCTTTGGATGCTTCTTTTTGGAATTTTTTTTTCCATTCATTATATGGCATATTATAAATAAGCTCTCTTGCATTTTCATAATCAATATTTTGATTTCTTTTTTCTGCTGCAGCCAAATACCACTTTGACAGACAATTACGGCAAAAACCTGATAAATTCATTAGATCAATATTTTGAACATCATGTCTTTTTTGTAAATGTTCAATCAATCTTTCAGCTACATCCGCTAATATGTCTCTATCTAGTTTTTTTTTCATAATTTTATTAAATAAGTTTATCTTATTAGTAATTAATTATATATATGTAAATTAATGAAACGTAACAGAAAAGCTAAAATTTTAGCTACATTGGGGCCATCTTCATCAACTTCAGATTTAATAAAGAACCTTTTTTTAGAAGGATGCGATGTATTTAGATTAAATTTTTCTCATGGAGATATTGAAAGTCATAGAAATAACCTTGAAATTATTCGTAAATTAGAAGATGAATATAATCATTCGACTTGTGTTCTAGCGGATCTTCAAGGGCCTAAATTAAGATTAGGATTGTTTAAAAATGATGAAGAAAATCTAATTAAAGGTCAAAATTTCCAATTAGATTTAAATAATGAACTAGGAAATAGTAAACGAGTTAATTTTCCTCATCCTGAAATTTATGACAATTTGACTCCAAATACTATTATGTTGGTTAATGATGGAAAGATTAGATTGCAAGTTATTGAACAAAAGAAAGAAGTTATTAAAACAGAAATATTAAATGATGGAATAATTTCAAATAATAAAGGTGTTAATATTCCAGATATAGTTTTGCCAATTGAATCTCTTACAAATAAAGACAGGTCTGATTTGATGAAAGCTCTTGATATGGGCGTTGATTGGGTGGCTTTATCATTTGTTCAGCAAGCAAGTGATATAATTAAATTAAAAAAATTAATTAATAATAAAGCACAGGTTATGGCAAAAATTGAAAAACCATCAGCTGTAAAGAATATAGATGAAATAATTCAAAATGCAGATGGTATTATGATTGCAAGAGGAGATTTGGGCGTGGAAATGGCTCCAGAAAAAGTTCCAATAGTTCAAAAAAATATTATTAATAGATGTAGATTGTATGGAAAACCAGTTGTAGTTGCTACACAAATGCTTGAGAGCATGATAGAAAACTTAGTTCCTACAAGAGCAGAAGCTTCTGATGTGGCAAATGCTATTTATGATGGTACAGATGCTGTAATGTTA
>MDTG01060328.1_pt1 | contig 18238 bp, 15 predicted proteins | sample 811421 | NCBI WGS metagenome assembly MDTG01 (sample SAMN05326645, study PRJNA326480) | marine metagenome | isolation source: seawater | place: Pacific Ocean: South East | collected 2011 | reverse complement strand
TGTTAGATGTTATTGATGGTATTTCTAATGCTGCTGCTTCTAAAACTGAAACACCAAAGCTTTCTCTAGTAGAAACGGCAACAAAAATTGAAAGCATATCATAATATTTTTTTACGCTTCCATGCTCAACAAAACCGATAAATTTAATTTTGTCATCCAAATTGAGCATTGCAACTTTTTCTTCCATATCTTTCTTTAAAGATCCATTCCCTACAATAATAAATAAAATATCTTTCTTAAAATCGTTTATTACAATATTTGCAGAATCGATTAAACAATCAATCCCATTATAATTTTCAATACTTTTAATTGTACCTACAATAAATTTTTCTTTAACTCGATTTTTTGGAGAAAATAAATCTAGGTCAACTCCAAAAGGTATAACTTCTATATCCTTTCTACGAAAGTCTTTAATTGCAATTTTTTTCATTGCTTGGCTCGTAGAGCAAACTATAGTTGAATTTTTAATTATTTTTTTCATTAAAAGCTTATTAAACCAATTTTTTCTAGGGAAATAATAAATGTCACTACCCCAGACTGATAGTATGAAGGGCTTAAAGCCACTCAAAAGGCCTAAGAAGCCATAACTTGAAGCATAATGAGCATGAATGATATCAGGATCAAAATCATTTATTATTTGCTTCAATAATCTCAAAGACCCTAAATACCTGACCTTACTGATATTTGGATGTCTTATCTTTCTAATTTTTTGTCTTAAATCTGGCGAAACAACTTTGACATTAAATGATTCATATTCTTTGAGTACATTTTCACTTGGCTTAAAAAAGCTAAACAAGACGACATCATTGCCGTAAATTATTAATGACTCAACCCATTTTTTAGTATGGATTGAGTCTGCATCAGACATTAAAAGTATTTTCAAGTTTCTATTTAGCTATATTTAAAAATGGATATTTCTATTATCATAGTCAGTTATAATGTTAGAGAATATATTGTTTCTTGTATTCAATCAATATATAAACATTCAAAATCTAACCATAGTTTTGAAATAATAGTTGTTGATAACGACTCGAAGGATGGAACAATAGATAGCATGGACAAGAATTTTCCAAATATTCCATTAATTAAAAATGGTTACAATGCAGGTTTCTCAGCCGGTGTAAATGATGGGTTTAAAATATGTAAGGGTAAATATATTTTAGTACTTAACCCAGATACGGTATTTGTAGAAGACACATTAGATAAACTTATTAATGCTGCTAAAAATAAGAAGGAGTTATGTGTTTTAGGGCCAGCTCTTATTAATGGAAATGGAGCTGTGCAGCAGTCTTTTTGGAGAAAGCCATCATTACTCAACACTCTATTAAGTATTTTTCATCTTGATTTTCTAAACTATAAGAAAAATTATAGAAACAATGATTTTGATGATCTCACAATGGTTGAAACTATTTCTGGGGCAGCATTTTTTTTAAAAAGAGATATTTTTATGGAATTAAATGGTTTAAATGAAAAACTATTTTGGATGGAAGATATAGATTTTAGCATACGGTTAAATAAAGCTGGTTATAAAATATATTATTTCCCATTAACAAAAATAATTCACTTTAGCGGAAAGAGCGCAGAAAAAAACTACAAAGTTGCAATCTCAAATCAATTATTAAGTAAAGTAAAATTTTTTAGGATTCATCATTCTATATTGAGCGCTAACATTATACTATTTTCAATCTTTGTTGTATCTCTGATTAAATCAATAATCATATTTTTTATTATACCATTTTCGAAGATATATAGAAAAAAGCTGGATGCTTATTTATTCACTATTCGTTCAATTTTAAATATTTAATTATATTCATTTTTTGAAAGGATAATTACTGAAATTGCAAATCCAAACATTATCCACATTGGGAAAAAATATATTGTCGAGCTAGCTGAAATCGCAGATGGAATAAATACCACCATAGATAAAAATAAAGACTCACTATAATATTGAATTGTCTTTTCAGAGGTTGTTCTTGAAATAATGAACAATTTATAAATTAGACTCAAAACCCAGAAAATAATTATTATTGCTACAAATACCCCTCCTTCAACTAATAATTCTATCCAAAAATTATGCATAGAAGTAAATCTTCCTGCAACTGGTCCTAGCATTTCTTGATTTGCCACCGTACCACCAGCTCCAAGACCAAGACCATATGAACTGAAAAATGCATTTAAACCATTTTCTACTAGTTCTCTTCTCCATTCGATTGATCCTCCAACATCTATTTCCCCGCTAAGAAAAAGGGTGAGCGCTTCGACAGAATTTGCGACTTCATTGATTCGAGGATTTTCACTTTCTCTTAATCCCTGTATACTCAAAGAGAATATAAAAAGTATAATCCAAACTATTGAAAGGGTTCCAATGTGTTTTTTTACAAAAATTAAATAAAGAGGAAATAATAACAAAAGACCAAGAAATACTGCTCTAGATGCTGCCATAACAATTATCGCAGTAATCGCAAGTGTTCCAATGATTTTAATATAATTTTTTTTACTGCATAAGAAAAATGGTAGAGAAATAACCATACAAATAGCTAAATCATTGGTATTCCAATGAAATCCTGTAGGTGGGCTAAACCTTGAGTACAAAAAAACATCTTCAAACCCTGAGAAATTAATTGGGTCTTTACCAAAAAGCATGGCTAAAGATGAATATGATGAAATTGGCATTCTAAAGCTTGTGAATGACTCAAATATGGCAATAATTATTTGAGCAATGATAAAAAAAGACAAAGTTTTAAATATTGTGTTAAGATTTTCAACACTATTAGAAAAAGAGATAATACTAAGTATAATAATTATTCCACAAATAATGTAAAAAATATATTTTAAACCCAAAATTAAATTTGGTGCCCAAACCAAAGAGAGTAGATACCACAAAAAAACCACAATTATTGCCTTAACATGATTATCAGAAAAAATGTCAAGACTCAACCTGTATTTGTTTTCTTTAACTTGATAAATCCAAATAATTGTTAAAATCGATAGTATTAAATGAAATAGATAAAAATCGCTAAAACTAATCGCCACTCCAATAATTGCAGAAACAATTAATGAAAGGATTATCGAATTTATATTTACCCTACTTAGTTTTCTTTTAAATATCATTTTTAAGGGACTTCGATATCAAGAAAATTTTTAATAGCTCAGAAATGCCTATTGAAATAGGAATGGCATAAATTAAAAATTTAGGAATTAAAAAAGAGAGGGTTAAAATACCAATGAAATTGGTCAAAACAGAAATTTGAGAGAATTTTTTTTCTTTCCCCAAAACTATCATCCATTGATTTCCCCATATATATCCAGGAACAACTAAGGGTAATAAAAAGCCAAACGCTCTTAAGTAGCTTTCTGATTCTAAAAATTGTTCACCCAATATTAACAAAATTATATTTTCTGATAAAAACCATACTATAATAAAAAATATTACTCCCATTGATAATACAATTTGACTGTAGGTTTTCATTCTATTATGTGCAATTTTTTTATCTTCTTTGTAGACTTTTACAACATAAGGGAAAAAAGATTCAAAAATAGGTGAATATAAAGTATTAAATGCTCTGTGAATTTTTGAAACACCAAAATAGTAGCCAACATAAATCGGGTTTGCAAAGTAACTCAGTAATAATATGCCAATATTATTAAAAATAGTTGGCAATGAAATAATAATAAAATTATATGTTGATGATTTTAGTACTGGTTTAATTTTTCCCCATTTATAAAGTCTTAATCGACCAACTTCTTTGATCATTGCAAATATTTGAGCTATGAATATCAGAAAGCTTGAAAAGGCGAGCAATGACAGATAAAGCCAAACATCAGCAGAAGATTTAACAAATAAAAAAGTCATGCAAAAGGCCAGGAGTCTAAAGATAATTTTTGTTATTGCTAGGTATTTAAATCTTTGCTTTCCTTTAAAATACCAAGAAGGGCTAAGGCTTTGAAAAATTATATCTATAGTTGATATAATTATTAGATAAGGCTTATTAATAAAAACAGGGTGTATAACTGAAATTAAGTATGCAAAAAATATTATTACAGGTAGTAAATAGAGCTTAAATGAAAAGATTTGACCTACGAGAAATTTATCCTTAGCAAGACTGGTATTTGAAGCAATGCTTTTAGTTGCAGAAACAGCAAATCCATATTCCAAAATTATCAAAAAAATAAGACCGATAGATTGAGATAATCCAATTTCCCCAATGTTTATAGGCCCAAATATTCTAGCTAAGAAAGGCAGTAAGAGTAAAAGTAGAATCGAGTCTGAAAAATTTGAAAAATAAAGATAAAATGGATTAGTTATTAAAGAACGATTAAAATTATTTAAAAATTTTGAATTCATTTAAATAATAAATTTGGCTTAAGAAAAGAAATCTATAATTGAGTCTACGATGCGAGTACTTGCTTTACCGTTTCCATATAAATTTTTTGAAAAATTACTTTCTTTCTTTGATATTTCACTAAAAGCTTCATAAATATTTTGTGGTTTGCAAACGATATTTGTTCCTTGATCTAGTAACTCAATCCATTCTGTTTTATCCCGAACAACAATGCATTTTTTTTTAGCAAAATACGATTCTTTCTGTAAACCACCACTATCCGTAATAACCATTTCGGAGTTTTTCAACAATGAGAGCATGGATAAATATCCTTGGGGTTCTATAAAGTTTATACTGCTTTTTATTTTATATTTTTCCATTTTATTTTTGGTGTGTGGATGAAGAGGCATAATTATTTTTAGTTTATTATTTATTTTATTTAGACTTTCAAAAATAGCTAATAACTTTTCAATTCTGTTAATATTTTCCCTTCTATGAATTGTTGACAGGATATAAGCTGGAGCTTTGTAATCTTCAAAAATATTACCTTTATAAGAGCTAAATTTTTTATAAATATCATACATTACGTCTCCTGAAAGGATTAAACCGTCTTTTAGGTTTTCTTCTTTTAAATTTTTAACAGCATTGTTTGAAGGACAAAATAATAGAGATGATAAATGATCTGTAATTATTCGATTATTTTCTTCGTGCATTGATCTATCAAAACTTCTCAATCCAGCTTCAACATGAAATAGTGGAACATCCAGTTTTTTTGCAGATAAACTTCCAGCTAATGTTGAATTAGTATCTCCATATACTAAAACACCGTCTATATTTTCTTTTAAAAGAAGTGTGCATATTTCTTTCGACATTTTATTTACCATTGGCCCGTATTTCATTTGATTAATATTCAAATTATATTTTGGCTTAGGAATATGCATTTCCTCAAAGAAAATATCCGACATGTTGTCTTCATAATGTTGACCAGTATGAATGATTACCTCTTTTATCGAACTAGTTGAATTAATTTTTGCAGAGATTGGAGAAGCTTTTATAAACTGAGGTCGAGCACCAATAATTGACGCAATTTTCAATAATCCTCCAATGAAGAAACAACAGATCCATCAAAATAAAAATTTTCACAAGTACTTTTTCCATTAGATCTAAAATCTAATCGATCTCCTTTTTTATCAACCCATCCAATAATTTTACCCGGATTACCAACAATCAAAGCGAAATCTGGGATGTCATCTAAAACAACAGATCCTGCGCCTATTAAAGCATATTTTCCTATAGTTATTCCACATAAAATTGTTGCATTAGCACCCACCGAAGCTGATTTTTTTACTAAGGTTTTTTGATATAATTCAGATTCATTTTGAGGAAATTCAGATCTTGGTTTTTTTATATTTGTAAAAACAGCTGAAGGACCACAAAAAACATAATCTTCAAGCTCAACTCCTTCGTATACAGAAACATTGTTTTGTATTTTAACATTATTTCCTATAATAACATTATTTGAAATATTTACATTTTGTCCAAGCGAACAATTCTGCCCAATCGTAGAATTTGATTGAATGTGTGAAAAATGCCATATTTTAGAATTTTTTCCAATTATTACATTCTCATCTATGAAAACTGTTTCATGCACAAAATAGTTTTTCTTTTTCATCCTAATCTGTTTTTATCTCAAGCGAATTCGTGGCCATTTCCAAGATTTTAATAACATCAATACCTTCATCTATATTTGCCTTTTTAACTTGAGCTCCTTTTAAAATTTCAATGAAATATTTCAATTCATTTTTGAGAGGCTTTGTATCTTTATATTTTATATTTTTTGAATCTTTATTTTTTAATTTTAAAGATGACAGATTACCTTCAATTAAACTATCTTTTTCGTAGAAAGACAAAGTTTTGTCATCGCTAGCATCATCAAAATGTACACTGCCTTTTGATCCAATTATAACTAACCTGTGTTCTTTAAATGGGTGAAGCCAACTTACATATATATGACCTTGAATTTCGTTAGGGTATTTTAAGTAGGTCATCGTTGTATCATGAATATTTTTTTGCAAAAAATCTCCACCCATGGAAAAAACTTTATAAGGAAATGATTCTGATAAAAATTGAAAAATGGAAATATCATGAGGAGCAAAACTCCAAAAAACATCTTCTGTTCTTCTTACAGTGCCCAAATTTAGTCGATTGCTGTAGATATATTGTATATTTCCAATCATTCCATCTTCAATCATTGATTTAATCTTTAAAATTGCAGGATGAAATAATAAAAGATGCCCGACAATAAGCTTGCCATTGTATTTTGACAAATATGACTTGATTTCTTTGGATTCTTTTACAGATAAAGATAGAGGTTTTTCTACAAGAACTGGCTTATTGTACATAATAATTAATTTGGCTAGTTCTGTATGTGTTTTTGCTGGAGTTGCAATTATGTAGCCACTAAAGTCTTTTTTAAAGCTTTCTTTCACGCTGTTAAAACATACTATTTCAGGGAATAAAGATTTTACCCTATTTAATTTTTGTGAATCAACATCAACACATCCAACATTAATATCAAGCTCAATAAGCGTTTTGATATGGTTCAGTCCCCAATTACCCACTCCAACAACACAAATACTAATTTTTTTCAAAGCTTATCAATACCTAAAAATGATTTGCAGAGTTGAAAAAATAAAACCTAAAATTGTTGAAACAATTAAAAACATAAAGCGATTTGGAAGACTTTTGTTAATTGGTGGAACTGCTTCATCGAGTATATGTAAAATAGGTGACTGCTTCACCTCTTCAATTCTTGCAAGCTCTAATTGCTGTTGAAGGGTTAAATAAACCTCCTTCTTTACCTCAACCTCTCTAAAGAATTGTGAGTAAAGCATAAAAAGTTCTGGGGAGTCTTCATATCCACGATTTCGCTCTTTAAAATCCTTTAGTTCGAGCTCTGATTCTTCAAGTTCGTTCTTAACTATTGAAAGCCGTTCTGAAATAAATAATTTCTCTTTAGTTGATTGAGCTGAATTCTCTTTTTGAATGTATGTTTCTACCTGACTTCCAATGTAGTTAGCTATGTTTGCTGCTAAAATAGGGTCTTCAAAAATTGTAGATATTTTTATTAGGCCAGAAATTCTATCTTCTGATACACTCACATGGTCGTTAAATTTTTTAATAGCTTTTTCAATACTCTTTGTCGAATCTAGTTCGTTCTCTTTAAAAAAACTGAATGACCCAATATTGTTAAGGCCCCATAAACTAATTAGATCTGTTGAATTTCCATTTACAGTAACCCATTTTTGATTTACAGCTTTATTAGCAATTAAACGCGACTTTACTACATCAGGTATGTTAAAGTTTTGATCATTATCAGGTGAATTCATACCTAAATTCGCTGCTAAAGTTTGAAGCTGACCAAATCCTTGGCTAATGTCTTTTTTTGCTGGATATAGCGAAATTTCAGCTTCATAATATTTTTTAAATAAAAAAGATGATGCCGTGCCAAAAAACGTGAATATAATGGTAACTAATAAAATATATAGTTTTTCATTCAATAAGACCTTCAAAAGAACTTTGAAATCAATAGAATTATCTACAACAATCTTTGGTTTATTGCTATCTTTTTCATCAGATTCAAAATCAGGATAGTAATTTTTAAGACGATTGAGAACATCAATATTTATTGTTGTATAACCTTTTTCATAATTAATCAAAGTGGCCCTAGATACACCCATTTTTTCAGCCATATCCTCTTGTCTAATATCGTTTACCAGGCGATAACGCTTTATTTTTTGCCCCAAAGAGATTTTTTTAATTTCCACTACTACTCTGATTGATAATTAGTGATAATGAAAGTAAGGTGGTTGCGATACTTCCTGCTTGAGAAGAAACAAGTGAAAAAGCCTCCCATCCAGAAATATCTTCTTCTCCACTTATTTTCCTCTGATTAACAATAATGGTTGAGCCTTCTTTGACTTTTGGAGAACGCCATGAGGATATAGGTGTAGAAATTCCATTTGGCTGAATGATGTAAATGTTTTTTTTCTCAGCAAAAGAGGTAAATCCGCCTGCTTTGTTGATGTATTTCTTTACTGATTCATTTTTTTTAAAACTTACATAGCCAGGAACGTTTACTTCACCTTCAATTAGAACAAGGCCAGATTTTTTTAGAACGTTTAGGCTGTCGCCATCATTAAGAATAAAACTTTTATCTAACCACCCAATTCTTAAGCTATCCCTATAAATTTCTATACCATCTTTCAATGCAAATTTGGTAAAGCCTCCGGACATCTCTATAATGCTAGAAAGCGTCGTTAAATTATTTACAGGATATATACCTGGAGTGTTGATTTCTCCTGTTATTTTTATTGATTCAATATCTTCAAAAAATTTATTTGGGCGAATTGTTATTAGATCGCCATTTTTAAGAGGAATATCTTCTTCTATGCTTGTATTAATCATTAGAGGTTTTTCATTGGTAGGGTTTTTTCTGAATATTGTTATGCTAGACAAGTTAATCGACCTGTAAAAGTCTTCATCGTCAATTGACATTGTTGCATTTAATAAATCACTCATCTTCATTTTAGGATTGTATGGATATTTTCCTGGATTTTTAATTTTACCTTGAATATTTACAAATCTCTTAAAATCTGGCTTTATAGGAATATGGATGCTATCACCCTGAGAGATATTAAAATAAGAGGTTTTACTATCGTCCAACATAAATCCATCATTACTTGGATTTTTATCTTTATAAACAAAAGTATAGTTTGATGACCTAGTTGCCCTTCCGCCAGCATACTTAATTAAATCACCAAGCTTTTCTTTATCAAGAATTTCGTAGTAGCCAGGGTTTAGAATTCTCCCTGTAATAGGAACTGTAGACTTCCTGGCAGGTACATGTATGATATCTTGATCCATAAGCCTAATCTCGCTTAATGACTTACCTTTAATTAAATAGTCATACAAATCGAGAGTGCCAATAAGTTCATTATTTCTAATTATTTTTATATTTCTAAGTGATCCTTTAATGTCAACTCCACCTGCCTGAATTAATCCACTTATAACGTTAGAAAATGGATGAACTATGTGTACTCCAGGAATATTAACGTATCCAACAAAATGGACATTAATAGATTTTAATTCACCAAGTGTTAAATCAATGAATGATTTTGGTGATGAAGTCAAAAGAGTAGAATAAACTCTTGAAAATTTAGAAATAATATGTTGCTTAGCTTCATTTAGTGATTTTCCACTTAAATACAAAACACCGATCTTTTCAAGAAAAATTTGGCCATCTCTATTAATGATTTTATTGAAAGTCGAATTAGATTCACCCCAAAGTGAAATTATTACCTCATCCCCTGGTCCAAGAATGTAGTTTTTCGATATGGGCAAGTTCTGCCAGAAAGACGTAGTGTCTCTATTGGAGAAAAAGGAATATCCAATGTAGGGCATTGCTTCAACAGAATCTTCGTAAAACTTGAGCTTTCTAAGCAATTGGTCAGTATTAACCAACAAGGATTCTATATCCTTTCTAGAATAAATTAGTTTGTCAGGAAGAGCTGTACTTTTAGCAATGTTTTCCGCGTTTGATATATCGTCCGGTTTTTGAAGAGATTGTCTTTCCAAGACCCTTTTATACTCATCTTGAAGTTTTTGAAGCTCTTGAAATGTTTGAGCGAAAAGAAGAGTTTTGCAACCAAATAAAACAAAAAAGATAATTTTAATATATTTCATGCTCAATATTAGCGATTATTGACATAATGTCAAAATAATTATATATGATGTAAAATTATTTTTATATTATATATCTTCGAAAACTTTACTTTATGTACATAAATTAAAATAATCTATATTCAATTGAAAAAAGTAATGTTTTGGTTCTTTGAATAGATCCTGACTCGAATTCCTCATTCCATACATTTTTATTTGAATCAACAAATCCATAATGCTCAAAATACTCATTTTCATATTCAAGATACAAAGATAAGTGGTCTTTTTTAAAACTTATAGAAAAAACATATTCAAATTTTGTTTCTGGTGGAAAATTAAATGCAACTCCATGTCTTTCAAAGTTTAAACTATATAACAAGGTCAAATGATTTCCATTGTAACCAAAAAAACTCAGAATATCATCTGAATCAGTTCCACCATGAGGCCCCCATCTTCTTTCTCTGTAGGACATATAGTTATATTTTTTTTCATCATACCAATTTGATGTAGCTATCGTGTTATAAAAAGTCCCCTGTAGCAATCTTGCATATTCGAACCCAAATAATAAATTATTATTACCAAAAGCTCCATATTTTCTAAAACCTAAGTTTATTGCATTTGAATTATCATAATAAAGTTCATTATGTGCAAAAAATCCGCGAGGTACAGCATATTCAAAGAATATTCTTAAACCTGTAGGGTTATTGTTATAACTAACATAAAAATCATTGATTGTGGTCCAATAATTGATATTTTTCTTTGTTATATGAACAAAAATGGCATCATTTGAATTCCAATGAATATCTCTACCACCGCTAACAATGTGCTTAGTTAGACCAAATTCTATATTTCTTAATTTTAATTCAATATCAAAATTTGTTAAAAAATATTTAAAATTTCTTTGGTTTCTAAATGCAGAGGAAGATGAATACTTTACCTTGTAATCAATTATATTTGCAATTTTCTTCCAATTACCCGATGATATAAAAAAATGATTATAACCTTTAGAATTATTTGACAAAACTAAACTATTATGAATTCCAGGACCCCACCACTGATTCCAATTTCCATAACCTAATGATAAGTAATTATTTTTATATACAAAACCTAAGTTTTTAAGATAATTATTATTTGAACCAGCTTCTAACGGGACATCGTTTAAAACAGAAAAAGTCTTTTCTTTTACTGGCAAGAAGTATTCGTACTCATTACTATTAAATACTTGAGGCTCAATAGAAAGAATTAGGTGTTTTTGACTTAAAAAAAATAAAAAAGACTTATATGAACCAAAACCCTTGGGAAAGTAAAGACCATTCTTATTTTGAAAATTAGGAAGATTTGTATTGATATAGTAATGTTTATTGAAAATCAAGTTAAAATAAGATTTTTCAACTGATTTAACGTTTTTGTGGAGTGCTATTTCTTCTTGAATTCTTTTTATAAACGAAAAGTTTATTCTTTCTTGAGCAAATAACTTATTTAACTGAATAATGAAAAATAAAATGATTAGTGCTATTTTTTTCATTTTATACAAGTATTAAAGATTCTATTTAAAAGTTAAGTTATAACTTAAACTCAAGCCTATTACATTGCTTATAAAAGATTTATCAATCTTATTAAAATTAAAGTTTTTTATACTCTCGTGTTCGATAATTAGACCATAATTGAATCTTCCATAATGATAAACAAATCTTAAGGACAGCTCTCTTTTTATTTCAGGAAATTCATTGGTTGTAATGCCATGACGCTCATAATTATAGCTAAGCAATGAAGAATAATTTCTAGAAACAAAACCAAACATTAAAATTTTATCATCTGAGTCTGATCCTGAATGTGCTGCCCATCTTCTACCATTAAAGGTAGAAAAAAGGTAATTATTTCTATTATAAAAATTTTCACTTAAAATATTTCCTCTAAAGAAAGTTGGATTAAGAGTATGTGTGCTGTTTTTCGTGCTCATTGCTTCAACGCCAAAAAATAATTTTAAATCATTAATGGATGAGTATTTTTTAAAACCAATTATATAGCCACTTGCATGATCCCAATGCGATTTTAGATCAGTAAAATTTGCTCTACTATCATCGGTTCCAAATTCTAAATACAAATGCAAATCGTCTAATGGAAAATAAAAATTAATGAACCCAACTAATAACTGATCCCACGGATCCCAATAATCAGGTTCTCCTACGATAGAATACTTACTTTTATTATTACCAAACAGCGGTTCAAATGATAAATTTAAAGCCTTTTCAATGTTCCATTCTATTGATGGATCAGCACCTGAGAGGTGTACTCTATTAAAACCAATAGTTACAGCGGGATTGCTGTAATAGGTTAAAGTGGCAGAAAGGCTGTTGTGAAAAAAAGGGCCTTTCTCACTATCTCTTTCTGAAATAAAGTATTTAAAATTAATTCCATATTTTGAAAATCTTATTTCATCAAAACTACTAATAAAATAATGATTAAATCCTTCAGAATTATTAGACATTGATAGTGACGAATGAAATCCAGGTCCAATCCACATTTCTTGATTTGAAAATCCAGCACTAATATTGTAAAAAAGAACTCCAAGTGAAGAATTAATGATTTCGTATTTTTTTAAATTATTACTTACAAAACCTTTTTCATTCAAATAGCTATGTGTATTTATTTTTGTGTTTAGATAATATTGTGAATCTAATCTTTTATTTTTTATTGTAGGTTGAAATTGAAAAAATAAAAACTTATTGATATATGACAAGGATAACCCTGTATAATTACTAAAATATTTGTTTGCAATTATATGACCACTATTTTCAGAGTTTGGATGCCCAGAATTATAAAAAGAAGTGGATGTAAATGATGATAAAAATCCAGTCTTTTTGCTGGAAAAAAAACCTGATCTTATAAATGAAGATGATGTAAAATTAGCTTCAAGTTGATCAAAATTTATAATGTGGTAAATAGGATTAGCATAATGCTGAAAAATAGATTGGGCGGCGTTAAGATTTTGTAAATTGTAAATAAAATAAAAAGAGAAAAATATATATATATTTGTTCTATTCTCGTGATGAAACAATTTCATTTGAACCAGGTGGTGGAAAAGGGGTAAGAGGTCTTTCTCTTTTTGAAACTAATAAAGTTTTTTCATCGCAATCATATTTCAATAATAATTTGTTTACAAGAGTGAGTGATTTTTTTTTTGATAAAATAGCAATAGCAGTAAATAAAATTAATCTAATATCTAAAAGTAAATTTCTTTTATTTATATAAAATAAGCCCAACCTACTTTTCCAAGGCCTTATCAGCTGATTATAATCTAAATCTGGGTCAACTGAATCTTTTAATATTTCACCTTCATCTGAAAAAACAATAGAAGCGAAATCTGTTATTCCCGGTCGTAAAGTTAACAATACTTTTTCTTCATCAGTATATAAGTCTGTTTCTCTTTTTACATTTGGTCGAGGACCAACAAAACTCATATCGCCCTTAAATATATTTATAAAATTAGGTAGCTCATCGATTTTATATTTTCTAATTAATTGACCTAAAGGTGTTATTCTTTCATCGTTATCAGAGGTAGAGTCAACGCCACTTTTATCTGCATTTATGACCATCGAACGAAACTTAATCATTTTGAAAATCTTCTCTTTTTTTCCAACTCTTTCAGCTATGTAAAAGGGTGATTTTTTATCTTGATTCCAAATAAGAAAAGAAAAAATAATTATAATAGGTGAAAAAATAATTATAAATATAGATGAAAAAAATATATCAAATAATCTTTTAAGCATATATCAATTATAAAATTGAATAATTTTATCACATATATATTCAACGTCGCTATTACTTATAAATACATTCATAGGAATCATTATACATTTTTTAAAAAATTCTTCAGTTTTAGGCAAATGTTGATTAAATCCTAAATTTTTAAATTGATGAACGCCTTTACCTCCCCATTGTACTAATGTTCCAATACCATTTTGTGATAAGAATTCTTTGAGATCGTTTCTATTTTCTGCTTCAAATTCATAGTTTTGAAAGACGTCAAAGTGATCTGGGTTGCTATTTGGGGCAGGTGGTAATTTTATTTGCTCAACAGATTGAAGTTGGTCTTGATACATTTGAGCAATTTCTCTTCTCCTCAAAATAACTTTGTCATAAGTTTTAAATTTATCTAACAATATTGCTGCCTGAATATTATCAATCCTTGAATTTCTTCCCCATCTTTTAACTTCGCCATCTACATCACGACCATGGTCATGAATTTGGTATATTTTATGAAATAATTCTTCATCTTGAGTTAAAACCCCGCCAGCATCTCCAAGACAGCCCAACACTTTTGCTGGAAAAAAACTGATGCAAGAGGCAAGCCCAAATGTGCCTGCATGTCTATCTTTGAATTTTGACCCTAAAGCTTGCGCAGCATCTTCAATAATAAATAAATTATTTTTTAATGCAATTTCATTAATTTTATCCATGTTGCAGGTTCTACCATTTAACTGAGTTGGCATTATACCAACTGTATTTTCTGAAATTGCATCTTCAATTGCTTCAGGACAAATTAAATTATCATCCCCAATATCTACAGGAACAGGTATTCCGCCAGAAACCTTAATTGCTGAAGCAGTTGCAAGCATAGTATGTGATGATATAATAATTTCATCATTAGGATTTATACCAATCGCCTCAAGATATATCTCCATAGCATCTGTAGCATTTCCAACCCCAACTGAATATTTTGAAGTTGTATAATCTGCTAACTTTTTTTCAAAATCTAAAACTGCTTGTTGTAAAATAAAGCCTCCGGTAGATGATACCTCATCAATTATTTTGAGTAAATTTTCTTTATCATCAGACCATAGTCTTGGGTATTCAAAAAAAGGGACATTTCTCATTGCAGTCATTGTTATCCTTAATTATTTATAATGTTCTTAGTTTTTTCTACAATTTCATAAACTGAAGTGTAGTAGGTTTTTTCAAGAACCTTTGAAGTGGGGGCTGGGGCATCCGGTAACGCTATTCTTTTTGGAGGACTTAATAAAGTATTTAGCGGTATATGTTCTATTGTCTTAGAAAAAACCTCAGCTGAGAAACCTGATGACAACCAGCCCGAATCTACGACTAAAAAACGTTTAGTTTTGACTACAGATTGAACAATCAAATCAATATCAAAAGGATTTAATACACGAATATCAATAACTTCTACACTATAATTTTCCAAAATAAGCTCTTTTGCTGCTACTCTAGCAAGAAACGATGCATGTCCGGAAGCAATAATTGTGATATCGTCACCTTTTTGTGTTGTGAGAGGATGAATTGATTTTAAATCAAGCTCTTCAACGGGCGGTAAATAATCCTCTTGCTCATAGAGCCATCTATCGTCAATGTAAACTACTGGATCAGGACAAAGTACTGAAGAAATCATTAAATCCCTTGCGTCTGCAACACTTGATGGCATAACCACTCTTAAGCCAGGAACGTGCGCAAACCATGCGTGTAATGCTTGAGAATGCTGAGCCCCTTGTTCTCCTCCCCTATTAATTATTCCACGTATAGTAACAGCAGGATTAGCTTGCCCCCCAAGCATATGTGACCATTTCGCAGCTTGATTTACGACTGCATCCATAGCATAAAGCATAAAATCCATTCTGGGTTGCACAACAATAGGCTTCATTCCCGCTAGTGAGGCACCAACTGCGGCGCCCGTACAAGCCGATTCAGAGACCGGCGTATCAATTATTCTTTCCTCACCATATTTTTTGTCAAGATCAGTCATAGAATTACCAACATACCAAGGACTCCAAAGCCCTTGACCAATAACAAAAACTTCTGGATAATTATCTAACAAATATTCAAATGCAGCTAAAATAGCTGTTCCATAATTATATTTTATTTTGTTACTTCCTTCCAAAACTATTCCTCGTGGTGATAGACATATTTCAAAGTTGAACTTTGATCTGGATATGGATCCTTGAGAGCTTTTTCCCAAGCTATATTTACTTCTTCATCTAGTTTTTTATTTAAATCAGCTTCAAGATCTTTCGTCCAAATTCCCTTTAAAATCATAGCATTTGACAGTCTAGATATTGGGTCTCTTAATTTCCAATTCTCAACATCTTTTGTTGATCTTTTAACTCCTACATCAACGTCATCTCTCCAATCGACATGACCATACCATCTGTAAGTAATTAATTCTATAAGTCTCGGCCCTTCTCCACATCGAATATCATTTATTAATTCTTTGCTTGAATTTGCAATAGCAACTACATCATTACCATCAACAAGTTTATAGGGAATATCATTAGCAATTGCAAACCTAGATACCATATCGCTGGGTTGTCTAAGAGAAATATGCATATGGCTAGCAAAAAGGTTATTTTCAATTACAAATAGCATCGGGGTACTAAGTACTTTCGCCAAATTAAGTGATTCATGAAAAAGCCCTTCTTCAGCAGCTCCATCACCAATATAAGCGCAACCAATATCAGTAGTTTTTTTCATCTTAGCAGCTAAAGCAGCCCCAACTGCCAAAGGAACAGTTCCAGTTACTATTGGAACAGAGCCATAAAAACCATTTGGTTGATCCCATAAGTGCATTGAGCCACCCATACCCCTTGAAAAACCAGTAGCTTTCCCTAAAATTTCAGCAAATAATTTATGAAAATCAGGATTGAGAGCAAGAATATGCGAATGTGATCTATGCGCCCCAAAAACACGATCTGTTTTTTGTAGATATTTTGAAATACCTACTGCTATAGCCTCTTGGCCCACACCCAAATGTACAGGTCCGCCAATGAATCCATTTTTTCTTCCAAAAGCTAATTGTTGCTCAGCTTTTCTTATGATTAACATCGATTTAAGCATATCAGTTAATGATGCATCATCTTGGCCGTCAAGATTTAAAGGGGAATGAAGCTTTGAAGGATCAGATAAACTTTTTAATTCATTTTTCATGATTGTTTTTTAGCTCTGCGACAAGTACAAATTTAAAAGCACTATAACTTATTTTAAGAATATTGTCAACAAAATCAGAAATTTTTCTTGCAATTCTTTCGTTCGAGAGTTTTGAAATTAAGGGCATTAAATAACTTATGCTACCATAAAACCTTAAATCTCTAATATGATAGTGTTGTTTTAATTTTTTTAGCCTTCTAATACTTGGCATATTTTCTAGTGTCATTTTTGACCGATTAGAATTTCTAAAGTGCAAATAACGATTCATCTTATAAATTGGATTATTATTTAATGAATCAACGCAAATAAACTTTCCCCCAGGAGATAATACTCTTCTAATTTCTGAATCAACAACTTCTTGTTTGCCATAACTTAAGCTACCAGCACAAATAACAAATGTAAATGTATTATCTTCAAAAGGTAAATTTTCTATATCAGCAACTATTGTTTTTAAATTATTTGCCCTATTAAATCTTTGCTCAAGAACTTCTAAAGATTTTTTAGATATATCTGAAGCTATAACATTTGATCCAGTTTTTAACAATGAATAGGTGTGTAATCCAACACCAGATCCAATCTCAAGAACCCTATCGCTCCTTTTAATTAATTGGTAAATTTTTTTTTCATAAAATAAATACGGAGGTTTTAAGTATTCAGACATACTTTCTGACCCATTCAAAAAATTGATATTTTTTTTAAGTAATAATTTTTCAGCGCGTTTTTCAAAGCGGTTATATTCAATCTTTTTATCAGAGTTTGACATTATTTAAATCAATTCTGTATTTACCATAGCCGCTCCATGGTTCTTTTATTTTTTGAACTGGGGAAAAACCAAAAATTATTTTAAACAAACCAACTATGACACCCAAACCATGGATGAAGTGATATAAGAAGAAACTTCCCGGCATAGTAATTAAGTATGAAATTCTTTTATATCTCTTTGCCTGTTGCATTGAAGATAATATTGATAGAAAAAAATAAAATAACATTACAGACAAAAATATATTATTAATTAGAGAGGAATGATTAGAAAGCAATAAGCCCCCAATTACTCCAGCTGAAAATACACCTGTTACAGCATGACGATACGCAAATGTATACTTCGAAAGGTACCACATATATGCATTGTAGGGTGCTTCCAGAAAAAACTGTTTTTTAAAAAAAGAAAGGATGGATGGTTGATTAAAATAAATTGCAGAAATTTTTGGATTTAACCATATGCTACCCCCACATTTAATTATTCTTCTATTAAATTCATA
>MDTG01174127.1_pt1 | contig 18241 bp, 17 predicted proteins | sample 811421 | NCBI WGS metagenome assembly MDTG01 (sample SAMN05326645, study PRJNA326480) | marine metagenome | isolation source: seawater | place: Pacific Ocean: South East | collected 2011 | reverse complement strand
TTCTTTCTGCATTACCGCCTTTATTAATGATTGTAGTGCTTAGTCAGCATAAATTCACAGAATTTTTAATTCCAAATACAAATACGAACGATTCTCAAAAAAGGTTTGAAAAATCTTGGCTATATTTATCTATATTTGCAGAATTTGCACATCATTCAAAAGATTATCGACTTGCTGCAATTTATTTTTTAAAGTTATATACGCTGACAAAAAATACCGATTTTTTAAACCAATTAATTAGTGCCTATATAGCTAGCAAAGATTTGAAAAATGCACTGTTATTTGTTGATGAGTATCTTAGCTATCAAAAAACTGACGATTTGTTGGCGCTAAAACTAGCCCTAACGTTTAAGTATGAAATATTAAGTAATGATCCCGATGAGAATTTAGTATTTAATTTTCACTCCAGATTAGCTAATAAAAAAGTCATTAGATATTTCCATATGCTAGATTTTACATCCTCTGAGTATCTGCAGGCTGTTAACATTTTTCGTCGCGAGAGGGAAAGTATTTCCTTAGACAAACCGAATGAATTCTTACTCTATCTGATGGTAGCTGGCAACTCGTGGCAAGAGGCACAATTTCAAATTAAAAACCTTAAAGAATTTGGAATGTTGCAATCAAATAGCGTAGAAATTGTCTTTCGTGAACAGTTGAAAAAAGGTTCGTTGGATACTTTATTAGAGTGGGTTGAATTTTTGGAAACAAAGCATGGCATCAAACCTCAGTTTTTAATGATGAAAGCAGAAATTTATAGGGAGCAACAAAAAAAAGAGCTTGTTATTAATACTTTGAGAAAAGCGGTTAAAGCTTTTCCTTCTAATAATCAATTAATTTTCTTGAAAGCTGTTTATTTGTTTAATTATAATTTGTTGGTCGAAGCCAGTACTGACCTAAATTTATTGCTAGTGCATGGCTACAGGCAGAACGAGGTTCATTTTTTTTTAGGAGCTATTGCTGAAGCTAGCGGCTACTATGCTGAAGCGATTAAGCATTTGCTATTTATAACAAACTCAGATTCAGAAATTTATTTTATTTCTCGAAAAAAAATTGCTCAATTAATGTTTTCGTCTGATCAATTTGGAAAAGCGTTAGAATTACTCGTTTCGCTTCAAATAGATTTTCCGGATAAATTTGTAGAGATTGCTCAATTTGAAGCTGATTCATTAATAGAAAAAAATGAATTTGAACTAGCGATGACTGTTCTTAATGATTCATTATCAAAATTAAATTTTAATCGTGATCTTGTATATACAAGGGCGCTTGTTGCCGAAAAGCTCGGTGAAATTGAGTTAGTTGAAAATGATTTAAGAAAAATCTTATCATTTTTTCCGAATGACGCAGATGCTTTAAATGCCCTCGGTTATTCGCTAACAAACTTTACTAGTCGTTACGAGGAGGCTTATCAGTTGATAAGAAAAGCTCTTGAGCTTAAGTCGGATAGTTTTTATGTGCTTGATAGTATGGGTTGGGTTTACTTTAAATTAGGAGACCTTAAGCGCTCGATTTTTTACCTCGAAAAAGCTTATGAACTTAGTCAAGACGAAGAGATAACCCAACATTTAGTTGAAGCCCTGAATGCTAATGGTGAATTTGAAAAAGCTAGGTTTATTTTGGAAAAATTATGAGCATCAGAACTGCTAGTTTATGTGTAATCATTGTCTTTTTTTCCGGATGCTCATCCATCAGTGATAACTATAAATTAAAAAATGACGTTTCCAAAGAGGTATTTGACCTAACCAGCTATAACTATAATTTAGACTATCATGGTAAAGGCAGTATTAATTACCGCGGGGAGTTAATTCTCTTTCTATTTACTTGGATAAATCGAGAAAAGTTAATTTCAATAGTAATTACAGACCCTTTTAAAATAAATGAGGTTCTTATTATTTTGGATAAAAAAAATGTTTTTGTAGAGTCGAAAAGATTTACATCGAGCAATTCGTCAATAGTCTTAGACTCATTTAAGGATAATTTGTTTGCGAAGAAAATTCTTGGGGAAGTGTTGCTATGGATAAAGAAATCTATTGATTTTGAGGCTGCAGATAGTTCAGAAGATAATTCGTGTTATAAAACTGTGAAGAAATTGGCTTGGAAGGGTCGAATTGACAGTTGCGGTTCAACCAGTAAGAAAATAGACTTAGAAGTGAAAGATTTAGAAATTAAATTGATTTTTCGAACGATGAATGGAGAAAAGCGATGAAATCGGTCTGGTCAGCGCCAGCAAAAATCAACCATTTTATTCATGTTTTGGATAAAAGAGATGATGGTTATCACAACATACAGACAATTTTTCAATTTGTCTCTTTAGCTGATAAGCTTGAGCTTGCCATTCGAGATGACGGGCAAATAGTTGGTTGCTATGATCTCCAAGGATTGGAATTTAAAGATGATTTGATTTATAAAGCCGCCCTACTATTAAAGAAAATATCAGGAACTGAACTTGGCATTAATATAGATTTAGACAAAAAAATTCCAATGGGTGGAGGCTTAGGTGGAGGTAGTTCTAACGCGGCTACTATGCTAGTTGCACTAAACGTATTATGGAAATTAGATTATCCTATTTCCAAATTAATGTCTTTAGGTGCTGAATTAGGTTCGGACGTGCCGATTTTTATATTCGGACAAGCTGCATGGGCGGAGGGACGTGGGGAAATTCTTGAACCCATTACTACTTTATCAGAAAAAGTAGTCTTACTGTTATTTCCAAACGTAAAGGTTTCTACAGAAGTGGTGTTTGCAGATCGATCATTACCAAGAAGTTCAGCACCTGTTAAGAAAACAGAGTTAGAAGCCGTTAATTTACGAAATGACTTTCAGGATGTGACCAATAAAATATATCCGGAAGTAGAAAATGCCTTCATATGGCTATCGGAACGTTGTGACAAGGTTCAAATGAGTGGAACCGGGTCTACTTTATTTGTGATGTTCGATTCACAAAGAGAGGCGGAAGAAATTAGAGAATCGGTTCCAAATAACTGGGGAGCAGTTGTGACAAATAGTTTGAATAATTCGCCTTTACTTAATAGTCTTAAAACGTATCATAGTATGGCATCTTGGTAGTATAATAGAATCAATTGGGGTGTAGCCAAGCGGTAAGGCACGGGGTTTTGATCCCCGCATTCCCAGGTTCGAATCCTGGCACCCCAGCATAATTATACATATTTACGGGGGATTTAATTGGACGTGCACTCGAACGATTCTCAAATGATCTTTAGTGGCAATGCCAATGAGCAGCTGGCTCATGCTGTAGCTGATCACTTGGGGATTCCGTTGGGGAAGAGGATAGCTGAACGTTTCAGTGATGGAGAAATAATGGTCGAGATCCTTGAAAACGTGAGGGGTCGAGACGTTTTCGTGCTACAACCTACCTGCGCCCCAGCTAATGAAAATTTCATGGAACTGCTTATTTTAGTTGATGCGCTAAAACGAGCTTCAGCACAAAGCATTACAGTAGTTATTCCTTACTTGGGCTATGCTCGACAAGATAGGAGGCCCCGTTCCAGTAGGGTCCCAATTACGGCGAAATTAGTTGCAAATATGATTTCTAGTGTTGGAGCGGATAGAGTTTTGACATTGGACTTGCATGCGGAACAAATTCAAGGGTTTTTTGATATACCAATGGATAATGTTTATGCCTCGCCAGTGCTTCTAGGGGATATATGGAAACATAAATATGAGGATTTAGTTGTAGTTTCGCCAGATGTTGGGGGTGTTGTACGTGCAAGGGCGATTGCTAAAAGATTGGACGAATCAGATTTGGCGATAATCGATAAAAGACGTCCAAAAGCGAATGAAGCAGAGGTCGTGAACATTATTGGTGATGTGCAAAACCGTACTTGTGTCATGGTGGACGACATTGTTGATACGGCGGGGACATTATGTGCCGCATCAAAGGCGCTGAAAGAAAGGGGCGCATTGAAAGTTGTAGCATATTGCACTCACGCGGTGCTTTCTGGAAAGGCGCTGGACAATATTGAAACTTCTGAGCTTGACGAGTTAGTTGTCACGGATACTGTACCACTTTCAGATAGAGCAAAAAAATCGTCAAAAATTCGGTGTGTCTCTGTCGCCGGTCTAATTGGTGAAAGTATTAATCGAATTTACCTCGGTCAATCTCTAAGTTCTATGTTCGTAGATTAACTTTGTACATGAAACTATATTTGTGGAATAATGCTTCGTTCAATAGAGTTGTTTTCAAGAATTGGGTAAATAAAAGTGGAAAATCTGAAAATTAAAGCGGAAAGTAGAACTGAAAAAGGTAAAGGTCCAAGTCGAAGGCTAAGGAGAGACGGTTATTTTCCAGGCATAGTTTATGGTAATGGAGAGCCTAAGAAGATTAAAATTAACCATAATAATATGCTTAGATGTTTGCAAGATAGTGGTTTCTACTCAAATATTCTTACTTTAGAGATTGGGTCTCTCGAAGAGAAAGTTTTCCTTAAGTCTCTTTCTAGGCACCCTGCTAAGAAACAAATACTTCATGCTGACTTTCAAAGAGTTAATGAAGACGCAGAAATTTCGATAAAAGTACCAATAAAATTAATTAACGAGGATAAATGTATCGGAGTGCGATTAGGAGGCGGAGTTGTCTCAAGACTTCTTAATGAAGTTGAAATATTATGTTTACCTAAAAATCTTCCAGCTTCTATAGATATTGATATAGAAAATATTGAAGCTGGACAATCCGTTCCCATTGGGGAATTAGCCTTACCGGAGGGAGTAAGGATTGCGGCTCTAGCGAAGGGAGGCGATGCCTCAATAAGCGTCGTAAGGATTTCAACACCTAAAGGAGCGCTGGAAGAAGATATAGAAGATACCGCTGAAAATGACGGGGCAGAGGATAGTCAGGAAAGCGGTAACCCCGAAAGCGGATAGTTTTTGTAAGTCTGAAAATTAATTTATGAAATCTCTCGTGGTCGGTTTAGGAAATAAGGGGTTTAACTATAAAGCTCAACGGCATAACGTGGGTTCAGAAATTGTTTCAAAAATTTGTAAAATAAAAGATATAACATTAATTGAACGCGCAAAGTATAAGGCCAAGATTGGGCAAGATTCTAATCAAGTAAGCTATCTAATTCCTAGTACATATATGAATCTAAGTGGGCAATCGGTTGCTCTTTTTCTCAAGAATAAAAAAATTGACTTTTCTTATGTATTCGTTATCCACGACGACATAGATTTAGATGTTGGCATTGTTCGGTTAAAAAAGGGTGGGGGTACCGGTGGCCATAACGGTTTAAAAAGTCTGATTGGCTCATTAGCCTCGGATGCTTTTAACCGAATAAGGATCGGTGTGGGAAGGCCTAAGTTATCTGAAGATGTTAGTGACTATGTTTTATCATCACCACCCATTTCAGAAAAGCTGCTGATTGATAAAAGTGCCGAGAATGTAGTTGAATCAATCGATATGATAACAGGCCAAGATATACAGTTGAGCATGAACTTATTTAATAAAAGAAACACGCCATGAGTTTAAAGTGTGGGATAGTTGGCCTCCCGAACATTGGTAAATCTTCTCTTTTTAATGCTCTTACTAAAAGTAACATTCCTGCTGAAAACTATCCTTTCTGCACCATAGACCCAAATAGCGGTTTGGTTCAAGTCCCTGACTCCCGCCTTGACAAGCTCGATGACATGATTAGTCCAAAAGCCAAAGTTGAAGCAATCATGGAGTTCACAGACATAGCAGGTTTGGTTAAAGGTGCTTCCCAAGGCCAAGGTCTCGGCAATCAATTTCTCTCCCATATCAGACAAACTGATGCTTTGATCCATGTAGTAAGAGCATTCGAGGACGACGACGTAATCCATGTATCAAAAAAAGTAAGTCCACAAGACGATATAATGATAGTTGAGACTGAATTGGCACTAGCGGATCTTGAGCAATGTCAAAGAGTAGTAGAAAAAATTAAAAAAAAATCAAAAGGTTCACCGAAAGAGTCAGCCAGCAAGTTATCAATCCTCGATGAATTATCTAGTTACTTATCAGATGGAAAGATGTTGAGAGATATTTCATTATCTCCAGAAGCTTATCGAGTAGTCCAAGATTTACAGTTTTTGACAGCAAAACCTACAATTTTTTTAGCTAACGTAGATGAGAACTCTCTGGAGGGTAACTCTCTCTCAGATTTAGTTCAAGAGTTTGCGCTTTTTAATAAATCTACGTGTGTGATTTTAAGTGCGGCTCTAGAGCTTGAGTTAGCAGGCTTATCTGAAGTTGAAGAAAGCCAATTTCTTGAGATGTTGGGATTGAACGAGACCGGATTAACAAAATTAATTAGGAGCTCATTTAATCTATTGAATTTACATTGTTTTTTTTCGGCAGGAAAAAAAGAAGTTAGAGCGTGGTCAATAAAGCAGGGGGCTACGGCTTACGAGGCTGCAAACGCCATACACAGTGATATCCAAAGAGGTTTTATCAAAGCTGAGGTAATAGGCTATGATGACTACATTGAATTCTCAGGCGAGTTGGGCGCGAGAGAGAACGGAAAGCTCAGAACCGAGGGAAAAGAATATGTAGTTCAAGACGGAGATATTATAAACTTTAAATTTAACGTTTAGTTTTTAAGGATCCATGTTGCCGTGCAATACATTTACCTCGAACCGAAAGTTCAAGATCGGAACATCCCCAACTGAATCAGGCTTTCTCAAATTTTAGAGAATGCTCAACATCAGTACGTCTTCTGTCCCTATTTTTTTTTAAGCATAGGCTCAGAGACTAATGAAAGCACATGCAACACAGAAACTAATTGTGATGATAAAATGTAATTAAATTTATTACAAAGTTTTATTTACTTATCTACTTTTTATTAGATGAGATTGCTAAAATATCAACTATTTTCTGTTGGATTCTGCTGATTCCCTCGCCAACGCCATACTTTATTGATTCATTATGTTTCAAAAGCTTTAAATAATCACTAGTAATATTTAATGCAGTTATAATGGCAGTTTTCTCATTCCCTATGACTTTCCCTATTTTTATTTGTTCTTCCAGCTTCTTATTTAAATAATCTGCTGACAGTGCAAGATCTTCTCTTTCTTCGGCAGTGCAGCCGATTAAGTACTCTTTACCAAGAATTGAGAGAGAGACAGCTGTTTTTGAGTCTTCGCTCATTTGGTCTCCATCGTTTTTAGTCTAAGAATCATTGCCTCGACTCTTTTTTTTGCTTGATCTGTTTTTTCTAAGAGGCTAAATCGCTCGTTTGTCAAAGATTCTTTCTGACCTCGTAATTGCTCGTTCTCTTCAGTTAATGTTGTTACTTTTTTAATAAGATCGTCAATTTTTTCCTCTAGGCTATGGAGATCAAATGTAGTTTTGTCGTTTTTATTCATAATATATCAGTCGGTTTTAGTTTTAATTTGATATTCTATTAAATTAAACAATTTTTTTATGTAAGATGGCATTAATTCTACTTTAATGCAATTAGATAAAAGATCAATATCGAATATACAATGTTAACGAAAGTTGGAGATAAATTTTGGAACTAACAGAATTTCAACGCAGAAGAGAGGAATTGATAAATAGAATGGCGCCCGAGTCAGTCGCAATTATTCCTACATCTCCTGAAAAGATAAGAAATAAAGATGTCCTTTATCCTTTTAGGCCTGATAGTGATTTCTTCTATTTGACAGGTTTCAACGAACCGCATTGCTTGGCCGTAATCAGCCCCGACAGGCCACAAGGACAATTCATAATATTTTGCCGTGAGCGCGATAAAGATGCTGAGATTTGGCATGGGAAAAGACTAGGCCTTGACGGAGCTAGAGAATGTTTAGGCGCAAATCATGTGTTCCCAATCGAAGACCTGGAGGACATACTTCCTGGATTGATTGAAAACAAAAAACAGATTTATTTTCCTATGGGAAGGTATCAAGAATTTGATAATTTGCTTATGAAGTTTGTTAGACAAATTGACTCCCAAAATAGATCTGGGATACACGCACCTGATAAGTTTTTAGCTCTATCCACTATATTGGATGAGATGAGATTATTTAAAAATGAAATAGAGCTCAAGTCCATTAAGAAAGCTATTGATATAACTAGAGAAGCTCATATGGCGGCCATGAAAAAAGCATATGGGGGGATCTTTGAGTTTGAGCTGGAGGCCGAAATTATAGGAGTGTTTATGAGAAATGGAGCAAGATCCCCGGCATATCCCTCAATTGTGGGAGGGGGAGAAAATGCTTGTACTCTACATTATACAGACAATAAAGATAGCGTTGCAGATGGTGAATTAGTTTTGATAGATGCCGGAGCTGAGTATGAGTGTTACGCTGCTGATATTACTCGAACTTTTCCAGTTAACGGCAGTTTTACGGCAGAGCAAAAAGCTATATATGAAATTGTTTTACTGGCTCAACAAGCAGCTATTGAAAAAGTGAAGCCTAATAATAATTGGGATGAGCCGCACTCGGCGGCTTTAATGGTAATAGTAAGAGGCTTAAAAGATCTGGGAATATTGTCCGGTTCTATTGAGGAAATTATAGAGACTGGAATTTATAAAAGGTTTTTTATGCACAAAACGGGCCATTGGCTTGGGCTAGATGTTCATGATGTAGGTGACTATAAAATAGATAATGAATGGAGAGTGTTTGAGCCTGGTATGATTACTACCATTGAACCTGGCATTTATATTTCGAAATCTGAGTCAAATATTAAATCCCGATGGTCAGGGATCGGCATAAGAATTGAAGACAATATACTTGTTACCAGAGAAGGAAATACAAATTTAAGTAAAAAAATTCCTAAAACCATCTCTCAAATCGAAGAAATAATGGGGTAGTCATGTCTTCTATTAATAGAATTGGAGTTATTGGAGGAGGAATTTCTGGCTTACTGTGTTGCTATGCTCTGGCAAGAAAAGGCCTAGAAATCTTTCTAGTCGATCATGCTGATTTTAGAGATATAAAGTTTAAAGACAGAAGAGCCATAGTTTTATCTGAAGCTTCGAGGATTATACTTCAAAGGATTGGGTTATGGAAAAAAATCAAGCCTTTCTGTATACCCATAAAGGAAGTACGAGTCTCTGAAAAAAGAGCATTTGGTAGAATCGAATTTAATGCGGATGAGTTAGGTTTACGGGCACTTGGTTGGTCAATTTCTGCTGATGATCTTTTAATGGTTATCTCAAAAGCTGTGCTTGAGAGTCCTAATGTTGTCCTAAAAATGGAAAAGTCGTTTGAAAATTTTCATTTTAAAGAAAAACTTCTCAGCCTGAAGGCTAACGATGGTTCGGTTGAAAAAGTAAAAAATATAGACTTTCTTGTAGGAGCTGATGGGATTGACTCTGAAGTCCGAAGAAGGATGGGGTTGTTCTCTGTACGGAAAGATTACAAGCAACATGCAGTAGTCGGAAATGTTGTTACTACTATGAAAAATAACGGCGTTGCGATTCAAAAAATATTCGACCACGGTAGTTTAGCTCTAATTCCTTCAGGAGACCGTCAGTATACATTTATATTTATTGTAAAAAACGGTCACTTTGAGAACAGGCATCAAAACAAGAAGATATTTTTGGAATTAATAATTGAATTATGTGGTTTCCCTTCTGGGCGTTATTGCTCATTGGAGGTTTTTCATTACTATCCTATCTTCGGCTCGAAAGTCTTTTATCGTCAAACTGAAAAATTTGCTTTAGTAGGGAATTCACGAGGCTCCGTCCATCCCTCTACTGCACAAGGATTGAATTTGGGTATTCGCGATATTGACGAACTAATGTTGTGGCTATTGAATGATGGAGATCTCTGCAAAAACGCGAGGAGTTCAAGATCAAAAATAGTTATATCGAGTCGCGAGGCAACAGAAATTTTTTCTAATTCAGTAGCTTTTTTTTACGGAGAGAGATATCTAACCAAGAATTTTATAAGAAGAGCAACTATTGCTGCCGTGGCGATGAGTAAAAACCTCAGGAAGCACTTTATTCGTTTAAGTACTGGTCTAGATTATATATCACGATGAATGATTTAAACACGCGTACAGATGTATTAATTCTTGGTTCAGGTATTAACGCTTTAGTTTGCGTGGCATTTTGCAAAAAGTATAACTTGTCCTTCAGGCTCTTAGCCTCTGATTCTACATTAATGTCGAGGAATCGGCATTTTACAATTACTCAAACGACGGAAGGAATACTAAGAAATTTAAATCTTTGGAATGAAGCGGATGAAAAAGAGCATGGCTATTTTAATTCAATACAAATATTGGATGATAATGGGGCAATAGATTTAGAATTTAATAATTTAATTAATTCAGAAGTACCGATGGCTTGGGTCGTTAAAGAAAAACTGCTGAGCAGTTATGTGCACAAACTATTAAAAGAAGAGGAGCGCTGTTTTAATGCATTAAAGATTTTAAAAAATGATCAAGAAGGGATTGCGGTAGAAGATGAAAGCAATAGTATTTACAAAGCCGGTTTGATGTTAATTACAGAAAACTTTGAAACTGATGATGAAGAGTTTAAGAGTAATAAACAAAGAGTAAGGAAGTATAGTCAATTCGCCTTGGTTGGCGATTTAACTGTCGAAAAATGCCACAACAATGTAGCCTTGCAATGGTTTACGAAAGAGGGGATTTTGGCGTTACTGCCGACTCAGGACCCCAATGGCTATTCAGTAATATATTCTTGCAATAAAGATATTGAGGTCCTTAATAATAATTTAAATGTGAATTTGCTTCCGATAAGTCTGATAAATAGGCATGTTGGTAAAATTGTGTCCTTCGATAATTTAAACACCTATGAGCTTCTTGAAAAATGGAGAACCTCTGTTCACGATAACAGTATTGTTTGGTTAGGGAGTGCGGCTTTTTCTTTTCATCCGCTAGCAGGCCAAGGTTTAAATTTTGCGATAAAAAATATCGATAGATTATTTCGTTATGTTTTTCATCAGAAGAATTTTATTAATTCTATTGCCAAACAAACATGCTTAAGAAATTTCAATGAAGTGGTGATGAATGATGCGACGAAATTGATAAGTTCTATTAATTTAATTAAAAATTACTTTGACGAAAGCAATGAGGACTGTAAAATTTTACGTAAATTTTTGCTCAAGTTGCTAAATAAATCATCAAGCTTAAAAAGAATCGCTGTGAAAGCAGCCTCTTAAGAATTTAAAATAATGACGACTATTAAAAGAAATGACATAAATTTTGTAAATGGCTGTGTTTATTCAACTGACTTGAGTGACTTTAAATTTATCAAAAGAGGTAAGGTGCGTGATATCTATGAAGTTGGAGATGAACATCTTCTTATAGTAGCTACCGATAGACTGTCTGCTTTTGATGTTGTAATGGCTCAACCCATACCTAATAAAGGCAAAATTTTAACAAAGATCTCTGATTTTTGGTTTAAAAGAACAAACCCCATTATAAGGAATCATACTAGTAGCATTGATACCAGAGGCTTTTTTTCCTCTCAGGAAACCTATAAAAAAATAAGTGCACAAATCTCGATGGTTGCTAAATTCGCACCGATAAAGTACGAAGCAGTAGTTAGAGGTTATTTAGCTGGAACAGCTTGGTTGGATTATTCAAAAAATAATTCAGTGTCAGGAGTAAAGTTGAGAAAAGGTTTATATCAATTTGAACGACTTGATGAACCTATCTTTACCCCTTCCACAAAAGCAGAAATAGGTGACCATGATGAAAATGTATCCTATGAAGAGATGATTAGTTCTCTGGGTCATGATTTGGCAGAGGAAATAAAAAGTACGAGTATTAAGCTCTATGAAGAAGCATTTAAATATTCGTTTTCAAAAGGCGTTATTTTAGCTGATACTAAGTTTGAGTTTGGTTTAGATAATTACGGAAAGCTTTTTTTGATCGATGAAATTTTTACTCCTGATTCGTCAAGGTTTTGGGACAAATTGTCTTATGAAAAAGGAGTGGAACCTTTGAGTTTCGATAAGCAATTTATAAGAAACTATCTGAATTCCAACTCATGGAATCGGAAAGACAAAATTCTCTTCCCACCTAAAATTATTAATCAAACTAGCGAGAGATATAGGTTAGCTGAAGAAAAATTAATAGGGAGAAACTAATTTTATTCAAGTATGCTAATTACAGGTGATTTTTTACCTTCTAAAAATTCTAAGAAAGCACCACCAGCAGTAGAAATATAGGATATGTCGTCTGATACACTGAATTTTTCGATTGCTGCAATCGTGTCGCCTCCCCCAGCTACTGAGAATGCAGGAGATTTAGCAATAAGTTTTGCCATTGTCTTTGTTCCATAAGAAAAATTATCAAACTCAAAAACGCCTAATGGACCATTCCATAGTATGGTTTTTGCAGAGCGAAGCTTTGATTCGATTTTCTCTAATGTTTTGGGGCCGAAGTCTAAGATAAGATCATTTTCAGTTATTTCATTAAGATACTTTATGGTACCTGTTGCCATTTTACTAAACTCGTTGGCGCAAATTACATCTACTGGAAAAATGATGTTGTCAATATCTTTAACCATTCTACAAGTTTCTTTAAAAGCTGCTTCTTCAAAAAGTGATTGTCCAATCTGAAAACCTTGAGCTTTGATAATGAGATTCGCTATACCGCCACCTAGAATTAGATGGTCAACTTTTTCCGATAAATTCCTTATTAACGCTGTTTTGGTTGATATTTTAGAGCCTCCAATGATTGCTACAGATGGTGATTCATTTTTTTTTATAATTTTGTTAAGCGCCTGAATTTCAGATAAAAATAATGGCCCAGGAGCCTTAATTTTGCAATTTTGTGCAACACCGTAATTTGACGCGTGTTCTCTGTGACTATTAGAAAAAGCTTCATTAATGAATATATCGCATAATCTACTCATATCTTTAGCGAGTTGTAAGTCGTTACTAGTTTCGCCTTTTAAAAATCTTACGTTCTCGCATAGTAAAACCTCTCCCTTATTAATTTTAACGCCTTTTATCCAGTCCTTCTCAAACTTGACTGGCATGTCGAGTGCGCTTTCGAGGGCTGGGATAAGTATGGATGCAGATAGATTTGGATCTGCCTCACCTTCTGTAGGCCTACCAATATGAGTTACTAGTATAATACTTCCGCCGTTATTAATAATTTTATGGATGGTGGGCGCTGTCTGTCTAATTCTAAAGTCATTGATTACTTTTTTGTTTTCCAAAGGTACGTTAAAGTCAACTCTTAAAAAAACCTTTTTATTTTGGAAATCTATATTTTCAAAGGATATCATGAACACTCTTTCATTTTTTTGGCCGTATCTAGCATTCGATTAGAAAATCCCCATTCATTATCATACCAACTCACAACCTTCACTAGGTCTCCCTCGATCACTTTAGTCTGAGCAGGATCTACAATGGATGACCTTGAATCGCCCTTGAAGTCGATCGAAACTAGGGGTTCCTCACAATACCCTAGAATCCCCTCTAAACTGGAGTTTGCTTCTTCTTTCAAAATCCTGTTAACCTCCTCGGCACTCGTGTTTCGCTTTGCTTTAAAAGTTAGATCAACTAGTGATACTACTAGTGTCGGCACTCTGACAGCGTATCCATCAAGTTTTCCCTTTAATTCAGGTAATACAAGTCCGACAGCGGAAGCCGCTCCTGTTTTTGTGGGAATAATCGATTGGGTTGCCGATCTAGCTCTTCTTAAATCACCATGATATATGTCGCTTAAAACCTGATCGTTTGTATATGCATGTACTGTGGTCATTAGACCGCTTTCTAATCCTATTTGTTTTGCTAATGGCTTCACCAAAGGTGCAAGACAATTTGTAGTGCAGGATGCATTTGAAACTATTTTGTGGCTAGGTAAAAGAAGATTATCGTTCACACCGAAAACGATTGTGGCATCAACATCGGCTCCTGCTGGTGCTGAAATCAGGACCTTTTTGGCCCCTGAGGCGATGTGCCGTTCTGCTCCACTTTTATTGGCAAAGATACCTGTGCATTCAAAAACGATATCTATATCTAGATCTTTCCAGGGAAGTTTTGATGGATCTTTTTCGTTTAGAACTACTACTTTGTCCTGATCTATTTTTATATGATTAGAATCAGAGGTTATGTTTTGATTCATAGGGCCATAAGCACTGTCATATTTGAGTAAATGTGCATTTGCAGCGGTATCACCTAAGTCATTGATAGCTATAAATTCAAGATCCGCGTGTTTTTGTGTTTGATAGTGAGCTCTAATAATATTTCTCCCAATTCTCCCAAACCCGTTAATTGCGATTCTCAATGTCATAATATCTATCTCCTATCTTATTTCTTGGTTATTTAAGAAAACTTCTTATTTTAATAAGGCAACTCTCTAAATCTAATTTTAATTCTTTAAACAAAGTTTCGGCTGGTGCCGAGGCACCGAATTGGTTTATTCCAATAATGAGCCCCTCTTTCCCTGTATATTTGTACCATAGGTCTGTTGATCCGGCTTCAATTGAGATCTTCTTAATATTTTCTGGTAATACTGTTTTCTTGTATGATTCATTTTGCCGGTCAAATACGCTTGTGCAAGGCATGGAAATCACTCGTATCGCTAAATTTTCCTTTTTTAATACTGAGGCAATTTCCAGAGCGAGAGAAACCTCAGACCCTGTTGCGATAATACAGGCAATTGGATTTTCTTCATTTTTAAGGATATATCCACCTTTTTTTAAATTTCGGGTTTCAACGCGGGAGAAATCTAACTGCGGCATTGATTGTCTTGAAAGGATTAGGCAGGATGGACCAGTGGTTTTTTCAATAGAGGATTGCCAACTTATTAGGGTTTCAGTTTTATCTGCTGGCCTCCAGACATCAAGATTCGGTATCAATCTAAGCGCTTGTAGATGCTCCACAGGTTGATGGGTGGGGCCATCCTCGCCTAACCCTATAGAGTCATGCGTGTAAACAAATACAGTGCGGACTTTCATTAAAGCTGCCATTCTCACTGCGTTTCTGGCGTAGTCTGAAAAGACCAAAAAAGTTCCTCCATAAGGAATATGACCTCCATAAAGAGCTATGCCATTCATTATTGCGCTCATTCCAAATTCTCTCACACCATAGAAAAGATAATTGCCACCATAATCACTTAGATTTAATGCCTTACTAGACGTGGAAAATGTGTTATTGGAACCCGTAAGATCGGCGGAGCCGCCAATTAACTCTGGTAAAGCGGAAGAAATCATATTCAAGGCAGTTTGAGAGGATTTTCTTGTGGCTTCGCTTTTTCTGTCTTCTCGGATTTTTCCAAGTGAATTTTCAATTGTTTTAATCCAATTATTGGGCAATCTGTGGTTTACCCTTCTATCTAGTTCTTCCCAATCATGGGGGTAATTACGTTTATACTTCTCGAGTAAAAAATTCCATTCTTTTTCAGCGGTTTCTCCTTTCCTTTTACAATCCCAAGACTCGTAAATTGATTTTGGAATTTCAAACGGGTCATAATTCCACTGTAAAGCTTCTCTTGTTTTCTTAATTTCCTCCTCGCCAAGAGCAGCTCCATGAGAATCGGCTGTTCCAGATTTATTGGGAGAACCATACCCAATGGTAGTCTTACAAATTATAATTGACGGTCGGTCATGATTATCAATTGCAGAAGAGTAAGCTTCGTGTAAGCTTTTAATATCATGGCCATCGACGTTTTCGATTACATGCCACCCATATGCAGAAAACCTCTCTGCTACATTTTCTGAGAACCAGTTATTAACGTCACCGTCAATCGAAATACCATTAGAATCATAAAGGACATTCAACTTTCCCAGTTTTAGGGTTCCTGCTAACGAGCAAACTTCATGTGAAATCCCCTCCATGAGACAACCATCGCCCACGAAAGCAAATGTTCTGTTATTGATTAGTTCAATATCTTTTTTATTGAATTTCGCAGATAAATTTCGTTCTGCAATAGCGAATCCAACCGCATTCGCAAGACCTTGTCCAAGTGGTCCCGTTGTAGTTTCCACCCCAGGTGTCTCACCATATTCAGGATGGCCAGGAGTGGCAGAGTGTAATTGCCTAAATGACTTAAGGTCATCGATTGTCAAAGGGTACCCGCTGAGATGCAAGAGCGAATATATAAGCATGGAAGCGTGGCCATTTGACAGGATGAATCTATCTCTATTAAGCCAGTTTGGATTGTTTGGATTATGTTTTAAGTAGTCTAGCCAAAGGACCATAGCAGCTTCAGCTAACCCCATCGGTGCTCCGGGGTGACCTGATTTTGCTAATTCAACAGCGTCGATTGAAAGAAAACGTATAGCATTTGCAAGTTCTCTAGAGTTTATTCGGTTAAAAGAATCCAATATGCCCTGTCCTCCTATTTCATAGGTTGTTGATATTTTTTAATTAATGGCTAATTATAGTTCAGACTTCTACTAACTGCACTTATAAAAGTATAATATAGTGGAATTCGTAGCAGACTCCTTACATGATATCAGCAAATTGGAGATAAATATTGGTAAGTAAATCATCAGAGCCTAAATCAATTAGTTTTGAATTCTTTCCTCCAAATTCAGAGGAGGCCCTAGAAAAATTAGTGTCAGAAGCCCACAAACTGTCGAAATTTGAACCTGAATTTTTCTCTGTGACTTTTGGTGCTGGCGGTGGTACTAGGAAAAAGACACTGCTAACAGCAAACAGCCTGAATCAAAAATTAAAAATTCCTATCGCGCCGCATATATCGTGCATTTCTTTAAATTTAGATTTGGCGAAAAAAACTATTAGTCAATATCTAGAAGCTGGACATAACCGCTTGGTCGTTTTAAGGGGTGATATGCCGTCAGGTGTTCCGATAAATAGCGACTTTAAATACGCAAAAGATTTAGTGAAATTCATATCGGATGAGTTTACAGGATCTATTTTTATTGATGTTGCGGCTTACCCGGAATGTCATCCGGAATCCTTAAACTTTTTTGACGATTTAAAATATTTTAAAGAAAAAATAGAAGCAGGTGCGAATCGAGCAATTACTCAATATTTTTTTAATTGTGATTCTTATTACAGGTTTATTGACGATTGCAGAAAGCTGAATATTTCAATACCGATTTTAGCTGGTCTGATGCCAATTACGAATGCAGAAGGAATTCTAAGATTTTCAAAAAAATGTAATGCAGATATCCCAAAATGGCTTAGAAACAAAATCGAATATTATTCGGACAACAATGATTACTTAATTAAATTAGGAATCGAGTTTATGTCAAAGATGTGTGAGTCACTGTTGGAAAATGATGTCCCGGGATTTCATTTCTATACTCTTAATAAATCATATCCAACAATTGAGATATGTGAAAATCTCAATTTTGATATTCGTTAATTGACCCTCTTTTTTTGGCATTTATGCAAAAGATACTGAAGACTGTTAGAAAAAATACTTTTGTGCCAGGCTTGTTAGTATTGGCTTTAATTGGGTTGCTAGGATACAAAGCATATCTGCTTAAAGTAGAATCAAAGATCAGAGGAATGGCGTTAAAAATAGTAAACATTCATGCCTCTTATAACAAATTTTTACGAGACAATAGGTTGTCATCAAATATCATTTCAAATGAAATAAAGTCTGACGAAATGAATCTGGATGATCCTTCTGAATTTTTGGAGTCTAAGGACATAGATGATTTAGAAAAGTTCTGGAATAAATTATTTTATAAAACAACACCATCGGAATTTTCGCAAAACTTTGAATTACCTGAGGCTAAGCTATCAGGATATGTTTTTTTGGGTAAATATGGAAATGATTTGAGTTTAATTATGCTGTCAAACAATATGAATGAGCTACCCCATAAATTAACACTTGGTGTTTTGATTGAGAGTAAATATGGTGTTCGTCTCGATAAACTAATTGACGATGATTCGCCAGTGACCGGTCATATGAAAATCCTACTTGCACTTGATAAAAGTAAAACTTCTGAAGTTAATGATGAATGTGTTCTGACCAATTTAAAGATACTTGAGGCCAAAAATTTTGTTGATTGTAGCTATGCATATCTGCTTTAATAATCTAGCATCCAAGGAGCTTTTAGAAAATGGAAACAGAGATAGCAGCGTTAACAACAATATTTACTGAGTTTTATTATTGGGTAACAGTAGTTTTAATGTTTCTTATCCATGTAGGATTTTGTGTCTATGAGGTGGGAGTCTCTAGGCGCAAAAACCACTTGCATACCTTAATGAAAAATACAATTCTGATACCTATAGTGACTATAAGTTTTTTTCTTTTCGGCTGGTGGCTCTATTGGGCTATGCCAAATGGACCCGGAATTACCGGTGGTTTGGTTTTAGAGGCGGAAGGATTTGGTGCCAATGAATTGGCGCTTCCCTGGTC
>MDTG01168279.1_pt1 | contig 18243 bp, 21 predicted proteins | sample 811421 | NCBI WGS metagenome assembly MDTG01 (sample SAMN05326645, study PRJNA326480) | marine metagenome | isolation source: seawater | place: Pacific Ocean: South East | collected 2011 | reverse complement strand
TTCACAAAAAACCATCCAGCAATTTCCTCCTACAACTGGTCTTTGACCTTCTATTAATTTTATCTCACACACAACTGTTCCTTTATCTTCGATAGATGCATTTAATCCAGGGATTAAATGATTATTAATAAACTCATCAAAAGGTTTATCTTCGAGCTTTGGAGGTTTTACAGTCTTTTTTGGAATGGGAGTTTCATCTGGTTTAGCTAATATGTCTGAATCTTTTTTAACACTAGGAGTGCTTACCGTCGAATCTAAGAGAGGGGATTCAGCCTTAGATACTTCATTCTTTGATTCTATTTCCTCGTTGGGCTTAGAGTTATTCATATTTTTATTTTAGCAAACTAATCAAAGTGAATGTTGAGATATTTTTGATTAACAATATTGGTCATTTTTAATAATTACCATTTTGAAAAAGATTCATCATCCCAGTCATTAGAAATTGAATTTACCTGACTGATAGTTTCATTCTTTTCAAACTTTTCATCATATTCAATAGAGTTATCAAATCTATCATTATTAATAACAGCATTGGTATTGATTCTTTCTGTTCTCCCGATAACTCTAAAACTAGCATTAATGGTAGGTGATGGATCTTTAATATCTCTCTCTATTAAAGTATTTTCTTCAAATTGGTAGGAATTAGTTTTATTATATTCATTAATTTCTTCATCTACGTCTATATCTTCATTTTTAAATTTTAGAAATTCTTTTGGCTTCGTTTGACATGTTTTTGCAAGTTTTGTTGTTAGGAAGTAAGAGAGAAGGAATCCTGTCGCTGTAGATATTACAAGATAATTACCTAAACTAAGTTGAGGTGTATTCCAAATTAGTATTTTTAATCTTGTATTTTCCTTTTGATTACTAACGCCTAGAATTATTATTAATATTAATGTAGAAATGAATGGTGTAAGTTTAATTAAAAAATTAGATATCATTTTTTCTTACCATCCCACCTTTTAATATAATTCAAATCTTCTCCAAGTGAATCAAATAATCTAACCACAATAAAATCTATAATATCCTCAACGCTTTTTGGGCTTGTATACCAAGCTGGTATAGGCGGTACAATTGATGCTCCCGCTATTGCAAGACGTTTAATGTTGTCAATATGAATTAGATTTAAAGGTGTTTCTCTGGGGGAAATTATTAAGGGTCTATTCTCCTTTAAGTGAACATCAGCACATCTTTCTATTAAATCTAATGAAAAGCCCGAAGCTATTCTTCCCAAAGTGCCCATGGAGCAGGGAACTATTACCATCCCCTTTGTCTTATGGCTACCACTTGCTATTGCTGCTGAATGATCATTCCATCTATAACAATTTAATTTACCAGATTTAACATTAAACTTATTTCTCCAAAACTCACATTGTGCTTTGGGTTCGACTGGAATATTAATACCTCTTTCACTTTTAGCTACTTCATATGCACCTTTGCTTAGTATTAAATCTACTGATTGATTATTTTCTAATAATACATGTATAGAACGCTCTCCTATTTGCATAGCTGAAGCACCTGTAATAGCAATAACAATACTCTTCATGTACTGTTATTTATTAGATTCAATATTATTAAGATTTTTAATATCTTGTTCTACTTCTGCGTCGTTGTTTTTTACAAGTTCTAAATCAATTTGATTTTTCAGGATATCTACCTTTAAAACCCTAACATTAATTTTTTGGGCAAGTTGATATGTTTTTTTATACTTTCGACCCACTAAAAGATTTTGTCTAGATCTATATTCGTACCAATCGTCACCCAAAGTACTTACATGAACTAACCCCTCAGCAGTTAGATCATCAATCTCAGCAAAAAAACCATAACTTTGAACTCCAGTTATAATTGCTGTTACTTCTTTACCTATTATTTTTTGAGCTTCTCTGCCCTGTGCAATTGATATTATATTATTTCTAAATGATTTAGATCTTTTTCTTACATCATTTAAATGCTGAACTAATCTCATAGTTGAGTGGGTTTCAATATTCTCTTTTATTTTGGTTGAAAATAAATCCCAATTTACTTCTATCCAACTATCTTTTTTCCCTAATTCAATAGTTGTTTTGCTTCGACTTGTTGATTTAGCTTTACCGTCTGATAAAAGATAACTTAGAATATATTGATTAAATACATTCCAGTAATTTAAAGATGGACAACACCATGGAGATTCAATATTATTTTTATACATTTCGTAATTAAATTCATTGTCCTCCATATCAGAATTAAATTTACAAAGTTTTAAATGGATACCGGGTATTATATGTTTAACAAGTTTATGAAGGATTTTCTTTTCACTACTTGATTCAAATGACTTAATTAAATCTGATGATGTTGCAGTTCCATCTGGATTAACGGTTATCTTTTTATCCAAGGCTAAGGCTGTTTTAGATAACTCATTTATAGAAGCTTGATCAATTTCTTCGTGTTCCTTATAAATAAATGGTAATTTATATCCAATTAAATGTTTAGCAAGAATATTATTTGCAAGTCTAGAAAATACATCTATTAATGATTGAGAATCGCAAATATCAAAAGTTCTAGACCAACCGTGAAAATCTCTACCTGGAAATGATTTATTTAATTCAGATAACCTTTCTAATTTAGGAATATTCTCATCTAATTTGATAGATATATTGTTAGTATTATTAATTAATTTTGCTGAATGTATGAGAGTGTAAAGAACTTCTAGATTTTCCTTTACATTTTTAAGTGCTATTGGAATAGATCTAGATGTTGATTTTTTATTGTTAATTGACTTAAGGTGTTTTGGTGTAATGATTTGAACTGGTTTAATAATACTAAGCACAAATTTCCAATCTGTTATTGATCCTTGGCTATTGATATCGATCATTAATGAAATAGCTTCACATGATTCATTAATTTTGAATTGAGATGCTGCTCTGAGAGATTCAGGAAGGAAATCTAGCCAATTATTTCCTAAACAAATTACTTCTCCTTTATCTTTGAGAAATTTATCAGGTTTTCCTCCTAAATTTATTCTTTCTGAGACGGTGGGTGCATGGATCCATATTCTATTACCACCTTCATAGGGTTGAGCATATAGGGCAGGAAGAAATGGAGAATTATTTGATTCCCAGCTTTGAAATAATAATGAAGGTTGAGTAGTTAAGTCTTCTCTTCCTTTTGCTGAAATTTTTCTGGGTGCAATTTTAGGGGGGTCAATATTTCTTGATAAATTATTCTTTGAAAGTAGTAATTCAATATCAGCATCAACACCAGCATTAATGGGTAACTGCCTTACGATTGATCCTATCGCCTTAAATTGAGCAATTGGATATTTGTTGATCTTTATTTCATGAATGAGATCTTTATCAGGCAGATCTTTATATTCTTCAATATTATTCTGAAGCTCAATTGTAACTGGTATCCTGTCATCTAAAGGGTAGGCTTTTAATTGTCCTGTTAATTTATCTGTTTCCACTTTTGCTAGCAAAATATTATTATATCTTTTGAGTACACACTGTATTTTTCCTTCTGGTGCTCTTCTTTTAACTCCTTGCTTAGTGATTAAAACCATGACAGAGTCGCCGTGCCATGCATTATTCAAGTTGGCTTCTCTAATGTAAATATCTTCACCATGATCTTCTCTAACAACGAAGCAGTATCCCTTACTGCTACAACGTACTCTGCCTTGTATAAAAGAAATATTCCTATTAATTGCGAGTTTGTTATCTTCGATACTTTCAACTATTCCTAGTTTTTTAAGAGCTTTAATCGCTATATTTAAATAATCTTTATCGTCTTTTTTTGTAAGTTTGAGTGCTTTCTCAAGTTTGGAAACTTCTAGTCCATTATCTTGTTCAAGACTCTCAAGTATCTTTAAAACTGATGTCATAATTAAGTCAGTAAATTAATTAAATTTCTTGGAATTAAGTCTTTAAAAAAAGACTGTATATTTCGAAGTTAATTTTCCTTTAGAAGGCTATCATTTGAAATTTCTTTTTTGCTTTGCATTAAAAGCTTAACTCCCAGTATAAAGAAAGCTATTCCAGAAAGAAATTTGAGTGAGAATTCAGGGATAAGATTAGCAATAGAACCACCTGCCAAAGCTCCTAATAGCGTAGCTGAAATAAGAGCTAATGACGAACCAATAAATACTGCAAAAGGTTTATTAGTGGAACTGCTTAAAGTTATTGTTGTTAATTGAGTTTTGTCGCCCATTTCAGCTAGAAAAACCGTGACAAATGTTGTAAAGAGAAGAGTTAGAATCATTATACTTATTTAATTTTAATTTTGTATAAAGTCAACAAAACCTTGTGAAACCAGGTATATCCCTAAACCTAACATAATGATACCTGAAATAAATGTAAACCTTTGCCTTGGCAAGTTATTTGCTATCCATCTACCTATTAGAACACCTAAAAGACTTGTTGATATAAGAGCTACTGCCGCACCAAAAAAAATTACTAGTGGTTTTCCAGACTGAGCCGAGAGAATTAATGTCGCAATTTGTGTCTTGTCTCCTAACTCAGCTAAAAAAATTGTACTAAAAGATGTAATTAATATACTAAAAAAAGTACTATTATCATTTAGAGCATTACTTTCTTCTTTAGATTTTTGATTAGAATGCCCCATTACTTCCCATTAAGTGATGTTGCTCTTATCTTTGTTTATACAACTTCTTCATTTTATATATAAAACCTCTAAATGATCAAGTATGAAAAAAATTCTAATCAGTGCGTTTAAATCCATACCCTCTAATTTACCTAATTAAAATATCTAAAATTATTTTTATAGTAATAATTTCTTCTTTTACGCACTTCGAATAACATTTACCTTATATGTAAATCTCGATAGGAAATGGAATTAACATCAAATTTCTTTAAATATTTTCGTGAAATGCCTTTTGTTTAGTAGAGTAGATAAAATTTTTTAAACCAAAATGGGAAACCTATTGCCTCTAGTAGCAGTCTTTCTTGCAGGACCAGCCATCATTGCATTGATCTTTTATAGAAGAGGTGTTTAAAGTCTAAGCAGCGTTTCCAAGCGCAATCTCCGCAAAAGATAGAATTTTTTTAGCAAACACTTTTTGCTTTGTACTTAGCTTCATAGCAGATAATGATAAATCAGAGCTAATACACTGACCTTTTGCGTTAGTAATCATAATATTTTTGTTATCAATTAATTGACATTTATAAATGCGATTATGCATTTGTAAATCTATTACTTTATTAAAATTTTTCACATCAATTATATTTAGTTGAAGTGTGTTAGTTTTTTTCCATCTATTTATTTCTATATAGTAAGCAACATCGATTAGATCATTTCTTTTTAGTTCTATACATCCATTCCATTTTATTGCCTCAATAGATGAAGTTCCATCATCAAGGATCATTTTAAAATGATCACCTTTAAGCTTATATATCTCTAAAATTTTGCATTTTCTAGTCCAAAAAATCGGAGTTGGATTCATAATTCCATAGGGGCCTATCATACTTAATTGTCTATAAAAATCTTCATTAATATATTTAAGACTGATGTGAGCGTCTGGTTTGATTGACCTGTTTAAATCAATATTTTTAAATTCTCTAGTAGCTATTTTGTCTAGTCTTTCTTTAAGTAGATGTATATTTTTCTCTTTTATAGAAAACCCTGCTGCAGCCGGATGGCCGCCATGAGCTATTAGAAGATCAGCACATTCGTCTAAAGCTAAATTTACTTTTAATCTGTTATTAGATCTAATTGATCCTCTGAAATTACCATCATTTGCTTTCGCAAGAATTGCTGTGGGTAAATTGAACTTATCAACAATTCTGGCAGCAACTATACCAACTATGCCAGGATGCCATTCGCTTTTAGTTAATACTATAAACTTTTTATCAGATTTATATTCCAATGATGCTAATTCAACTGCTTCTTTTTCTACAAATAATGTAATTCTTTTCCTTTCTCGGTTCAATGCAAAACACTCTTTTGTAAGTTTATCAATAGCGATAGAAGACTGATTAGTAAATAAATCAATAATAAGTTTAGGATCGCCAATTCTACCAACAGCATTTATTAAAGGAGCAATCTTATAGCCGATATCCTCTGATGTTATATCAACTTTATCAATTGATAGCTTTTTCATTATAGATGTAATTCCTTTATTACTAGTTGAATTAATTTTTGGTAAACATTCTTTAAGCCATTTTCTATTAGCTCCTTTAAGGGGTGCCATATCCGCAACGGTTCCAATACAAAAGAATGCATTAGCTGAGGTAAAGTTAATATCTAAATTTATTTTTTTACATATATTCTTTGCTAGCATGTATGCAATCCCAACACCGGCTAAATATTTATAGGGAGAGTTATCAGGAGTTATTTCAGGATGTATTATTGAAAAGGTATCTAATTTTATATCAGGTATTTTATGATGATCGGTTATAATCAAATCGATTCCTAGCTCTTTCGATTTTGTAATTGCATCAAATGCTGAGATTCCGTTGTCAACTGTAATAACAAGGTTTATTTGTTGACAACTAATTTTATTAATCATGTTTATGTTTAGTCCATATCCATCATCCAATCTTGATGGAATATATGCATTTACCCTTGCTCCAAGTTTAGATAATAATTCAACTAGTAGGACTGTGCTTGTGATACCATCTGCATCATAATCTCCACATATTGCAATCTGTTCATTTCTTCTGCATGCTTCAATTATTCGTTTAGTCGCTTTGTTTAATTGATTGAAATGATCTTCAGGATTTGGTAGTTCTGATGGTGTTATATATTCATCATATTCAATATTTAAATCTATCCCTCTTCTAATTAAGACTGTCTGTAATGTAGAGTTTAAATTGATATTATATTTTTTTTGCGCATTTATTGGTTTTGGTAAAATCCATCTTGTTGCTATATCATTATCTGTTTTCAAAAGCTTATCCTAGATTGAATCCTCAGTAATGAGAATTATATTTGTTTTATACCGAAATAACATGAATAGTTTAAAAGCAATTTTTTGGGATTTAGATGGAACGATAGCTGACACTGAATTGTGTGGGCATAGACTCGCTTTTAATTTGGCTTTTAAGGATTTTGATTTGGATTGGAACTGGAATGAGAGCCAATATTTGGATCTTCTAAAAATATCAGGAGGTTTTAACCGTATCCTTCACTATCGAAACAGTATACAAAGTGAACTTAGTGACAGCCAATGCAGCAAAATTCAGTCGAGAAAGCGTTTTCATTACAAGAATTTAATTCAATCTGGAAAAATCAAAGTTCGAGATGGGGTTTTTAGGCTAATTAGTCAACTCTCTAGTTTTGATATAGAGCAATTTATTGTTACGACAAGCGGAAGGGATTCCTTAGAACCTTTATTAAAGACCTCATTATGTTCGCATTTTAATGATTTTACTGGAATGATTACTTATGAAGATGTAAAGAGACATAAGCCATATCCAGATGCATATCAGTTAGCAATTCAAGTAAGTAAGAAATCAGTTGTTAATTGCCTAGCCATTGAGGACTCTACGGTTGGAGTTGAGGCGGCTAAGTCAGCAAATCTTAATTGCCTTCTGACATTGCCCCCCTGGGGGAATTCAATTCAAAATATTACTAGAAAAGCTAATGCATGCGTTAACAGTCTTGGAAATATCGATAATCCTTCTAAGTTGATTTATGGCAAAGAATTAATTAGTAATCATGTTGAAATTGAATATTTGAGAAGTCTTATTAATTAAAAAATGCAGAAGACTAAATTTAGAAAATTTGCAGATTCACTTATTAGAATTATTAATCCAATTATTGTTGACTCCTGGAAAAAGAGAAGTATTTTAATACTTTCTTTACTATTTGGTTTTTATTTTACTAATAGCTTATTATCTTTTTTATTAGATAAATCTGTAAACACGATATTTCTTGGTGTTTTAATCATATTAATTATGGAATTATCAATCCGATCTTCTCTGATATCTAGCTTTTCAAAATTTAGTATATTTATTTTGTCAATTAATAATTTTAGAATTGGCTCAACTTACGCCCTGATTCTTGAAGCTTATAAACTTGGTTCTTGATTAACCTTAATCAGAATTTTCTTCTGAAGACTCATTCATTGGATAGACAAATCCCTGAGCTCTACCAGTAAGTACTGATTTTCCTATTGATAAAGCCTTTTCTGCTGCAATAGCGGCTTTACCTTTCCATGTTGCATGCCTCTGATTTCTCTTACCTTTTGAGGTTTTCTTCTTGGGTACAGCCATTTTTGCTAGACATTTATTGATTTTTTATTTTATAACGTCATGTACCTATTTAACAAAAACCCTTTAAGAAAAAACTAACTTCTTGTCTCTTTTTCTATACAATCTCTAGTTGGTTAACATTTTGACTATAGTTTATATATAAAATTTTTAAATTGATTGATTAAATTATCAAATGAGTAAAAGTTATAGTCAATTATTAAAGGATATTGAAAGAGGGGAAATTATTTCTATTGTTTTAAATCCAAGTAGAAGAGAGGTCCTAGTTGAATTTATAAATGGAGAACGTAAATCTATTCCAGTATTTTATAATGATCAGAAAATACTACGAACTTCTGAAGAATATAATGTTCCTCTTACTGTTAGTGATATAAGATCTGAACAAAGATTAGCAAATTTTATAACAGGTTTTGGTCTTACATTAATATTTGTTTTATCTCTTTCATTTTTAATTAGAAGATCATCCAAGTTAATAAGCAACATGCAAAATTTTTCTGGGCGTTCGTCTCAGGTAAAAGAAGATGATATTAGAAAATACACTTTTGATGATGTAGCTGGCTTAAACGAAGAATCTCATGAATTAAAGGAAATAGTTACGTTTTTAAAAAATCCACAGATTTTGATTGACCTTGGAGCAAAAACTCCAAAGGGTGTTCTATTAGTAGGCCCCCCTGGAACAGGAAAAACATTATTAGCTCGTGCGATTGCAGGAGAAGCAGATGTTCCATTCTTTTCTATATCTGCATCAGAATTTGTTGAAATGTTTGTTGGTGTTGGAGCTGGTCGTGTTAGAGATTTATTTAAAAGCGCAAAATCAAAATCTCCTTGCATAGTATTTATCGATGAAATTGACTCGATTGGACGTCAGAGGGGCGCTGGAATAGGAGGCGGAAATGATGAGAGAGAGCAAACATTAAATCAACTTTTAACTGAGTTGGATGGATTTCAACCTAATAATGGTGTGATAGTAATTGCAGCTACTAATAGACCCGATGTCCTAGACCGAGCCTTAACAAGGCCAGGTAGATTTGACCGTCGTATAGACATATCACTTCCTGATAGAAAGTCGAGACTCAAAATTTTGTCGGTGCACGCAAGAACGAAACCTTTATGTGCCTCTGTTAATCTTATGGACTGGGCTACTAAGACTCCTGGTTTTTCCGGAGCAGATTTGGAAAATCTTCTTAATGAGGCAGCAATTTATGCTGCTAGAAACGATAAAACTCTCATAAGCAGTATTGAACTTGATAATGCCCTCGAAAAAGCACGATTTGGGATATTGTCAAAGCCACTTTCTGATCAAACGAAGAAAAGACAAATTGCTTATCAGGTTATTGGTAAAACCTTAGTATCTTTATTGATTCCATCAAAAGATAGATTAGAAAAAATCTCATTATTTAAGTCTCTTGGTGGTATGTATGGATTGACTTCTCTCACACCTAATGAAGAGATTATGGATAGTGGTCTTTTAACGCGTAATTATATATATAGCAAAATTGTAGTTTCACTAGGTGCTAGAGCTGCTGAAATTATTATTTTTGGATCTAAGGAAGTCACACAAGGATGTCAAACAGATCTAGAAAATGTATATTTTTGGGCTAATCAAATGGTCACAAAATATGGATTCTCTGACCTTGGACCAATTGCATATGATTCAGAAAAAGATTCAATATTTCTTGGCAAGGATATTATCAAAAATAAAAAAGAGTATTCCCAAAAAACAAGCAAGGAGATAGACAGGCAAATAATTTCAATAGCGAATAAGGGTATTAATCATGCAATTAATCTTCTTTCAGATAAAGTTTCTTTGATGGATACACTTGTTGAAGAATTAATAGTTAATGAAACTCTTGAACCTGAATATGTTATTAGTTCTCTTAATTTATATCTCGCTTCAAATTAAGTAATAGTTATCTATTAGTTTTAAAGTGCTGAAAAGTATTCCTTGCTTCCTTTAGGATCTTCTTTCATCGTTTTATCACCAGGGGTCCAGCCTGCAGGACATACTTCATCAGGATGGGATTCAACATATTGATAGGCTTGTAAAATTCTTAGAGTTTCGTCAATATTTCGACCGACAGGTGCTTTGTTGATTGTTGAATGCATAATAATTCCACTTGGATTAATTAAAAATAAGCCCCTATCAGCTTCTCCGTCGTCATTTAATACATTATATGATTGGCAAATCTCACGCTTAAGATCAGATACCAGAGGATAGTTAATATCTCCTATTCCGCCCTCATTTCTAGGAGTTTGAATCCAAGCAAGATGTGTAAATTTACTGTCGACAGAAACACCTAATACCTCAGTATTTTTGCTACTGAAATCGCTATATCTGTCGCTGAATGCTGTAATTTCAGTAGGGCAAACAAATGTAAAGTCTAGTGGATAGAAAAATAGAACAACATATTTGCCTCTGTACTGAGAAAGGGTTATGTCCTTAAATTCTTGATCAACGACTGCAGTAGCTGCAAAATCTGGTGCTTGCATTCCTACCCTTAGGCAATCATTTGTCGTCATGGAATTAGTTGCGTATTTTGATTGGTTTAGAGGGTAAAGAACTTCCCCTTTTCCTCTTTATAATTTATCATGTAAGCATCTAAGAAACTTACTCTTTCTATCTTACAGAACATAATCTATAAAAATGAATGAACCAATAAGTTGGGACCACACCCTTGTTAAAAAATATAGTTCCTCTAATCACTATAAGCTACTAAATCAGTTGCGAAATGAAGTAAAAAAGTATCCTTTAAATAATAAGAAAAAAACAACTATCATTAAGATCAAAGATACTAATATTGAAGATATAAATAAATCAAATCACCCAAGCCCAAAAAACATTACACTCTCTAATAACTCAAATCAAAGTTTTGATTCAAAAAGTAATAAGTCCACTGTTAGCTTTAATAACGCAAAGAATTTTTCTATATATAATCAAGCTCTTAATAATAAAGCTAATCATAAAAGTGAAAATCAAACTAATGATCACCAGGAATCACTTGACGTCTCTTCCTCTCTTAATTTTAAAGATCGCCTTAATAAAATAGATATGAAATAATAATTATTTATTGTATTTTTAATAATAATCATAATAGATATAAATTTATAAATTAAAATAAATCATATTTTAATCAAAAATTGGAATTATAGAATAAGCTATAAAAAAATTAGTATATGTTAAAAGCCAAATGTCAGTGGAGAGACTTGAACTCTCGACCTCAGCGTTATGAATGCTGTGCTCTAACCGGCTGAGCTACACTGACGAAAGTACACCCATATTAATAACAGATTTAGAGCTAGTTTTATTCAAGAAAGTGTTTCTTGAATAAAACTCACAAAATCTGATTGTGATAGGTATGCATGTTTCATAATAATTCAGGATGGTCGTCTACGGAAGAATTATTTAGATCTAATTTTTTTTGAGATATCAGATTTAAAGTAGTTCACTAAATTCTTCGTTTAGCTGGGGCTATGATTAAGATCGAGTATCCTCTAGACGATGTGAATTCATAGAAAAGAAGATAAGTACTTATACTTATAAATATGGATAAAGTGCTTGCAAAGAGAGCAGTAAAATTTACCACCTGAAATCTCAGCAACTTAACATTTTGGAAATTAGATTGATTCCCAACTTTAATTCAGATAAAAATTCATATTTGTTAAAAACTTTGAAAGAAAGAGAACGAGAATATAAAGGAATTTTAATTTGCTTTAATTTTGATGTAGGTATATATAGAAAATACTAATTAGTTTGATGAGTAGTTCTTGCTTATTCGCATACCAGCCATTAGTCGCCTATCACGATAAAATTGAATACACTGGAATCAAGAAAGTGTCTTACCTGCTAAAACTAAAGGGCCAAGGTAATTCAATATCTAATTTAGATAGAAAGCATAAGGCATGGGGTCAAAAGAAATTTAACAATAACTCATTTGTATAATCAAAATTAATTTTATAAAATTTAAAAAATTTTCATTAATTAATTTTTTCAATTATTTTCTAGAAATAAATTTGTTTATTTAATACTGTTGCCGTTATTAAAAAACATTGCTATCAATATTTTGAGGGTGATCGGAACATTATGAAGCTTCCCCAACAGTGAGCTTCGTCATCCTCAATTATTTATGGGTTAATACGTTCCTCAACCCAAGCATTTTCTCGTATCCACCTTCTTCTTATATGAACAGGATTATGAAGAAGTAGCTGATCTACGTGAGTAATTTCAATTCTTAATATTGCAAAGTTATTAGATGGGTGGGCAACTTTATTAAATGTAAAATCCTCTTTTTTTTCAAAGTCAAAATCATCACCTGGGCATGGCCAATTCCACAGTGATTTTGATTTTTCACTTAGTTGCTGCCAATGACTAAGGTAGTCATTATCTATATCTATTTTTGATTTTCCTCTAAACCTGAATTGACATTTAGATCTTAAAAAAAGCCAACATATCTCAACGTTATTATTCAAACCTAATTCTTGATATTTTTGACTTCTTTTATCTATGTAGATTTCCATTTCCCGGGATTCACTCCATCCTCTAAATACGACAGTTCTAACTCTTGGTGTATTATCAATTCCAATTGTGGCAAGTTGAAGCCATCTTGAAGAATGAAATTTTGATTCTTTTCTCTGAACTGAGCTAAGTTGAGATAACCATGGTTGCATAATTAATATAGTCAAAGAAAGAGTATTAGATATACAAAAACACTTATTTTTTAATTTGATATCAAATTTTTATTAAATACTGATAGTTTTTATATATTAATTAGATAGTAATAATTAATTTATAAATGTCATTGTTCCTCGTCCTCATTATCAAGCCTTATTTCGACACCAACAAAAGATGCAAATAAAAGTATGAACAATCCAAGTAAAGATTTCCACAAGCCAATATGAGCTAATTGCTCGGGAGATTGAAAGAATTCAGGAATCATAGCTCAATAATACATCTATTTATCTTGTTCCCAATCTTCTTCGGCCTTATCCAGCAAATCTTCAACGGTATTATCAAAAGTTTCAGCGACTGATCTCAACATTTTTGCAATAGTTTCATCTGGGCAAGCAAGATCTTTTTGTATAGCCTCTGAACAGTCCTTGATTTCTTCCCAGGCATCTACCAGGACTTGAGAATCGACTGGTTTCCAATCTTCTTTCATAGATAATTACCCAATAAAGGATTGACAATGGAATATTGAATGAACAACCGAATTTTAGCTTTTCCTAAATTAATACTGTCTTGGTTTCTTTATTTTAATGAAATAACCCAGGGGAAATGCTAAGTTTTTTTACCTATAAAACAATTATCAACTAAAACTAAGAAGGTAGTGACAATAGCCGATGAATCACTAAACAAGTCATCCAAGCCACAACAAGCCTTGGCTCAACTTGAAGCTGATCTATCAAGGAAGGAAAATCAAAAAGTTACTGAGAAGACCCGAAAAAGATTCTTGTGACAAGAAGTTTCAAACTTATAATTCTTATTTACGTATTGTGAAAACCAACTATAAATAAAAAAGAGACTAGATTTTATTATGCTATTGCCAAAGCCTGTTAGACCTGTTGATTCAGAAAAGAAAGGCAAGGAAGATTAGTTAAAAAAATTTATTTTTTATTAATATTAGAAATTTATTGAGTTTTGTTTTTTTATTACTTAATGAAAATAGGTATAGACTGATATCTATCTTCTTTTTTTATGTAATTTCTGCGAAAAATTATATAAATTATTAATATACTTTAGTAAATTATAAATAATTCTCTCTAATCAAAAATTACTTGATTATAGATTTATGAGATTATCACCAATTAATCTATTGACATCAAGAAATTCTTTGGCAAATTGATTTATGTAGTTCTTCTTAGTAATTTCTTAGATAATTGTTTCTGTTTATCTAAGAAGAATTTAGTTTTTTCATTTTCTCTATGAAAACAGCATCCAAAGAGCTACAAAAGCTACGATCAATGGCTGAAAACTCATTAAATAAAACTGCTGAACTTCAGCAAGTTTTAGCTCAAATTGAAGCTAACCTCTCAAGGACAGAATCTCAAAAGGTTTTAGAAAAGACAAATAGAAATTAAATAATTTTTTTTATAATAATTTCAGATCACTAACTAAAAATCTTTAAAACTATTAGATTTATCTTTTCTTTTAACATGTATTACCTAAACCTGTAAATGCATTGAGCAATAATGATGAAATAAAATATAATTTACATGAAGTGTACACTTAGGCTTTTATTTTAATACCTCTTCTAGACATGAGTTTATTGTGGATAAAGCTTTGATATTTTTTTAAGTTGCCTTTTTATTGTCTATTCTTGAACATACGGTTAGATTGAGAAGTAAAGATAATTCCAGGTATTATCCAAATGCTTGCAATTAAAAAGGTCATAATTACTTGGTTTTTAAATATGGTTTCAAGCATTTTTTGTCCAGTCTAGTAATATCAATAAATAAACGTGTGGGGACGAAGTAGGGTTTATTTACTTTTTAAGATTTTGTCGTTTTTTTTGACTTACGTCATTTAAGTGTTGTGCTAATTAGAACTTGAACATCTCCCGTTGAAGAAACCGCAAACATAATTAGAAAACCTATGATAGTTAAACCAATTACACTCAAAATAGCAATACCTAAGTTTGGTGTTACTGCAAATATAATATTTGAAAGGAACAATATACTTTAAAATTATAAATACTTTATCACTTTTAAATCATAAAAAAATTAAATTAAATTTATATGCATGTCTAATTAAAATTGAATAAATCGAGATGATAGTAAATTAACTAAAATCAAATAACATATCAATATAGTGTGATAGGTTCCTAAATTTAATGTCTAATAAAATAGAGATGAACAAGAGATAGCAAAATCCCGACCATAGCCCTCTAAACCATATTAGGATTAACATTTGATAATTGGATAAAAGAAAGTGATTTTTAATAGCAAGACCATTACTTTTATCAAATGCAAGTAAAGAATATGATCTTTCGATATCTACCTTAGAAAGTTTTCTTTTAATATTTATCTTATATGGTTAATATATTTTATATCATTTAAATTTTAGATAATTTTGATTAATAAAAAAAACTAAACAATATAAATTTATCTAATCACTAAGTAAATACTAGATGGATGTTAACCGAACAATCACCAAGACTCGAATTATTCGCTTTTTGGCAATAATAAAAAATAAATATTAACTTCTTTTTGTCTTAAATCAAACAATTAAAAAATTATTATAAAAAACATAAATATATCCAATTCATTGGATCAACTCTATTGTACTCAAATTCTCTAAAGAAAAAAATGAATCTAATCAATCATAGCAATTTAAATAAAGACAATGAAAGAATTCTTTCTCTACTGGAAGAATTAAATTCAACACTCGATCTATACTATGAGAGAAATATTGAAAAAGAAGTTCAAGCAATTGAAAAATGAATTAAGTTCAAAAAAAAAATTGATCGATATTACTCATCAATTCAAATTATTGTTAGTCTAAATAAAACGGTTGAAATTTAAAATATTGCTGTTAAATTAATAATAATTCTAATTAATAACTCAACTTTTTTCTATCAAAAGAGAAAAACATAATCATGCTTTTCTCTTTGATTAGATGTACCTTAATTTAATCTTCCACTTAAAATGCCTTGCAACTGCCAACACTGCATTGAAATTAAAAAACAGCTTGATAGAGCAGAACAAAGACAAGCAGACCTATTCAAAGCGAGGAGTAGTAAAGTAATTATTAGGTAGGAAATTATTGATTATAGGGAATAACAGGTATTGTTATCTTCATGTTTTTATTATCAATACTTGATTTATCCTTAGATAGTTGGTTCACTTTTTTAGTATTACGATTAATCATGTTGTCTTTTCTTGCTTCAATGTTTATAAACAAGAAATATATTGCAATTAAGAGGAAATACGGTAAAAGATTTCTTATATTCCTTAGGACATTAAATATGTTAATCATTATTTCTTCTATTGATTTTTATTTACCCACTATACTGTGAAATTTATGCTTATGCAAAGCTCTATTTTATTCTTACTCTTTAGTGTATTAATTATAAAATAATAGGATCTCTGAAAATATTTTATCTTTATATGTCGGTTCTTACACTCACAGATATAAATATATTCATATAATATTACTTAAACGTTATTAAAATGAACACAGAAAAAATAGAAGCGGCAAAGAAACGCATAAGAGAACTGAACCTTTTAATAAAGTTTTGGTCTAAAAAGTAATTCGCGCTCAACACTCCTCTTTGTTAAATTTAATAGAAATTTAAATAGAAATGATCTCATTTGTAACCGCTTTATTTTTTCCTGATTATGGAAATGCTGGTTTACCTTGGGATTTATTACTGCTTCACTTTTACTTCTTTTCAATATTTATCCCCTTTATTATCATTTTCAATGCGGCAAAGAATTCAGATCGTGAAAATCCAGCTAGATTAAAAGATCAAAAAACCAGATATCCTGATTTACACCCTCGAGCATAAGGAATCTAACCATTAATTTTTTACATATAGTATAAAGTATTTTTTATATTTATTTTTTATATTATTTACTCATTTTCTAAATATACTTTGAAGCACTTTTTTTTATCCTAATTGTTTGACAGATTAATAATTCTTATTGAAAAATTAACCTAAAACTTCCTAGAAACCTTATTTGTAATAACTTAGTATTTTAATATTTATGTTTTACAATTATAAGAAATTTTAATAACTATATCCATAATTCTAAAAATAATACTTAATTAAATACTACAATCATCTTTAGATATAATAATGGTTTATAATTATCTTCATTTTTTCTAAGACTGTAAATATTAGTTTTGATTTATGTAATAAATGAAACTGAAATATAGTTGTTCATGGGATAAAGTTTAGAAAGTTACACATCCTGTATGTCTTCGAGGCAATCCGGTGCTTTACAAGCAGTTGAGGTCATGCTTAATGGATCACTTAAACGTCTCAACAATTTAGAGGGTGAGAACAGGGAAGCACTTTATGATGAATATAAAGAATGGTTAGAGGTAGATGATAATAATGTAATTAATGATGGGGTTTTATATTGTAATTTTCTTGGGTCAAGGTAATAATCTAATTTTCTAATAAATTTAACTGCAAGCATGCTGAATAACAAACTATTCCGCATGCAACCGATAAATTCAAGCTTCTAACTCCACCAGTTTTCATTTTTATTTCTCCTCCTGGCATAGGTATTCCAGCAACTATTTCACACTTATCCATTATGTTATCAGGTAAACCTGTATCCTCTCTCCCGAATAAAAGTATATCTGTTTCTTTGAAAATTATATTTGATATGGAATGACTGCTTTTTTTGGTAAGAGCGATAATTCTTGAGTGGCTAAATGAATTTTTATATTGTTCAAATGATTCAAACAAATTAACATCTACCTTTTTCCAGTAATCTAAACCTGCTCTTTTTAAATATTTATCTTCAAAGCTAAAGCCAGTTGGCTTAATAATATCTAATGACATATCGAAGGCCAGGCATGATCTACCAATTGTTCCAGTATTCTGAGGAATTCTTGGTTCAAATAATGCAACACGAGGCCTAGAAGAATTTATAGAATTCATGGTATGGGATCACCAAATTTAGCTAAGTCAAATGCAGTCCCGTTGATAGCAAGCCACCTTTGTTTTGAATGTCGACTTATTAATGAGGTTAGGGTGCTCTGTCGTTCACGAAATAAATGACCTATTGCTGTGGCGGGAACAATTCCCCAACCAACTTCCTCTGAAACAACAACAATACATAAATTATCTTCTGAAAGGCAATTAAGAAATTTAATTTGGAAATCATCCCATTGATCGTCATCTTTTATCAGGTGCTGTTCCACTAAACCTCCTAATGAGTCAATTAATATTGACTGATTTCCTTTAATCGATTCAATTGCATTAATGATGTCTTTTGGATGCTCAATTAACGTCCAGCTATCAGGTCTTCTCTCCCTGTGAATATCTATCCTATCTTGCCAATCTGAATCATTTGGTCTTGGTTTTGATGT
>MDTG01437881.1_pt1 | contig 18244 bp, 22 predicted proteins | sample 811421 | NCBI WGS metagenome assembly MDTG01 (sample SAMN05326645, study PRJNA326480) | marine metagenome | isolation source: seawater | place: Pacific Ocean: South East | collected 2011 | reverse complement strand
TATACCCAATCTTTGTTGTTGACCGCCTGAAAATTTTGCACCCCTTTCACCTATTAAAGTATTTTCTTTTTTAGGTAAATTCATAACTATTTTGTCAAGGTTGCAAATTTTAATAAGTTTTTTAATTTTTAAATTATCAATTTTTATTTTTGGTATACCAAAAGCTATATTCTCTTTAATTGATCTTTCAGTAAGAAAAATTGATTGTGAGACAAATCCAATCAGTTTCTGCCAGGATGAAATATCATCTTTTTTTAATAACTTGTTATTTAAAATGATATTACCTTTTTTTAGATTAATTATTCCTAACAAAATATTTATAAGTGTAGTTTTACCAGAACCACTTAATCCTGTAATTGCAATTTTTTGACCATCATTAATTTTAAAGTTAATTTTTGTTAATATTTTATTTTTACTTTTATTGTACTTAAAAGATAAATTTTTAACTTCCAAAGAACTAAAATTTTTAAATTTTTTATTTGATTTTTTATTTGAACTTATCTCCTTTTTTGAATTTTTAAGATCTCTTGACAGTTTATAAACTGCTGGAATATGATTTTTTACAATATTTGCATTATAATAAACTTGTTGTAAGGCTGGAATAATTTTGTAAGCAATAATTAAAAAAAATGATAAGTTAATGATAATATCATTAAAATTAAAATTAAGGTTTTTGCTAAAATATAAAATTAGTAAAATAGATAATGAAATAACTATTAATTCGATTAGATATTTAGGGAATCTACCAACTATATCTCTTTGTACTTGAATAGAGACTAATTGATTATAAAGAAAATTATAATATTTTTTGAAATATTGGAATTTATTCAAAATTTTAACTTCCTTAATACCACCAAAACCTTGATTTAGAATTGTAAATTTATCTTCTGTCACTTTTGTCTGTAATTCTCCTAAGAATTTCATTTTATTTCTAAATAATTGAAATATTAGCACATATAAACCAACAAACATTAACATAGCAAAAAAGGTTATTTCTGTTTTAAAAACAAGTAGTCCAATGAATAATGGTAAAATAAATAAAATTTTTGAAATTATGATCATCAAAGGATACATGACAAAATTTGTTACTCTTTTTACTAATTCAAAAATATTATTTAAAAGTTTTGAAGAAGTAGTTTCTAAGTGAAACAAATAGTCTCTTTTTAAATAATATTCAAACAAGTTACTCTCAATTTCACCGCCTGTTTGAAGAGTAAATTTGGACAATAAGTAAATAAAAAATAAATTTAAAATTGTACTTAAAATAAAAATAATAATTAAAGCTAAGCTAAAATTTTTGATATTTAATTCTATGTATTCAAATTTTAATTTTTGATTAATAAAGTCAAATAAAAAACCAATCTTATTTTGACTTAAAAAATGGACGTACTCAACCAAACTCAAAATACTTATAATTTCAAAAAAACTAGAAAATATCATTATTATAAGCAATGAAAAAAACCTTGTTTTTTGCTTAGCGTCCAAATATTTGAATAAAAAACTTATGCTTGATATCATTTTTGAATATAGAAAATAGCTTTCTTACTTATAGTTAATTTTTTTATTTTAATTTTTTTTCTTTTAGTAAACTCTTTGACTGCTTTCGTTTCACCAAAAAACTCGCCAAAATTATCAAGCATAATAATGCCATTTTTTGTTAATTTTGGGTAAAACTTTTCCAACACATATAAAGAGGGTTCGTATAAATCTAAATCTAAGTTAATAAAAGAAATTTTTAATTTTTTGTTTTTATTTAAAAAGCTTGGCAAAGTTTCAAGTACATCTCCCTTAATTAATCGATAATTTTTGAATTTTTTCTTTTTTAAAATATTATTTAGTTTGTTTATGCTAATTGAATTTTCTCCAGCATTTTTAACAAAATTTTTTCTTTGCTTTTTATCTTTTTTTAAATTTCCAAATGGGAATTTGCTGAATACATCAAAAGCAAACACTTTTTTTTTTGTTTTGTTGTATATTTTATTGAAAGTTATTAATCTTATTAATGAGTTACCTTTGTAAACCCCAAACTCAATAATATCACCTTTTACTTTAATTGATTTCTTAAATAATTCTAATTGCGTTATAAATTTCTCAAATCTTGTAAAGGGAGCTAATTCATAGAAGTAATTTTCTATATTAAAGAAACTTTCTTTTTTCATGATTATTTAATTAAAATTAGTAAATCTTTTAATTTAGAGTGACCAACCATCGTCAATAATTATATTTTGACCGTTGATAAAATTTGATTTTTCAGAAATTAAAAATTCTACAACACCATTAAGATCTTTTGAGTCTAGTAGGCCCTTTGACAAACAGCTTTCTTTATACCTTTTAATAAAATTTTTAGGCTGTTTATCTAAAATACCTCCTGGGCTTACACAATTCACTTTAATTTTTGTTCCTTTACAAAATTTTGCAATATATTTTGTAATATTAATAATCCCTGCTTTTGATGCACTATATTCAATTGGTGAGCTCATATTTAAATTTTTATAGTGCGAAAATTTTGGTGCAGAAAAACCCTGGATCGAAGAGAATAAAATTAAATTACCCCTTTTTTTTTTTAAAAAGTGCTCTATTATTTTTTGAGAAGTCAAAATAATTGTGCCTAATTGAAGAAAAAGATTTTCTTTAACATCGTTTGGTTTAAGTTTTAAAAATTTTTTACCCCAATTTTTATTTTTTAAATATGATAAATTTATAACTGTATCAATTTTTTTTATTTTTTTTGATAATGAGTCAAATTTACGATTAAAAGAGTCTATTTTTGAAATATTACATAAAATCATCTTATGTTTTGTTAAATCTTTATTATTTTTTTTGTCCATTACATAAACATTGTAACCTTTATGCATTAAATTTTTTACAATATAAGATCCTATTCTTCCTGAACCTCCTAAAATAAGAATATTTTGATTATTTTTCATATTAATTTTATTATTTGCTTAGTAACAATCTTGCAACTTTTAAATCATAAAAGTCATCAATATCGATAGACCTTTCTCTAGGAATTTTTATATATCCTACTTTTCCGTCAAATATATTTTTTGCTTTCATTATAAACTTTGGCTTTGTAATATACCCAATAGTGGTTAAATCAAAAATATCGCTTTTCTTAATTCCTCTAGATCTTTTTATTATCAATTCAATTTTATTTCCTTTCTTTACAACCATATTATAATGCGGGAGTCTATTAGTATCTGTTGCACAAAGTACAAGATCGTATTTAGATTTTGAAAACTTTCTAATTAATTTTAAAATATCATTTTTTATTCTTAAAGGAGATGTAGTTGGTAAAGACAAAAAATAATCAAACATAATTTTTTTTTTTCTTAAATTATTAATTGCATGTTTCCAAGATTCAAATTCGTTAGAATTGCTAGAGCAAAGTAATTTGGGTCTTTGAATAGTTTGAACATTATTTTTTTTTTGCAATTCTGAGAATTTTTTTAGAGTCGCTTGACACAAATATTTTATCTATTTTCTTTACTTTTTTTGCTAAATTTAAGGTAATTTCTAATAAAGATTTATTATTAATCTTTAATAGATTTTTATTTGGAATTCGTTTTGATCCACCCCTAGCAAATATAAAACAAAAAACTTTATGCATTTTTATCCAATTTAACTAATTTGTCTTTAAAATTAGATTCTTTAATCTTTTTAATTATATATAAAACGTAAAGTGAGTCTGAGAATTCTGACATCCAATCATTATTATTTCTTTTAGAATTAGAAACTGTAATCATTTTTTTAATTTGATTTCTTACATAAAAATTCTTATCTAACGAATATTTTTTAAATATTGTTTTTTTTAAATATCTAATTTGAATTGAGTTTTCTTTTAAATCTAATAAGACTTTAGTATTATTTTTGAATAAAATTTCAATTTCTCTTTTCTCAAAGGAAGAACAAAAATCTAAATGCATATTTAAATTAATTTTATTATTAATTTTAAAAATTATGTCAGCAATATCCTCTACATCTATTTTTAAGCTTTTTGAATTTAAATATTTCGCAAAAAGAGCTTTTGGTTTACCAAATAAATAAAGCATCAAATCTAACTCATGGCTTAGTTCATTAATTACTCCTCCTCCATATTTTTTTTTCGCTGAAACTGATTTTGTATAATCACCTTTTCTCCAAGTTGGGAGATTACTACTTGTATTCATTTTAATACTTATAATTTTACTTAATTTATTTTTTAAAAATTTTTTTAATTTTATTACTGCAGGATTTAATCTTAAACAATATCCAGTTTTAATTGTAATCTTATTTTTTTTAATAAGATTCAAAAAAATTTTTTTTTGTGATTTAGTAAAGTATTCATTTGATATGGGTTTTTCGAAAATATATGTTGCTTTTTTTTTAATTAAGGATTTAAAAAATCTTATTCTATCCGGGGCTCTATTGCTTAAAATAATATAATCTAAATTTTTAATGTTTTTAATTTTTTTTAAACTATCTTTTTTTAAATGTTTTGAGAAAATATGAATTTTTTTCCCTCTAAAAAACTTTGAAGCAGATTTGTGGTATTTTTTTCCAATTGAACCGTAGCCTACAATTAATATGTTACTTTTTTTTAACTGCTTCAAAATAATTATTCCAATTTCCAGTATCAATCCATTCATCCTCTTTTATTGGAAAAATACATATTTTTTTTCTTAGTTTTAATAATGTTTTAATTAATTCATCCATACCAAGTTCTTTGGGAGATCTTATATATTTGATAACTTCTGGATTTAAAACATACATGCCAACGTTTGCTAATAATTTTTTATGCGGTTTTTCCTCAATCTTTTTTAAAAAACCTTTTTTATTTACTTCAAATTCTCCGTAAGGTATTTGAAATGATTTTAAACACACTACTACTGTTAAAAGAGATTTAGATTCTTTATGCGAGTTTAAAATTCTCTTTGGGTTTACATTTACTAAAGTATCACAATTTACCATGAAGAAAGGTAAGTTTTGTTTTTTTATTTTTTTTAAACATCCTGCTGTTCCAAGTTGACTTCTTTCCTTTAAATAATTTAAATTATATTTATTATCAAATTGACTTAAAAAACTTTGTAAAATTTTATCCTTTTGACTTATTGATATTAAAAAATTGTTAAAATCATTATTTCTAAATTTATCTAAAATGTTTATGATCATAGACTTATTTTTGTATGGGATTAATGGCTTTGGCAAAACATCTGTGTAAGGTTTTAATCTAGTACCTTTCCCTCCAGCCATTATTAAAATTAAATTATTTAATTTTTCTTTTTGAGAGTCGAAGTTATCGGGGACAAATCCTACAGGAATTTTCTTATTATTAAGTATAGGAATGAGCAGGCTTCTATCTTTATTTAAAAAGTTTTTAACTTTTATCTTTTTATTTTTATCTTTATCTAAAATATAAAAACTTTTTTTATTATAAATATTTTTAATGCTTGTAACAAAACTTTTGTTTTTAAGAATACTTCTCCTTATATCACCATCTGTTAATGTGCCTTTAAAAAAATTTTTTTTTCCAACAACAAATAAACATCTTGTTCCTGTGTTATTAAGCTTTAGTATTGCATTAAGCAAAGAAGAATTTTCTTTTATTAAGATTTTTTTTAATATTTTCATCAGAATTTAATATCTCTAAAGTATTTGTGTTCCAAATTATTAAAATTTATTTGATTTAAGGTCTTACAAATTTTGTTTGAAACATTATTTCCATAGTAAGGATTTTTTTGTAAATTAAATTTTTTTTTTTTCTACTTAATACTCTTTTAATCAGAGTATTAATTTTACTGTGATTTATTTTACAATCATAGGTGTAATCAGCTTTAACTCTTCCTTTTTGTCTATCTCCTATATTAATGGATGGAGTTCCTAATAATGGTGCCTCTATTATACCGCTTGATGAATTTCCAATCACTAGATCACATTTTTTAATCAGACACAAAAATAACTCATGTCCAAAGGACGCTTTATAAAACGTATTTTTATTTTTTTTACAAAAAGCTTTAATTTTTGAAATTATGTCTCCTGAGTTTTCATCAAAATTAGGAGCTGAAAAAAAAAATTTACAATTTTTAAACTTTGAAAATGATTTAAATATTTCTTTTAATTCCATAATATTTTTTTTTTTTGATTGAGTATTTGGATGGATAGATACAAGAATATTTTTTTTAAAAAAATTAGTTTTTAAATTTTTCTCTAATAAATTTTTACTATCAGTTTTTATTTTCTTAATATTGTCATTGCATAATGCACCAAAAGTAAAAATATTTTTTTTATCTTCACCAATTTGTCTTAATCTTTTTTTGTAAAACTCTGTTGAAACAAAATGATAATTTGACATTTTTGTAATAGCATGTCTGTACAAATCATCTCTTGAGCCAAATGTAAGCTCTCCACCGTGTATATGTACTATTTTTGTTTTTGAAATTACCCCCGCTACTGCGGCAATAAATGTTTCAAATCTATCTCCCAAAAGAATAAGTGCCTCTGGTCTAATGATAGCTAAGTATTTGCACAAATCTGAGATTAACTTAAATGCATTTTTAGATAAATTTTTATGACTCATTTTTTTTCCTTTAAATTTAATTTTTTTTGAAATTTTTATTTTGTCACTTTTAATTTCTTTTATAGTATTTCCGTATTCTTTAAGTAAATGTGACCCAGATACGATAAAGCTTAGGTCAACATTTTTTGAATTATTTAATTTTTTTAGTAGACTTTTTAGCAATCCATACTCTGATCTAGAACCCGAAAAAACTGAAAATTTCTTCATAATTTTATTAATTCGTTTATGTTAAAATCTTTTTTAGCTACCTTATTAAGTACGTCAAACCATTTGTTTGCTGAGATCCCATTATCTGGTCTTTTGGTTGTTATATTTTTTCTAGAAAATTTCTCACCTTTTCTAATCTTGATTTTTGCAACAATTGATTTTCTTACAAGTTTAGAATTTTTTGACTCATCGGATGTTATCTTAGATTTTTTTGAAACCATTATTTTTTCAGTATCTCTAATTGATTGCACGAAATTAAAAAATTCTGCAGGATTGAGACTTGAAGAATGATCGGGCCCTCTCATTTTTTTGTTTAAAGTTAGATGTTTTTCAATTATAGCTGCGCCTAAAACAGTAGCGGAAATTGCCGCTTCAAAACTATCCGTATGATCTGAAAATCCGACTTTTACGTTAAATTTTTTTTTTATTTCAAGCATATTCTTTATTTGAACCTGATTTGGTTTAGTTGGATAAGAAGAAATACAATGCAAAACTGTTAATTCTTTTTTAATTCTTTTTTTTAAATATTTTATTGTATTGCCAATTTCAGTAAAAGAAGCCATTCCTGTAGATAAAATTATCTCTTTTTTTCCTTTTGCAATTTGTTCAATAAGCTCAAAATTATTAAGCTCACCTGAGGGTATTTTTATTATATTTAGACCCATTTTTTTTATTAATTGATATGATTTTACATCAAATACTGAGACAAGAAATTTTATACCAATTTTTTTACAATAATGTTGCAATATCATAAAATCTTTTTCAGATAACTCGTATTTTTCTAACATTTGTTTTTGAGTTTCTGACTTATTAAATTTTTTTTGATACCTTGCTTTTTCGGCTCCCGGAGTAACAAGATTGTTAGTGCTATAACATTGGAATTTTACAAAATCTGCACCGGCTTGTTTTGCACATTTAATTAATTTTTTTGCAAGTGAAACCTTGCCGTTATGGTTCACTCCTATTTCTGCTATTATTTTTAAATTTTTCAAAAGTTTTTTTTTATTAAAGAACCAGCTTTAATAAAACTATTAGATTTAATTTTTATGTCATTTACAACTATCGATCCCGAACCAATAAAAACATTATTGCCAATTTTTACTCCTCCATTGACAATAACACCAGTTGAAATATGTGAATTATTTCCAATTTTAACATCGTGTTCGATAATTGCTCCAGTGTTGATTATACAATTTTTTCCTATGCTAACATCTTGATGAACAACAGATTTATCCATAACAATTGTTCCACTTCCAATCTTCGAACTTTTTGAGGTGATAGCAGTTTTAGAGACAATCGAGGGTATTTTAAAATTTAAATTAGTTAATTTATTATAAATTTCTTTTCTTGCTTTATAATTTTTAATTTGACCTATAGTTATAAACGCATAATCATATTTTTTTTTAAGATTTACTAAGTCTTTATCTGTGCCAAGTTGAGGAATATTAAATATACCCATTTTATTGTTACAAATTACTCCTGCAATATTAAATTTTCCTGTACTTAAAATTGCATCTACACAAACTTTAGTATGACCGCCGCAGCCTATAAGAATTATTTTTTTTTTCATTTTATGCTATTGAAAATGTTTGTAACTCTTTTTATATCTTTAAAAGACAAACTGATTGAAGATGGGATACACAAGCTATTTTTAAATAATTTTTTTGCTTTTTCAATTTTATAAGTTTCAAATTGTTTAAAAGGTTTTTGTTTATGATTTAAAAACCAAACTGGTCTTAATTGAATACCTTTTCTTTCAAAAAAATTGATTATCTTTTTTAGGGAGATTTTTTTTGGTGTATTAATTTGTACTATATTCATCCAATTATTATTTTTTGCATATTCAGGTCCATCAAAAAAATTGACCATATTTTTATTAAAATATTTTTTATATAAATTTTTTATTTTTTCTTTCTTAATAAGAATTTTGTTGATATTATTTATTTGTTCAATACCTAATGCTGCAGAAATATTTGTCATTCTGTAATTATACCCCACGTTATTGTGAATAAAGTTAACGTCATCATCTTTTGATTGTGCGGAATAATATTTAGTTAACTCATAATATTTTTTTTTATTCGTAAGCAGCATTCCGCCACAACCAGTAGTGATTATTTTATTAGCATTAAATGATAAGACACCCACATCACCTATAGTTCCAGTATGATTTTTTCTATTATTTCTATAATATGTGCCTAAGCTTTCGCTAGCGTCTTCAATTAATTTAATATTTTTTTTTTTACAAATTTCAGTTAATTTTAATATATTGGCGGCGTTTCCCCAAACATGAGTAACAATAATCGCATAAATTCTTTTTTTTGTTTTTTTATTAAATGTAAAATTATTTTTAAAAATCGTCTCATTTTCTAAAAAATCTAAAATTTTATTACAATCAATATTGTAGTAATCATCACAATCCATAAAAATAGGAGAGCAATTATTGTACAAAACAGCATTAATTGTAGCTACAAAAGTTAATGTTGGAACAATTACTTCATCCTTCTTTTTCACACCTACAACTTTTAAAGCTAAATGTAGTGCAGATGTACCACTATTGAGAGCTACAGCATATTTAGATTTAGTATAATTTGAAATTTTTTCTTCAAATAGTTTTATTAGTTTGCCGCTGGTAGAAACATAATTTTCATCAACGCATTTTTTCAAATAATAAATAGATCTTTTTGGAATACTTGGTGGATATAAGGGAATATAATTTTTCATTAAATTTTTTTATGATTTAATTTGTTTACTTTTAATTTTATAATTACCTAATAAAAAATTTTTCTGTAAATTGTTTTTTTTTTGTTTTTTTAGATTTTGTAAAATGGTCCTGATTCCATAATCTAATCCATATAAACATTTAAAGTTTAATTTTTTCTCAAGTTTATTAAAATTAACCTTATAATTTCTCCTGTCTTTTGATTTTTTTATAATTATTATTTTTCCATTAATATATTTTTTAATTGCTTGGGCTATTTGAATTTTATTAAAGTTATTTTGATTGCTTCCTGCATTAAAAACCTGACGATTAGTAAGGTTAGATTCTAATTTAAAAGATTTGTAAATTAGCCTCGCAAAATCTTTTAGGTGGCAGTAAGGTCTCCAGGTTTCGTGGTCATATATTTCTATTTTACCTTTAAAGTACATTTCTAATACAAATTGATTTATAGTTAGATCGTATCGCATTCTATCAGATAATCCGAAAGCGGTAGCAAATCTAAAAACAGTTGGTTTAAATAGATTTTTCTTTTTTTTTAAAAGTAATTTTTCGATCTTTACTTTTGATTTAGCATACAAAGATAATGGTTTTAGAGGAGCAGTTTCTTTAATTTTAATATTCTTTTTAACTAAACCGTAATTTGAACATGTTGAAATAAAGAATAATTTATTGCATCTCTTTTTCTCATTGAAATAATTAATTATGTTTATAATTGCATTTTCATTTACTTTAATCGACAAAGATTTATATTTTTTAGTAATTGGATCTCCAACTAATCCAGCTAAAATTAAGACTGTATCGTAATATTTATTTATTTTTTTTACATCTTTTTTTTTTGTTATATCTAATTTTACAAAATTTAATAACTTATGTTTAAATTCAAATTTTTGATTATAAATTAAATTATCTAAGCAAGTTACATTGATATTCCTTTTTAGAAAATATTTTACTATTTCTGTGCCTACATAACCCGCGCCTCCAATAACTAAAAGATTTTTCATACTCAATATTTTTGCAAAATGTTGTTAATATAAAATTTCTCTAATTTTAAAATTTTTTTTAAAAAATTATCACTTACTTTATTATTAAGAAATTTAAATTTATTAGATTCTTTGGGTAAATTTTTAGAAAAATCGTACACGGAAGAGTTAATAGTTTGTTCTGGATTATTTCTTGGAACATTATTTTTTTTCAAATTTTTAATTGTAAGCTTATCAATTTTTGTTTTTGATAATTTTGATATTTTTTTTAAATATTTTGATGGGTTTTGAGTGAGATTCTCAAACGGTACTATAATATAGTTCGATTTATATTTTTTTGAAAAATTTTTTATTTTTTTAATAGAACCATAATAATAATTTTCCATAAAAAAAATAGATTTCTCATATTTATTCAATTTTTGGTAATAATTGACATCATTCTTTATCTCGAAAGGAAAATTTACTTTATACTTGTCTGAATAAAAATTTATTCTCCCCCCTCTTTCACTAAATGAACTAAATATTTTTATCCATCTTGCTAGCCAATTTATTGTATAAATATTAAATGGATTTCTCAAAATCAAAACATAGAGTAATTGGTTCCCAAATGCTTTAAAAATTGGTTCAGAATATGGGCTGTTTTTATGTGTCATATATTGTAAACACATTTTTGTTTTTTTTATTTTTTTTTCTGCTTCAGAAACACTATAGTTTTTTCTTTTTTTAATATCTTTAAATCTTATATTGTTAAAAAAAGATGTAAGATCTTGTTTTCTAAAATTAGCATGACGGAGAATAAAATTATCGAAAAACTTTTGATTTAAAGTTTTTTTTAAAAAATCAGTTGATGTATCTAAGTCCATCTTTTTTAAATAATTTAATGAACAAATTCTTTCAATGTTTTCGTCTAGCACCCATTGTTCAACATCTTTAAGTCCCGAAATAAGATTTGCAATTAGTGTTTTTCCGCCTCCAATCATTCCGTCTGTAAAAATAATTTTATTATTAAAGTTTAGTTTGGTTTTGAAGGTAATTTTAGTCATCTACTCCGTCCATATTAGCAGTGTGTCTTAATTTCCAATTTTTTTTAACTTTCTTCCACAAATGTGGTGATCTAAACTTGTTGCATAATTTATGAAAATAACCAGGATTTATATTCAAATACTTCATAATTTCTTTAAAATATCTATCTGGAAATTCGCCATCATATTTTTTAATTAATTTTTTTCCTTCGTCGATTGTAAGATGATCATTTCTTAATTCTTGTGATACATCGTATGTAGTTCTTCCTACACCAAATTTTATGAATGTAGTGTAATAGTGAAGATCGTCAATTTTGTCATCGATGCTATTATATTTACTATAAGTACCTTGGGTTCTAAACGGCCTTGGTAAAAAACCACAGTTTTCAACAGCATAATAAAAAGTTTCTTGCGGAGTCCATCTTAAATAATATCCAAGATAATGCACTTCTAAGGGAAAATTTTTTAGTGAATTTTCAGATGGAGGCAAAAAAATATCCAGATCCTTTTTTTTTAAAGAATAGTCTGTCTCTAATCTTTTTATAGGGACGCCTCCTAAATGTAATTTATCTAAGTTTTTAAATGTAAAAAAAGATTTTTTTCTTAATGACACATAATTATCTGCAAGTGGTAAACTTCCATGCTCAGCCTCATGCTCTCCATAAAAAACTAATGGAATTTTATATTTTATAGCCATTTTTACCGCAAAAATTTTTTGTCCAAGAATAAAAGTTTGGAAAGGATGTAATAAATTTTTTATTGAGAGTTTTGTAAGAATTTTCATAGTCTTTTCGTCTCTTTTTGCAGAAATATTTTTATGCCTTCCAGACGATATCCAGTTCTTAAAATTATTATATCCGTAAGTTGTATATAAAATCGGTGGCCAAGTAACTAAAAGAGGATTCATTCCATATTTAAATTTTAAAATATGAGCTGCATAACCGCTATCTTTTCCGCCACTACCCGGGACAATGCAGTCATAATTTCCATATTTCCCTCTATGATTATCAAGAAGTTTTAATAATTCTTTTTCTCTAGATTTATAATCAATTTTCTTTTTTAACCTTGAGTAATACCATGACTCACTAATACCTTTTTTGTCAAATTTTAATGTATCTTTTTTTGATTTTTTATTATGATTAAATTCTACGGTAGAATTTGGTTTTTGATTGGACATAAGAGTTTTTTTACAAAACAATACTTTTTTTGGTAAACCATAATAAACTTTGTGCTGCATTATTTAATTTTTCAAATATTTTAAGTTTTTTAAAAATTCGATACCCATTAAACCACTCTTTTCTGGATGAAACTGAGTCCCAAATATATTATTTTTTTTTGCTATCGAGCAGAATATTTTACTACCATGTTTTGATTGGGCAAAAATTTCTTTTTTATTTTTTGGATTTACAAAATATGAATGCACAAAATAAAAATTTTTGTTTTCAAATTTTTTAAAATATTTCATAAAGTCATTTGTTCTTAGAATTAATTTATTCCAGCCTAAATGGGTTACATGTTGATCATTATTACTAAATTTTCTTACGTCTCCTGCTAGTAAACTTAAGCCTTTCTTTTCACCAAATTCATAACTTTTTTCGAATAATAACTGCATTCCTAAACATATTCCATAAACTAAACTATTGGGTTTCAATAAATACTCTTTTAATTTTTCATCAAGGTGATTTTCTTGAAAAAATTTCATACCAGACCCAAAGGAACCTACTCCGGGTAAAATCACAATATCGTAATTAAATTTTTTTTTTTTTTTATCAATTATTTCAACTTTAAATCCAGCTTTTTTACAACCCTCATAAACACTAAAAATATTACTAACAGCTAAATTAATTATTCCTACTGATAAACTATTTTTTTTCATCTCTTATATTTATTTTTTTTGATTTTAGATATTTCTTTAATTTTGAAATTATATTTATTTTTTTTCTTTTTTTTTCAACATTTTTTAAAAACTCAATATTCCCTGTTTTTGGTTCAAATTTTGGAAAAAGATGTAAAGTTTCATAATGTAATAATGATGCTAAACCAACTCCATTAATTTTACTAAATTTAATAACTTTTAAAATATCTTCAAAATTTCCAGCTCCTCCATGAGCAATTGTAGGAATTGAGACGCTTTCGGAAATTTTTTTTGTCAAATTTAAATCGAAACCCTTTTTAAGCCCTTCATGATTAACTGATGTAATTATAATTTCACCAGCACCATTATCTTCAACTTTTTTTGCCCAATCAAAGGGATTTCTTTTATGAATTTCTCTTCCGTTCGAACTGCTTATAAAATATTCATTATTTATTTTTATAGATTGAATAACTACAGATACATTTGCTGATCCAAATATTCTAGAAGCTTCTTTCAGAAAGTTTATATTATTTATTGCAGCTGAATTTATACACACTTTGTCCGCACCTGCTAGTAACATTAATTTTATATCATGAATATTTCTTATCCCTCCACCAACAGATAAGGGAATAAAAATATCTTTAGCTGTATTGGTGATAAATTTTGAGAGATTGTTAGTTCCATAAAGTGTAGCGACATTATCGATATAACAAATTTCATCAGCTCCGCTTTCATAATAATAGTTTGAAAAATTTTCAGCTTTTCCTATAATCCTGAGACCTTCTAAGTTAATTCCTTTTATAAGCAAACCATTTTTTATATCTAAAAAAGGAATTACTCTAATTAAATTTTTATTCATCTTAGAAATTTGATATTTTTTTTTGTTTACGTAATTGATACTTAAGAAATTTTTTTAAAAAGATATTCTGCAATTTCAAAATCTATTGGATTATCAACGTCTAATCCCTCGATATCATTAATACTATAAAAGTAGGGTTTATCTCCTAAAACGTTTTTTTTATTAATCATTTTTTTTCTTGAGATAATATTTGCTCCGTAGGTTAATTTCATAATGTTGGGTAAATCTTGGGTATTAGGGGCCTTTCTTGGATTATAATTAATAGGTTTGTTATTCAGCCAAAGGTGTTCTTTAACGTAGTTGATAGTATTTAAACTGTCGTATTTTGGGTAAACTCTTAAGAATTTCTTTATAAAATTATTGATCGTGCTGCTTTTAATTAAAGGAGCAGTACAGGGTGTATACATTAAATAGTCACCATCAATTGATTTTGCTAGGTTTTCAAAAAATTCACTATTAGTACACTTAGAGCTCGCAAAATATTTTTCTCTAATATGATGTGAAACATTGTATTTTTTTGCAATTTTAATTGCACGTGATGAATCTGTGCTAACGACTATCTCATCTATAAGACTTACTTTTTTTAATGAACTTATTTTTACCTCTAATAAATTTGATTTATGAAATTTTTTAAAGTTTTTATTTTTTATTCTTTTAGATCCTTTTCTTACAGGCACTATTGCTACAATTTTTTTTTTCACAACTTTTTCCAATTCTTAATATTAATGCATTTGTCGTCAACATAAATGTCAGCAATTATTTTTGGACTGTATCCTGAAATTTTTTTTTGACCTTTAATATTTCTATTAACTGAATTGAAAGTTAATCCCTTTTTTTTGCACCAGCTAATAGCTTCGGTCAAGGCGGGAAATTTTTTGTTATCGCCTCTACATGTCCATAAAATTAGTTTATGTCCCTCTTTCTTTAATTTTTTTAAATTTTCTAATAAATTTTTTTGTTTTTTTGTTTGTTTTAAAATCTTTGGAAAATCTGTTTGACAAAGTGTTCCGTCAAAATCAACTGCGATAACTAACTTTTTTTTATAAATTGGCATCTACAAGTTTTTTTGCTGTTTTATACGAAGAAATTATCAAATTTTTATCTTTTAAAAAATTATCCTGTTTAATATTTTGATGAATTATATCTCTTGCATAAGTTCCAATTGAAACTCCATTAACTCTAACATTTGTTAAATCTGCTAACTCTTTTGTTTTTTGATTAGTTCCACCTGAGACTAGAATAAATATTCCTAATTTATGACCGCTAGTCCTGTAAACTTTTTTCGAAGATATTGACGCTTTACCTCCACTTATAGATTTTTCTTTAATGTTTTTTCTCATGTTGAACTTTTTATTAATTACATCCGCACAAGCAATTGCTTGGAGTGTAGTATTGTAGTCGTTTTCTCCTCCGCTCATAGGAATTCCATCAGCTTGTATAATAAGTTTATCTTTAGAAATATTTTTAATTTTTTCTATTCTGTTCTCGAGAAGGAAATTGCTTAAATTTAGTCTATCTAAACATACTGAATTAAATTGATTTGGGTTTGACTGATTTATAATTTCCCACTCATCTAAAGTTAAATTATCTTCAGACACACCTGCGTGCAGCTCGATACTCTCAGCTCCTGCATTAATACATTCAGGAAGCAGTTTCTTTAATTCATTCTTAGGATGCCTATAAGATATAATGTTATCCTTGGGACATATCGCACTACATTTTCCGCAACCAATACATAAATCTTTAACAACAATTTCTTTATCTTGATTTTGTTCGTTAAATTTTCCACCAAGTTTCTTAAAGTAATCTAAATTTTCAACAAAATTTTTTGGAATGGCCTCAGTAGGACACACAGGAATACAAATTTTACAACCTATACAAGTTTGAGGATCTATATATGACTTTCTAACATGATGGTCCCCTGGCATCCCTACGCTTACAACGATGTATGGTTTGTTTTGAACTCCTATATTGTATTTGGAATTAAATTCATTTGCTAAATTTATACCTTCTAAAGATGCTCTAACAACTTCAGGATTAGCAGAAACATCGAGTAAAGTTGCACCTGCTAAAGAATATACGAAAGAAATTTTTTTTACCTCATCCTTATCTTCATTTCCTGCTCCACAAATTACCTTGAAACACTTATTTTCAATTAATTTTTTTTTTAAATTTTCATATCTATTTTTCATTAGTTATTAATTATATTTTTCTAACCTATGTCTAATTTCGTTTATTCTATTTTTATAGTCATTGACCAAATTAATAGGTAAATTTTTATTATTTTTAATTCTATATTTTAGCCACTCAATCTCAAATTGAAATGATCCAATAATTATTTTTTCAAAATTATCTAAAGATTTTTTACTTAGTTTAATCTCAATATTTCTTGTCTCAACATAGTCTAAAATTTTGTTTACAAAAAGAGATTGAATAAATTCTTTTGAATTTTGAGTAACTGATCCACCCATCTTAAGTATTTTCTTATTTTTTTTTGATTTTCTAATATAACTAAATGACTTACTTACAATATTATAAATTCTTTTAGAGTTAACAAAAGACTTTGGATAGCTCATTGAGCCAGCCAAATCAGATCTACCAATTACTACTCCATCAATTGATCTAAAATATTTAGATTTAATAATATGTTTTAAGTTTTTTATTGACTGAAAAGTTTCAAGGTTTATGAGAAGAAGATTGTTTTTTTTTTTGAGCAGCACATTGAATAAATTTTTTAAGAGCATATTCACTTTCTATCATTGGAGCAACTATACTATCTGTTTTAATATCCTTACAAAAAAAAATATCATTTTTTGCTTCACAACCTCCAATTTTTACATTCAATTTTAAATTTAGTTTTTTTGTTATTTTTCGCATAATTCTAATATCATTGAATGATGCACCTTCATCTTCTAAAGACTGTTTAACTCCAACAGCTCCTAATTTTTTTAATTTTTTAAGAATTTTTTTCATTAATTATTTTTTTAAGATGTAATTAACCAATGCTCCGCACTTTGTAAAAAGTCTACTTTTACATTTTTTTTCCATTTTAATTTTAGATGGGTTGAAATAAAAATTTTCTTTTATTTATAGTAGTTTTAAAATTACCCATCAATATTCTAATCTTGTTCTTCTGTAGCTGTAAAATTTTAAAAATAGAGTTTGTAAATGGTCCAGAAAAGAATTTGTAATCTGAATTTATCTTTAAATCGTAAAACTGTTCTGAGATATAACCGTCTGTGTCTTCCGAAATCTTACATTTTTTAATGAATTCAGTAATTTCATTTTGTGATTGATTAAAACCTTGTAGAACATATTTTAAACCCCTTGTATAATTTATTGTTTTAACAATATTCGAGTCTTTAAATTTTTCATTAAAGCAAAAAAGATAATCACCGAGTAAATTGAATTCCTTTTTTTCTAATTTTTTTTTTGTAAATTTTTTAAAAAGAAGTTTAGGAATGTAAAATTTACATTTAGCACCTAATTTTTTTTCTAAATCTGCCTTCAAAAAAGACAGGTTTTTCTTATCAAATTTTATGATTGCCCACATTGCTAGTCTAGCTCTTTTTTTAATTCATCATACTCTTTCATTTTTCTTTTCATGAAATTGAGAGTTAGTTTTGTTTTTTCTGTAATCCCTGCTGGAGTTAAAACGTAAAAATAGTTCAGTTTGTTAGGATTTTTTCTAAAATTTTCGATTTTTATTAATCCCTTTTTCTGAAGAGCTTTTAAACAATAATTTAATTTTCCTAAGCTGAATCCAAGTTCAAATGCTAATTCTCTTTGCGTACAATTAGGTTTTTTTTGTATCTTTCTAAGGATGTCAAAGTGGTCTTGATTATTTTTCATAATGTTCAATTTTTGAACAATATACGTTCAATTATTGAACAGTAAAGTTAAATTTTATTCAATTAGTGGTTGAATTATGAATTTTATCTATATGTAGTATTTTATAATGAAAATAATTAAAAATTTTTTTCAGTGCATAAATCAAGCCAATTGAGCTATTAGTACTGGTCAGCTACACGCGTTGCCGCGCTTCC
>MDTG01376877.1_pt1 | contig 18244 bp, 14 predicted proteins | sample 811421 | NCBI WGS metagenome assembly MDTG01 (sample SAMN05326645, study PRJNA326480) | marine metagenome | isolation source: seawater | place: Pacific Ocean: South East | collected 2011 | reverse complement strand
TCGGCCTGGTCGGCCAGCGGCTCGAAGCGCAGCTGGTCCGGCCGGTCGGAAGGCAGTATCCGGTAGAACTTCTCGAGCAGTTCCGGCCGCGTCAGCACCAGCATGGGCGAATCTCCGGGCGCCGGCTGCGGCCGCACCGTCACCTGTTCGAGCGATTCGTCGTAATGCCACAGCTGCTCGCCGTCGGCCACGATCACCTGCGGAAACGGCTCCAGGTAATCCCAGCGAATCAGGTCCGGCGACTGGAAATACATCCGGCCCCGGCTCTCCTCGACCACCTCGTCGTTGCCGTCGACCGTGATCTGGCTGAACTCGGCGCTCAGGCTGTCGAGCCCGCGGGCAAAATCGTCGAGCAGCGCCCGCGCCTCCGGCTGAGCGACCGTGGAAGACGAAAACGCCGCAAGGAAAACCACGGCAACGAAAAACGGCTTGATCGATATCGAATTCATGCGCCAATTATGACCGCGATCGGATGAACCGTGGCTGAAGCGCGCGGAGGTCGGAGGTCGGTGGTCGGAAAGATTGGACAGGACGATTCCAGCTATGCTTCTCGAGGTTGCGGGATTGGCGCTGGAGCGTCGCGAGCGCTTCGCAGGGCGCGTCCGGCTGTACTCGAATTCCTCATGTACCTGATTCGTACACTGCGGATTCTGCGTTCCGGCGGCCACGCCCTGTGAAGCGCGCAGTAGCTCCAGCGTCAGTCCCGCGGGGGTGGGGCTGGGGCCAGGACCTCCCTTTGCCCATTGTGTTCGGGCGGACTCACGATCCCCTGCGCTTCCATTTCCTCGATCAGCCGCGCGGCCCGGTTGTAGCCGATCCGGAGCTGGCGCTGGACGCCGGAAATCGACGCTCGCCGGCTTTCCAGCACGTAGGCCACGGCCTTGTCGTAAAGCTCGTCCGACTCGTCGCCGGCGGCCGCCTCGGGCAGGCCCGTGGCCCCGACCTGCTGGCCGTCGGCCATGGTCTGGGAGTCGGACAATACTTCTTCGAGATAGTCGGGCTCGCCCTGGGCACGGAGCCATTCGACCACGCCGTGCACTTCGTGGTCGTCCACGAACGCGCCGTGGATGCGCTCGGGCAGTCCGCTTCCGGGCGGCAGGTAGAGCATGTCGCCGTGACCGAGCAGGTTCTCGGCGCCCTGCTGGTCGAGAATCGTGCGCGAATCCACCCGGGACGACACCTGGAACGCCATCCGGGTCGGAATGTTGGCCTTGATGAGCCCGGTGATCACGTCCACCGAAGGCCGCTGGGTGGCCAGGATGAGATGTATGCCCGACGCGCGCGCCTTCTGCGCCAGCCTCGCGATCAGTTCCTCGACCTTCTTGCCGACGATCATCATCATGTCGGCGAATTCGTCGACCACGACCACGATGAACGGCAGCTTCTCCAGATTCGGGCGCTCCTCGCCTTCGGCCAGCGTGCTCGGATCGACCATGGGATCGACGATCGGCTCGCCCCTGGCCTCGGCGTCGGACACTTTCCGGTTATAGCCGGCCAGGTTGCGCACGCCCAGCTGCGACATCAGCCGGTAGCGCCGCTCCATCTCGGCCACGCACCAGCGCAAGGCGTTGGCCGCCTCCTTCATGTCGGTGACCACCGGCGCCAGCAGGTGCGGAATGCCCTCGTAGACCGACAGCTCGAGCATCTTGGGGTCGACCATGATCATGCGCACCTGGTCGGGCGTGGCCTTGTAGATCAGGCTCAGGATCATCGAGTTGACCGCCACCGACTTGCCCGAGCCTGTGGTGCCGGCAACCAGCAGGTGCGGCATCCGGGCGACATCGGCCACCATGGGCCGACCGGAAATGTTCTTGCCCAGGCCCAGCGTCAGCGCCGAGCCGGATTTCTCGTAGGCCTCGGAGGCCAGGATCTCTCGCAGGTAGACGATCTCGCGCTTGGTGTTCGGAATCTCCAGCCCGATCACGCTCTTGCCCGGGATCACGTCGACCACGCGGACCGAAATCACGCTCAAGCCCCGCGCCAGGTCCTTGGACAGGTTGGAAATCTGGCTGCCCTTGACGCCTGCAGCCGGCTGTAGCTCGAATCGGGTGATCACCGGGCCGGGATGCACCGCGACCACCTCGACCTCGATGCCGAAGTCGGAAAGCTTGAGTTCCACCTGCCGGCTCATGGCCTTCAGCGTATCGGTGGAATAGCCAGGCGCCTGTTCGGGCGGCTCGTCGAGCAGGTCCAGCGGCGGAAGGCTGCCGGACGGCAGGTTCTTGAACAGCGACCGCTGGCTGAGCTTCTTTTTCGCCTTTTCGGTAGTGGTGTCCTCGACGCGCGGCTCGATTCGGACCTCGGGGCGCTTCTTGCGCTTGACCGTATCGGCCTTGCGCACCACCTCGCGCTCGGCCCGCGCGCGCCGCCCGGCCATCCAGTCGCGGCCCTCGGCGAGCTTGTTGCCGGCCCAGGCCCAGGCCTCGATCGCCCAGGCACCGACGCGATCGACCACGTTGATCCAGGAAATGCCGGTGAACAGCGTGATGCCGGCCAGCAGCACGGCCAGGTTGATCAGCGCCGCGCCGGTAAACCCAATCACCTGGATCATCGGCCCCGACAGCAGGTCGCCGACGATGCCGCCGGTATGCTCCAGGCTTCCGCGCGGCTGCATCTCGAACAGGATGCAGCCCGACAGCATGATCAGCAGCAGCCCGCCCAGCCGCACGCCCCACTCCGGCAGCCCCACCGGCTCCGAGCGCTCCTGCAGCAACTTGGCACCGGCCGCCCCCATCAGGAACGGCAGAAGCCAGGCCATGTAGCCGACGACCACAAGCAGGAAATCCGAAATCCAGGCGCCGAAACTCCCGCCGAGGTTGTTGACCACGCTGCCGCCGCTGCTGGAAAAACCGGGGTCGCGGACGTCGTGGGTCAGCAGCGTGATCAGCAGGTAGGCTGCAATGACGACGACGAACAGGAACAGCGATTCGAACAATCGCCGCTCGAGTTTTTCCGGGAATTGCGATTTTTCGGATTTGCGGGCGCTTCGAGCCAAACTTGAATTTCCTTCACAAGGCAGGGCTAAGTGATTATTTCAGATTATTTTTATCGCTTCCACCCCAGAGCGACTACACGGCATGCATTTCAACAGCCCTGTCGCGCTACGATATGCGCGGCCGTCACGACTTGGATTGCGCTCGTCGCAACCGCATGTTGACAGGCTTTGAATTCCTACCCAAAGCGGAGTAAGTATACATGGCAGATTCCAGCCATCATCGCCTGCTGATCCTCGGCTCCGGTCCGGCCGGATATACCGCCGCGATCTACGGCGCCCGCGCCAACCTGGCGCCGGCCATGGTCACCGGCATCGAGCAGGGGGGCCAGCTGATGACGACCACCGACGTCGAGAACTGGCCGGGCGACGCGCTCGATCTGCAAGGGCCGGACCTCATGAAGCGGATGCTGGACCACGCCGAGCACTTCAAAACGCAGATGATCTTCGACCACATCCATACCGCCGACCTGGGCCAGCGGCCTTTCCGGCTGGAAGGCGACAGCGGGGTCTATACCTGCGACGCGCTGGTGATCGCCACCGGCGCTTCCGCGCGCTACCTGGGGCTGGAATCGGAAGAGAATTTCAAGGGCCGCGGCGTCTCTGCCTGCGCCACCTGCGACGGTTTCTTCTACCGCGAAAAGCCGGTCGCGGTGATCGGCGGCGGCAATACCGCGGTCGAAGAAGCGCTGTACCTGTCGAATATCGCCAGCAAGGTCACGCTGGTTCATCGCCGCGACGAATTGCGGGCCGAAAAGATCCTGCAGGACCGGCTGTTCGCGCGCGAGGCCGAGGGCAAGGTCGAGATCGTCTGGGACCATGTCGTCGACGAGGTGCTGGGCGACGACGACGGCGTCACCGGTGTTCGTGTTCGGCACGCCGAGACCGGCGACAAGCGCGATATAAGCGTCGAGGCGATGTTCGTCGCCATCGGCCACGATCCGAACACCGGGATCTTCGAAGGCCAGCTGGACATGGAAGGCGGCTACATCCGCATCAGGAGCGGCCTGGAGGGCATGGCCACGGCTACCAGCGTGCCGGGCGTGTTCGCCGCCGGCGACGTCGCCGACCACGTCTACCGGCAGGCCATCACGTCGGCCGGCTTCGGCTGCATGGCGGCGCTGGATGCCGAGCGATTCCTCGATCAGCCCTGATTCGGGTGCGCCATCGGTCGGCGCCGTCGACGCGGACGCCTGGAACGCGCTGAATCGCGACGACAACCCGTTCACCGACCACCGCTTTCTTGCAACGCTGGAGGCGTCAGGCTGCGTCGGCGGCGATACCGGGTGGCGACCGGCGCCGTTCGCGAATCCGGCGTCCGGCGCGTGCGCCCCGGCCTGGCTCAAGTTCCATTCGCACGGCGAGTTCGTGTTCGACTTCGCCTGGGCAGAGGCCGCGCACCGGGCCGGGCTGCGCTGGTATCCCAAGCTGCTGGTGGCCGCCCCGCTCACCCCGGTGACCGGCCCGCGCCTGCTCGGCCGTGATTCCGCTGCCCGTGCCTCGCTGGTCAGGGATTTCGAAGCCTTTGTCGAAGACGGTCAGCTGTCCGGCTGCGGCATCAATTTCTGCGACGCCGTCGATCGCCAGACGCTGGACCCGACCGACTGGCTCGAGCGCTTCGACTGGCAATTCCACTGGCACAACCGCGGCTACCGGGATTTCGACGCCTTCCTGGCCGAACTGCGGAGCAAGCCGCGCAAGAACATCCGTCGCGAGCGCAGGCTGGCCCACGAGGACGGCTGGCGTTACCGCTGGATCGACGGTAACGATATCGACGACACCGAGATAGAAACCGTCGCGAATTGTTACCAGACCACCTTTGCGCTTTACGGCAACCTGCCCAGTTTGAACCGCCGGTTCTTCGAGGCGGCCGCGAGGGCTTTCGGCGCGCAGTTCCTGGTCTGCATGGCCTCGCAAGCCGGAAAGGATCTCGCCTGCAGCGTGTTCTGGCGAAACGATACGCGGCTATACGGACGCTATTGGGGTTCGCTGGTGGAGACGCGCGACGTGCACTTCGAGGCCTGCTACTACCAGGGCATCGAGTACTGCATCGAACACGGCCTGCAGGCGTTCGAACCCGGCGCCCAGGGCGAGCACAAGATCAAGCGCGGCTTCGTTCCGATCAAGACGCATTCCTATCATTACATTCGGCATCCGGCGCTGCGCGAGGCGATTCAACGCTGGCTGGAAATGGAAGGGCGCGCACTCGACGCCTACCGCGACGACCTGAAATCGATCGAACCCTATCGCGAGGCGATGGAATCGTGAAGCAGTACGCCGTACCGGTACTGGGCAGGTCACCCGACTCGCCGTTTCCCGACCCGCTGGAATCCGACCATCCGGACGGCCTGGTCGCGGTCGGCGGCGACCTGAGCCGCACCCGGCTGCTCAACGCTTACCGACAGGGCATTTTCCCGTGGTACGAGCCCGGCGGGCCCATCCTGTGGTGGTCCCCCGACCCGCGGGCGATCCTGGTACCCGGGCACGTTCATGTATCGCGACGACTGGCCCGGACGCTGCGCCAGCGACGCTTCGAGATCACCATCGATCGGGACTTCGTCGCCGTCATCGACGGCTGCGCCGAGCCGCGCGACGATTCGGCCGGCACATGGATTACCGAGGAAATGCGCAGCGCCTATATCGACCTGCACGCACACGGCGACGCACACAGCCTTGAAGTCTGGCGAGAAGGAAGGCTTGCCGGCGGTCTCTACGGCGTCGCGATCGGCCGCATCTTCTTCGCCGAATCGAAATTCCATTACGAGCGCGATGCGTCCAAGATTGCGCTCGTGGAACTGATGCAAAGGCTGGAACAGCGCGGCTACCTGCTGTGCGATTGCCAGCTCTGGAATCCGCACCTTGAGCACTTCGGCGTACGCATGATCGCGCGCGGCGACTTTCTCAGGCTTGTCCGGCACGGCGTCGAGCTCGAATCCGCGGCGCTGGACGATGCCGGCGGCCCGAGCCAGAATCGTTGATGACCCACCGAAAAATTCCGGATCGCGGACTTGCCCAATAAAAAAGGCGCTGCCCCTACCACGAGGCAGCGCCGTCCCCACACGCCAGGCAATTCACCGGAGCAGATATTGGGCGGGGAAGAGCCCGTATTTGCCATGCTCCGGGATTGCCAATGGCCTACCGTAGAATCGGTAAGTACTCTTTACGCCTTTTGATCATTGCAGGATCACCGGAAGCTCAAGCGTGGCCAGTTCGCTCAGGGAACCGTCCGCATTCAGCTGGTGGACGAGCACGAATGCCATTTCGCCCTCGATGACGACCTCGGCAAATCCATCGACCACCATCGGACGGTCCAGTCCTCCCGAATCCGTATCGCAACCCCGGCTGGTCATCAAGCCGCCGGAGATGCAGACGTCGATTGCAAAGGCATCGGGGCTACCCGTGCCGCTGCCTTCCGAGCCTGTCCAGCCCGTGCCGCTGCCTTCGGAAGTCGGGCTGCCGGTGCCGCTGCCCTCGGAACTCGTCCATCCGGTGCCGCTGCCTTCGGAGTCCAGCCGGCCGGTGCCGCTACCCTCGGAAAACGGCTTGCCGGTACCGCTGCCTTCGGATGCAACCCGGCCCGTGCCGCTGCCCTCGGAATCGAGCCGTCCCGTGCCGCTACCCTCGGAATCCGGTCGCCCGGTACCGCTGCCCTCGGAATCCGGGCGTCCCGTACCGCTGCCTTCGGAGAACGGGCTGCCGGTGCCGCTGCCCTCGGAACCCGGACGGCCCGTGCCGCTGCCTTCGGAAAACGGACTGCCGGTGCCGCTGCCTTCCGACATCGGGTTCAGCGCGGCAAAACGCCGATCGAGTTGACGGGCGTCGATGATCTTCATGGGAATCGCCGAGTAGCCTTCGAACACCGCGGCCTGGCCGGAGCTCGAGAACATCGCGTTGTTGATCGAAATGGTGGCCTGCTCACCTTCGACGATCACGTAGCCGGAGACTCTTTCCTGAGCCACGGAAGCGGTCGCCATGCTCATCGCCAGCAGCATCACGGCGCTCGAAATCGCACGCATTCCGGTTCCGTTCTTTTCGACCAGCGCCCTCAGGCCACCGCGCCTGCGTATGCCCGTTCCGCTCTTCTCGACTCCCGTAGAGCCGACCTCGGCCATTTGAATTCCGGTTCCGTTCTTCTCGATCATTGGGGTTCCTTTAACAGCACTCATTGCCTACTTCTCCTTTCCGTTGGCCACGGAAACAGCGTTTTTTTCCGGCTTGTCGCCAAAGGCGAACCAGCCGATTCCATAGGTGCATACACCTGACTCATGCTCATCGACTTCGTACTCGTCGATGATTTCTTCAATTTCTACGATCTGGCGTTCGATCACCTCTCGAACACGAGCGCTGAGCTCGATGTACTTCGATCGAGGAATCTTTCTCGACCAGCGATCCTGCTGCAGCAGCCGGTCCTTGTTGCTGTCTCGATTGAGGTTGTAGCCGATCGTTTCGGTCAGACGACCGATCGAAAGCGAACCGGCGTCGATGATGGTCTGCTCGGACGCCTTGACCGGCTGGTAGTACGGGCTGACCAGTCGGACAAATTCGTCTTCCTCGATTTCGACATTGCCCGACTCGAGAAGGCGTTCGAGTACGGTCTGATAAGTCACGTTGCGCCCGATGGTGGAACTCACCAGGCTCTGGAAGGACTTCGACTTGCCCATGATCGGCAAGATGCGCGGCTCTCCGGCAGTGTCCTGGAATTCGGGATTCGAGGTCCAGCGATACAGCACGCCCGCCTCTGCGCAAAGATCGCCGACAGTGCAGTCTTCCGGACTGGCCCCCTGCGATTCGATTGCGGAAATCGTTCGGGTATCCAGCCCGGACAGCATTGCCAGCTTCGACTTGGTCACGCGGCCGTGATGGTCGTTCTTCTCGATCCAGCGGCGCGCCTCCTCTATGTAGATCCGTTTTATCTGCTGAATCAGAAAGCCGCAGGAGATTCGACCGACGATCAACCTCACGAAGGGTCTTATGACGCGCTCGATCGCCGACGCAAGACGCGCCCCCTGATCGTGTTGCGACTGCGGTGCAGTATTTGTCACGGACATTTGAGTGATTCTCCTTCCTTAAACCCGGGCTTCTTCCAGGACCAGTTCCGGGCGACTGTAGTGAAAACCCTGAATCCATTCGATACCGATCTGGCGAACGACACGCGCCTGGGACGCGGTCTCGACCCCTTCGGCCACCAGGACCACATCTGTCTGTTCGGCCATTGCCTGGAGACCCTGGATCAGCCTCGTGTAACCGGACTGGACATCGGCGAAGCGGACGATGCTTCTGTCAAGCTTGACGAAATCGATCAGTTTCGACGCGATCAGGTCAAGGTTGGAAAACCCCGGCCCGAAATCATCCAGCGCAAAACGAATGCCGTCGTTGCGTAGTTCCTCTATGGAAGAGCGAGAAGCCATGAGGTTGACCGGCCCGCCGAACTCCACGAGCTCCAGGATCAATCGCGTCGGCTCGATCCCGCGCGCGTCGAGCTCGGTGCGGACGTAATCGACGAACCGCTCCCGGTGCAGCGAACTGGGGTGGATGTTGACGCTGAACCACGTCGTATCGGCAAGCTGCTCGACCGAGTCCAGGCAGCGGCTGAATATGTCCTGGTCGAACAGCAGTCCCCGACGCCTGTATCCCTGCTCGACGAAATCCAGCGGCGGCAAATGAAGCATGTCGCCGTGACCGCGAACCAGGAACTCGATCCACTCGTGCGACTGGGGCGACACCGATCGACAGATGTGCTGCACTGCCATCCGGCAAGGCAGCGCCTGTGAATCGACGCTCAAGATGTGGTGTTCGGGTGTCGGCGCAATCATTTCCACTTCCTTGCTCTCTGCGTTAGACATTAATGCGGTTAGCCTTGAATGTCAATATCCATTTTTGGCTAAAACTGCATTCGAAGCCACAGTAATGCGTTCAGCCATCTTTGTCAATAGCCATTTTTGTCTATTTTTTCACCTGCGCCGACTTGACGTTCAATCGCTATCATGCTGCCACGCCCGATAGACGGAACCGCAAACATGGAAACCGACAAGTTGCTGTTTTCCAACCCGAAAATGTCGACCATCTACCAGCAGCTGGTCAACGAGGAAGACGCGCGCGTATGCACCGACATCTCCGACAGCGCCTGTCGGGTGGTGCCCGGCAACTTCGTTCTCCAGGTCGCAACTCAGTTTCTGACCAAGCTCGGCGACGCGATCGCCAACCCGAAGACGGTGCTGGCCTGGCTGATGTCGGCGCTCGCGGCGCCTGCGGCGTTCACCGCCTTCCTCGTGCCGGTGCGCGAATCGGGCTCGCTGATTCCCCAGCTTTTGATCGCCGCATGGGTTCGCAAACAGGCCATCCGGAAATGGACGTTCGTACTGGGCTCCGTGCTCCAGGGACTGGCGGTGGCCGGCATGGGGGTGATCGCGGTGACGCTGCAGGGAAGCCTGGCCGGCGCCGCCCTGCTTGCCGCCCTTGTGGTTTTCAGCCTGTCGCGAGGACTTTGCTCGGTGGCATCCAAGGACGTGCTGGGCAAGACCGTACCCAAGACGCGCCGGGGTCGGGTGAGCGGCTGGTCGGAATTCCTGGCAGGGATCATCACGATAGGCGTCGGCGCCTCGCTGATGATCGGCATCGGCGAGGACGTCAGCATGGGTCGCTGGCTGATCCTGCTGGCGTGCGCCGCGGCGCTGTGGATGCTGGCCGCCGCTACCTATTCGTTGATCAGGGAGTTTCCCGGCGCCACCGAGGGCGGCGGCAACGCCATCACGGAAGCCTTCAAGCGACTCTCGCTTCTCAAGAGCGACCGCCGGTTCAGGCGCTTCGTGATCGCCAGATCTCTTTTGCTGTGCTCGGCGCTGAGCGCGCCGTTCTTCATTCTCCTTGCCCACGACAACACCGAGGGCGCGCTTCTGGCACTGGGGTTGTTCGTCATCGCCGACGGTATCGCCGGCCTCGTTTCGGCACCGTTCTGGGGCAAGTTTGCCGACGTCTCCAGCCGCAAGGTCATGATCATTTCCGGCACCAGCGCCGCGCTTACCGGCCTGGCCCTGGTGCTCGCGGTCAACGCCGTCCCGGCCCTGGCCGGACAACCCTGGCTGTACCCGATCTTCTTCTTTCTGCTGTCGGTCAGCCACGCCGGGGTTCGCATGGGACGAAAGACCTACATCGTCGATCTGGCCGGCGGCAACAAGCGCACCGATTACGTCTCGGTCAGCAATACCGTCATCGGGGTCGTCCTGCTCGCGGCAGGCAGCATCGGCGCACTGAGTTCGCTGATCTCCATCTCTGGCGTGATCGTCATCCTCGCCGCGATGGGGATCGCAGGGGCGTGGATGTCGGCGCGGCTGCCGGAGGTCACGGAGTGACGGTTTTAGGTTTCAGGTTTTTTACTTGACACTTGAAACTTGACACTTAAAACCGTCTTTTCACGCCGCAAACCCCCGCTTCTTGATCTGCTGGATCTGGTCGCGGATCTTCGCCGCCTGCTCGAATTCCAGGTTTTCCGCGGCGTTGAACATGTCCTTCTCCAGGCTGGCGATGCGCTTGGCGGCCTCGGCCGGCGACATCGGCTGGTCGACGTATCCGGCCGCCTCCTCGGCGACCGCGGCGCGGACGCCGCGTGCGCCCTTCTTCTTGCCGGGCGTTGCGTGCGCATCGGCCATGATGTCGGCGATGTTCTTCTCGATGGTCTTCGGCGTGATGCCGTGCTCGGCGTTGAACGCCAGCTGCTTTTCGCGCCTGCGATCGGTTTCGTCCAGCGCGCGCTGCATCGAGCCGGTAATCCTGTCGGCGTACAGAATGGCCTTGCCGCGCACGTTACGGGCGGCGCGACCGATGGTCTGGATCAGCGAGCCCTCCGATCGCAGAAAGCCCTCCTTGTCGGCGTCGAGGATCGCCACCAGCGACACCTCGGGCAGATCCAGGCCTTCGCGAAGCAGGTTGATGCCCACGAGCACGTCGAAAACGCCCAGGCGCAGATCGCGAATGATCTCCACCCGCTCGACGGTATCGATGTCGGAATGCAGGTATCGCACCCGGACATCGTGTTCGGCCAGGTACTCGGTCAGATTCTCGGCCATGCGCTTGGTCAGCGTGGTCACCAGCACCCTGTCGCCCGCGCCCGCTCGCTCGCGAATCTCCGACAAAAGATCGTCGACCTGGCTGTCCACCGGGCGTATCTCGGTTTCCGGGTCGATCAGCCCGGTGGGCCGCACCACCTGTTCGGCCACAACGGCCGACCGCTCCAGTTCCCACTGGCGCGGCGTGGCCGAGACGTGAATCGTCTGCGGCGCGCGGGCCTCCCATTCCTCGAAGGTCAGCGGCCGATTGTCCAGCGCCGACGGCAGCCGGAAGCCGTATTCGACCAGCGTTTCCTTGCGCGAACGATCGCCCTTGTACATCCCGCCGATCTGCGGCACGGTCACGTGCGACTCGTCGAGAATCAACAGTGCGTTGTCGGGCAGGTAGTCGAACAGGGTCGGCGGCGGTTCACCGGGCTGCCGACCGGTCAGGTGGCGGGAATAATTCTCGATGCCCTGGCAATAGCCCAGTTCCATCATCATTTCCAGGTCGAACCGGGTGCGTTGCTCCAACCGCTGGGCCTCCAGCAGCTTGCCGGCGCCCTTGAGCTGCTCCAGCCGCTCGGCCAGTTCGACCTTGATAGCCTTGGCCGCGTCCAGTACCACCTGGCGCGGGGTGACGTAGTGCGTTTTCGGGAAGATCGTCAGTTCGTCCAGCGATTCGCGCAACTCGCCGGTCAGCGGGTCGAACAGGCTGATCCGCTCGACCTCGTCGTCGAAAAGCTCGATCCGGACGGCCTCGAAGTCCGAATCGCCCGGAAATACGTCGATGACCTCGCCGCGAACGCGGTAGGTGCCGCGACGCAGCTCGAAATCGTTGCGGGCGTACTGCATCTCGGCCAGCTTGCGAAGAATGGTCCGCTGCTCCATCACCATACCGGTTTCCAGGCGCAGCGTCATCTTCAGGAAGCTGGACGGGTCGCCCAGGCCGTAGATGGCCGAAACCGTGCCGACGATCAGTGCATCGGGGCGCTCCAGCAACGCCTTGGTGGCCGACAGCCGCATCTGCTCGATGTGCTCGTTTATGGAAGCATCCTTCTCGATGAACGTGTCCGATGAAGGGACGTAGGCCTCCGGTTGGTAATAGTCGTAATAACTGACGAAATACTCGACGGCGTTGTCGGGGAAGAACGCCTTGAACTCGCCGTAGAGCTGAGCGGCCAGGGTCTTGTTCGGCGCCATGATCAGCGTCGGACGCTGGGTGCGCTCTATCACGTTCGCCATGGTGAAGGTCTTGCCGGAGCCGGTCACGCCCAGCAGTGTCTGGTGCTGGCTGCCCGAACCAACCGAATCGATCAGCTTTTGAATCGCAGCCGGCTGGTCCCCGGCCGGCTCGTAGCTCGACGCCATCCGAAATTTTCTGAGGGGCTGCACTGTGGGCTTGGAACTGGGCATGACGCTCGGCGTGACAATACACGTGGTTGGGACAAGTATCTATAATTGTGGCTTATCGGCGGTCAATGCAATGCCGCCATCTTCTTGCCGGGGACAATCCACGGGGACACATCATGCCAATCCGCACCGCTCAACGCGTCGCCCAGGTCAAGCCGTCCGCCACCATCGCCATGTCGATGAAGGCCGCGGAGCTCAAGGCCGCCGGGCGCGACATCATCAGCCTGAGCATGGGCGAGCCCGACTTCAATACACCTGATCACATCCAGCAGGCCGCGATCGACGCGATCCGCGAAGGCAAGACCCGCTACACCGCCGTGGACGGCACGCCGGGCCTCAAGGACGCGATCATCGAGAAATTCAAGCGCGACAACAAGCTCGAATACCGGCGCGACCAGATCCTGGTGTCTTCGGGCGCCAAGCAATCGCTCTACAACCTGATGCAGGCCATGATCGACCCGGGCGACGAGGTGTTGATCCCGGCGCCCTACTGGGTGTCCTACCCCGACATGGTCCGGCTTGCCGGCGGCGCGCCGGTCACGCTGCAGACCACGCTGGACGCCAGCTTCAAGATCAGCCCGGCCCAGCTGCGAACCGCTATAACGGAGCAGACGCGACTGCTGATACTGAACTCGCCCGGCAATCCGACCGGGCGCGCGTATCACCGCGAGGAACTCGCCGCGCTCGGCGAGGTGCTGGACCAATTCCCGCGCGTGGTCGTGGTCTCCGACGACATCTACGAGCACATCTGGTGGGCCGACGAGCCGTTTTCGACGCTGGCCGAGGTGTGCCCGGGGCTGGCCGACCGAGTGGTTGTCGTCAACGGCGTTTCCAAGGCCTACGCCATGACCGGCTGGCGCATCGGCTACGCCGCCGGCGACCCGGAACTGATCAAGCAGATGCGCAAGGTCCAGGGCCAGAGCACCTCCAACCCGTGTTCGATCAGCCAGGCCGCGGCCGAAATTGCGCTGAGCGACAGCCAGTTCTGCGTCACTGAGATGTGCAAGGCGTTCCACAAGCGTCACGACTGGCTGATTCCGGCGCTCAACGAGCTGCCGGGCGTCAAATGCAGCCCGGGCGAAGGCGCTTTCTACGTGTTCGCCGACTGCTCGGGCGCTATCGAATCGCTGGGCCTGGACGACGACCACGCGTTCTGCGAGCACCTGCTCGAGCACGCCGGCGTGGCGCTGGTTCCCGGCAGCGCCTTCGGCACCCCGGGCCACGCGCGCTTTTCCTTTGCCTGCGGTATCGAAACCCTCAAGCAGGCCGTCCAGCGGATCGACGACGCCCTGAAGTAGCGGAAAAATTTTCCTACCCCCGGCCGGGAATTTTTCCTACCCGCATCCCTCGCGATTGCCGACTGACGCGAGGGCCGTCGCACGTCAGCATGACTCCCATCGACACGACGGGAGAACACCATGCACGAACCGAAGGCCGGATTCACTCTGATCGAACTCATGCTGGCGCTTGCGGTGGCCGCGGTGCTGATGAGCTTGGCACTGCCCTCGATGCGCGATCTCCAGCAGCGCCAGCGGATCGTATCGGCGGCCAACGAACTGGTCGCGCACATAAACCTGGCCCGACAGCACGCCGTGCTCAAGCGCGAAATCACGGTGATGTGCCCATCCCTGGACGGCGCCGCCTGCACCGGCGGCAACCGCTGGGAACATGGCTGGATCGTGTTCCGCGACCCCGACCGCGACGGCGCACCCGACCGGCCCGGCGACGTGCTTCGCGTCGGCGGCGCAATGGCACACCTGCTGATCGACTCGGCCGGTCGCACCCGGATTCGCTACAGACCCTCCGGCGCCGCCTCGGGCACCAACCTCACCATCAAGCTCTGTGACACGGGCTTTCCCGACCAGTCGCGCGCGGTGATCGTGTCCAACCCCGGCCGGCCCCGGGTCGGCGAGGTCCCCGACCATCTCAGCTGCCCGCGCGCCGACGCATGATTCCGTGCCGAGGCAAGAAAAAAAGGCTAATTGGTCTTGACGAAACCGGGAATTCAACCGACAATATCGGGCTTGCAACAATTCCCCGGTAGCTCAGCTGGTTAGAGCGGGTGACTGTTAATCACTAGGTCGTTGGTTCGAATCCGACCCGGGGAGCCAGATCGGCAAAGGCCCTGCGAAATATGCTTCGCAGGGCCTTTTTTTATGCTGGCCCGGGGGGGCGTCCTTCAGCCTACTCGGCGGCCTCCGGCTTCAGATACGGGAACAGCAAGACGTCACGGATCGACGCCGAGTCGGTGAACAGCATGACCAGACGGTCGATGCCGATTCCCTCACCGCCGGTCGGCGGCATGCCGTACTCGAGGGCGCGGATGTAGTCGGCGTCGAAGTGCATGGCTTCCTGGTCGCCGGCGTCCCTGGAGGCGACCTGGGCGCGGAAGCGCTCGGCCTGGTCTTCGGGGTCGTTGAGCTCGGAGAAACCATTGGCGATTTCCCGCCCGGCAATAAACAGCTCGAACCGGTCGGTGATCTCGGGGTCGTCGTCGTTGCGGCGCGACAGCGGCGAGACCTCGGTCGGGTAGCCGGTGATGAACGTCGGCTGGACCAGCTTTTCCTCGACGGTCTTCTCGAACACTTCCAGCAGCAGCTTGCCCCAGCCCCAGCCGGATTCGGTGTGGATCTCCAGACGCTTGCAGATCTCGCGCAGCGCCGCCGGGTCGCGCAACTGGGCGGCCTCCAGGTCCGGATTGAAGGCGAGTACGGCCTCTTCCACGCTCTGGCGCGCGAATTCAGGGCCGAAGTCGATGGATTCACCCTGATAATCCACCCTGCCGCCATCGTGCCCCAACTCGCGGGCGATCTCCCGCAGCATGGCCTCGGTCAGGTCCATCAGGTCGTTGTAGTCGGCGTAGGCCCAATAGAACTCCAGCATCGTGAACTCGGGGTTGTGCCGAGTCGACACGCCTTCGTTGCGGAAGTTGCGGTTGATCTCGTAGACCCGCTCCAGCCCGCCGACCACCAGCCGCTTGAGAAACAGCTCCGGCGCCACCCGCAGGAACAGATCAATTCCGAGTGCGTTGTGGTGGGTCTTGAAGGGCCGCGCGGCGGCCCCGCCGGGCAGGTGGTGCATCATCGGCGTCTCGACCTCGAGAAACTCGCGCGCCTCGAGAAACTCGCGGACGATCCGCACCAGCCTGGCCCGCGTGACGAAGACATCGCGCACATCCGGGTTGGCGATCAGGTCGACGTAGCGCTGGCGATAGCGGGTTTCCTGGTCGGTCAGCCCGTGCCACTTCTCCGGCAGCGGGCGCAATGACTTGACCAGCAGTTCGAGCCGGTCGGCGTGGACGCTGAGCTCGCCGGTCTTCGTGCGCATCAGCACGCCGGAGGCGCCGACGATGTCGCCCACGTCCCAGTGCTTGAAGGCCTGGTAAACGCCCTCCGGGAGGTCGTCGCGGCGCAGGTAGAGCTGAATCTGCGCGCCGGATCGATCGCGCACGTGAACGAAAGCCGCCTTGCCCATGATGCGACGCGAAATGATCCGCCCGGCCACGCTGGCCGGCACCTTGTCGGACTCGAGCCTGTCCTGCGGCCAGGCCTGGTCGTCGCCGTACTCGGCCAGCAGCCGCGCCGCGGTGTGGTCGGGCTTGAAGGTGTTCGGAAAGACCTGTCCCTGCTCGCGCAGCGCGGAAAGCTTGCCGCGCCGCTCCGCGATCAGCCGGTTCTCGTCGTGATGGTCGTCGTTGTTGTTCTGGTCGGTCATATCAAAATCCGGTTGTTTTGCCGCGGATCGACGCGGATGATCGCGGATGTAACGTCAAAAGCGTTACACAAAGAGCACGAAGAAAAACAAAAACTTTCTGCTGTTTGAATGCTTTTTACGTTCTTTTCCCTTCGTGTCCTTCGTGCATTTTTCGTGCTCTTCGTGTCCAGCCTTCAAGTCTTTCGACTTTCCTTTCCATCCGCGTTAATCCGCGCTGATCCGCGGCAAAAAAAAAGCTTTACTCCAACCCTGCCTTCAACGAGGCGCCGACGAATTCGTCGAGGTCGCCGTCGAGCACCTTCTGGGTGTCGGTGCGCTCCACGCCGGTGCGAAGGTCCTTGATGCGCGACTGGTCGAGCACGTAGTTGCGGATCTGGCTGCCCCAGCCGATATCGGCCTTTTCCTCTTCGGCCGCCTGGGCCTGCTCGCGCTGCTTCTGCAGCTCCATTTCGTAGAGCTTGGCGCGCAGCTGGCTCATTGCGCGATCCTTGTTCTTGTGCTGCGAGCGGTCGGTCTGGCACTGCACCACGATGCCGGAAGGCTCGTGCGTGATGCGCACGGCCGATTCGGTCCGGTTGACGTGCTGGCCGCCGGCGCCGGAGGCCCGGTAGACGTCTATCCTGAGGTCCGACGGATCGATCTCGATATCGATGTTGTCGTCGACTTCCGGCGACACGAACACCGAGGCGAAAGAGGTGTGGCGCCGGTTGCCGGAATCGTAGGGCGACTTTCTCACCAGCCGGTGGACGCCGGTCTCGGTGCGGCACCAGCCGTAGGCGTATTCGCCCTCGACCCGGATCGTCGCGCTCTTGATGCCGGCGACTTCGCCGGCCGATGCCTCGACGATCTCGGCGTCCCAGCCCCGATTTTCAGCCCAGCGCAGGTACATGCGCAGCAGCATCTCGGCCCAATCCTGCGCCTCGGTGCCGCCGGAGCCGGCCTGGATGTCGATGAAGCAGGGGCGATCGTCCATGTCGCCGGAGAACATCCGCTGGAATTCCAGCGCGCCGATCTTGCGCTCCAGCGCCTGCAGGTCGGCCTCTACGCTGGCCAGCGTGTCGGGGTCGTCTTCCTCTACCGCCATTTCGAGCAGCTCGCCGGCGTCGCTGACGCCCTCGATCACCTCACGCTGCGCGGTCAGCGACTTGTCGAGCGCGGCACGCTCCTTGTTCAGCGACTGCGCGCGCTCGGCGTCGTTCCAGACGTTCGGATCCTCGAGCTCGCGGGTGACTTCTTCCAGTTTTTCCTGCTTGCCATCGTAGTCAAAGATACCTCCTGAGCGCCGCGGCTCGTCGGGAGAGGTCGTCCTGCAGGGCTTTGAGTGCGGTCTGTTCCATGGGTCGGCTTGCCTGTTGAATCGATGGCGGCAATTGTATCCGGCATTGGCCTGCGGTTTGCGGCTGCGGCGACGCGGCGGGCGCGGCTACAATGCCGCCAGTCCTACAGAAATCGATAGCCGATGGCTCAGACTCACCGCGAACCCAACATGATCATAGGCGCCTGCGAGTGGGTGGCGCTTCCCGAGCTCGGCATCCCCAGGCTGCGCGCGCGCACCGATACGGGCGCCAAGTCCTGTGCGCTGCACGCCAGCCAGATCGAGCGATTCGTCGACGATGGCCGCGACCGCGTCCGGTTCCGGCTGCACACCGGCCATACGCGCCCCGACCAGTGGCAGCTGTGCGAGTCCGACCTGCGCGGCGTGCGCATCGTCCGGTCCAGCTCCGGCCAGCACCAGGAGCGATTCACGATCCGCACCGACATCATCATCGGCCACAATCGCTGGAGCGTCGACATCACGTTGACCAATCGTGCGAAAATGCGCTATCGCATGCTGTTGGGGCGCAGCGCCATGAAGGATCATGCGCTGGTCTACCCCGCACGCACCTTTCTTCAAGGCAAGCCACGACTCGATTCCGGGGATTTCTGATGCGCATTGCAATTCTGTCGCGCTCGAGCAACATTTACTCCACCCGCAGACTGAAGGAGGCCGCCACCGAACGCGGCCACGAGGTTCGAGTGGTCGATACGCTCCGGTGTTACATGAACATCGCCTCGCACCGGCCGACCATCCACTACCGCGGCG
>MDTG01190558.1_pt1 | contig 18246 bp, 17 predicted proteins | sample 811421 | NCBI WGS metagenome assembly MDTG01 (sample SAMN05326645, study PRJNA326480) | marine metagenome | isolation source: seawater | place: Pacific Ocean: South East | collected 2011 | reverse complement strand
GAAATAGTTCTAATACAACGGAAATATATTAACATACAACGCAATACGGAGAAAAAATATGTCGTTTAATACACTTTCAGAACTACGCCAACAGCGCGGAAATTTCGACAACTTAATGAAGGAAGTCGAAAAAATCTCAAACCCTCAGTCTAACTTTAAAAAAGGTGACGACAGAGAATGGAAACCCTCAGTAGATACAGCAGGAAACGGTTATGCCGTTATTAGATTCTTGCCTTTATCTAAAGGTGCTACAGAAACTGAAGTTCCTTGGGTTAGAATTTTCAACCATGGATTTCAAGGTCCTGGTGGGAAATGGTATATAGAAAACTCTCTCACAACTCTAAACAAGGCTGATCCTGTTTCAGAATTAAATACTGAACTATGGAACAGCGGTGTGGACGCTAACAGAGAGATTGCTCGTAAACAAAAAAGACGTCTAAACTATTGGGCTAATATCTTAGTAGTAGAAGATCCTGCTAATCCAGGCAACGAAGGTAAAGTATTTATCTACAAGTTTGGTAAAAAGATCTTTGACAAAATCCAAGATGTTTTAAAGCCTGAGTTCCAAGACGAGAAACCAGTAAATCCTTTTGATTTCTGGGAAGGAGCAAACTTTAAATTGAAAATTAGACAAGTAGAAGGTTATCGTAATTATGATAAAAGTGAATTTGCTACACCTTCTGCCATTGCAGACGATGATGCTAAAATTGAAGCAATTTGGAACCAACAATATGACTTAGGTACTCTTGTTAGTCCAGATCAATTTAAAACATATGATGAGTTGAAAGCTAAATTGGATATGGTTTTAGGTTCTAAAACTATGCCAACAGCAGAGTCTATCTCAGCACAAACTAATGATGCCGAGGACGACCAATTTGTTGAAGCTGTCAAAAGTGCAGCACCAACGCCTGTAGTATCAGAACCCGTTGTCGAAGATGACGAAGACGATACATTATCCTACTTCAAGCAGTTAGCTGACGAGAAGTAATTAAAACCTAGAGTTTTGGGAGGCCTCATCTGAGGCCTTCTTTTTATCCAACATAAATATACACATGGCAGATTATTTTCACTTACCAATCTATCACGAATCAAATGTAGCAACACATTTATTAGATTCGTTGAAAGAGGATATACAAGCAGAATATGATAGACGAGAAGTATATTATGATACCGTTGGACCTGTAAAAGGAAGATACTTTAGAAAACTTTCTTGTTACGATGAAAACGGAGTTCATTGTGCTGTCTCGGGTAAAGATTCTATGATTAACATTAGTGCTAATGAAGAGCTACAAGACATTTGTAGGCAACATGCTTGTTCTTATTTAGAACATCTATGCCACTTTCCTAATATAGAATATTTACAAAAACGCTGGGCAACATTTTCTTGGTGGTCTTGTTTTGATCAAAAGGATAGTTATGCTTGGCATAATCATAGTCAGTTTTTATTTTCGGCAACATACTATATAGAAATGGAAGAGGAACATACACCTATAGCATTTAGAAATCCTATGGGTAGTATATTACAAGGTTGGTTGCCAGGTAAAATGAATCCAGGCTTACAAGAGGAAATAATTATAAAACCTAAGGCAGGAGATTTATTAATCTGGCCTGGTTGGTTAGAACATTATGTATACAACAAATCTATCTGGGAAGTAGAAAACCAAATGCCTGATAGTGATTATAAATTAAACTATCAGAAAGAGGGAGCAGGAGAACCTGCAGATTATGAAATACCAGAGGAAACAGAATACAAAACAATGCGCAAAAGCATTACAATAAACTATATGAAACCAGCAGATCAGTTTGGTTTCTGGCTTAAGAACGGAATCAATTATGAATAGAGAAGCAGTATTTGAACAACTAAAAATAGACGAAGGAGTAGTTTATGCTATCTACAACGATCACCTCGGGTATCCAACCTTTGGAGTCGGTCACCTTGTCCTCGAAAGTGATGAGGAACATGGAAGGCCAATTGGAACTCCAATTAGTGAAGAAAGAGTCAGGGCGTGTTTCGAAAGAGATCTTGACCTTGCCGAATCCGAGTGTAGAGCTTTATACGGAGAAGGGAGCTTTGGAGACTTACCAGACGAGGTCCAGCAAATCTTGGTTAATATGATGTTCAATATGGGACGAACAAGACTATCTAAATTTAAAAAAATGAACTCTGCTATTGCAGAAGGTGATTGGAAAGAGGCTGCTAAAGAAGGCAGAGATAGTCGTTGGTATCGTCAAGTTACCAATAGAGCTGAAAGATTGATGTCTAGATTAGAAAAGGTTTAGGCTAAAAACCCTTTGTCATGTGATCTTTGTATTGTGCTGGTATCGCCTCGAACGGCAGGTTCTTTTACAGTAGCAACAAGTTTATTATTATCAGGTACAGCCATTGGTTGTTGAGGAACAGTATTGTTTACTACAACAGGTTGGTTCATCATTTGATCTGCCTCATTACCTAATCTTGTCATATTTTCTACTGCTTGTCCTGTAGGAGCAGGAGTACCTGTTAGTGTTGCCCCTGTGCCTTCAGTACCGGATAGAGAAGCTTGTGCCATTTCAATATCACCGCCTGTAGCACCAGAAGCTCCTCCTGTTTTTGCTACAACAGAATTTTTCTCTAATTCATCTAAGAAGCCACCGCCATCTCTGTGTATGCCTGCTTGTTGTAATTCTTCTTTGTGATTAAGTAGGGCTTTTACAAGTGCTGCATTTTTAGTTACTCTCTTATCATAGTCTGAGATGGCATCTTCTCCACCACCTTCTTCTATCATTTTCTTGTAAATATCATCAGCATCTTTTTCTACTTTAGATGCTAATGTAGCATCTTTCTCTTTGGCAAAGTCTAGTGTAGCGTTTGCTTGATCTTCTGATTCTTTTAATTCTTCTTCATTAACAGGAAGTACATCTGCTACAGCACCACCTGCCTTTTTACCTAGGAACCCACCTGCAAAGAAGCCAAACGCTCCTCCTATAAGTCCGCCTACTGCTGCACCAACAGGACCACCAAATGCTCCTATCATTGCTCCCACTTTAGCACCTGCTAAAGCACCACCTGCTTGGCCTACACCTTCTCCTACAGCCTCACCTTTCATTGCTTGTTCTTCTTCAGGTGTAAGTTCTCCAGCGTCTGCCATTTCCTCAGCGCCTGTTACACCTTTGTAAGCTGTATATGCACCTGCTCCTACTGCTAATGCTGCACCACCTATCTTCATAGCGTTACCACTTAGCATTTTGCCAGCACCTTTAAATAAACCACCTGCTCTAGAAGCAAGTCTACCCATTTTACCTTTAGGTTTGTTCTTACCGCCTTTGTTCTTACCTTTGTTTTTATTTTTTCTTTTGCCTGGTATGATGTCATCTAACATGCTACCATCATCACCACCTTCGTCACCGCCTCCGCCTACGGCAAGGTTGTCTAATTTGTCTCTTATTTCTTTTAGAACTTCTAATTGTTGTAGTGGTATAGACTCGGTGGAAACACCTGATCTAGAGTCCACCATTTTTTCTCTTTTACTTTTCTTAGGTGCTGCTCCTGTACCTGCTGCTTCTTCGGGTGCTGCTTCTGCCATTTGTGTAGCAGTAGCTGGTGCCATTGGAGCAACCTCTCCTCTATACTCTTCTGGTATAGCGGCGTCTCTCCAAGTTTCTTTTTTATCTGCTTGTTTACTTGCTTGAGTCTGTGTATCTGCTAAATCTAATCCTTCTTCGGCTCCCATGAACCTTTGTTCTGCTTCTACTTGACTTTGTACTTCTTTGTTTCTACGAGCCTCTTCTTTAAATTCTAAGTCTCCTGTTCTTCTAAACATTTCTATTTTAGAAGTACCTTCATCTCCAAACATTCTAGAAGCGTCAAATACTTGGCCAAATGCTTCACCGGATAATATATCAGTGCCCTGATTTATACCCATAAAGTTTTTAAAGCCTGCTTTAAGTCTGCCTCCAATACCCCCGCCATCTAAATCTTTATTGGCTTGATCTAATCCTAAATTAGCTGCTAAGTCTTCTCCACCTGAAAGTTTTAATTCTTCTAATGCTACTTTTACATCTTTCCTTGAGCCTTCTCCTTTTTGTTGTGCCTCCATGGCTTTTACAAGTTTGGTTAGATCATCTTTTGCTTGAGGATTGGCGTCCATTGCTTGTTGTATTTCTGCTGCATTGTTACCTATGTTCTCTGAAATAGTAGCAGCTGCTGTAGACGCTCTAAATTGTTGTCTGTCTCTTGTTGTGCCTATAACACCTTGGGATATTCTTATATCTTCTGATATAGCCTTTAAAGGATCTGTAGCAGTAAATTCGTTTGTATCTACATCTCTTAGTTTTACAGTTCCTGTACTATACTCGCCGGCTCTTGTAATATTTTTACCAGCAGCTCTGATTGTTGTGCCTTCGTCTAATGTAAGGCCTCCACCTTCTTCTAGTTCTCTAGCAGATAATTTTCTAATATTTTGAGATTTGCCTGTTGTTTGAACATCATCTGCTAAGTTATTAATGTCGACTACTGCAGCTTGTCTTTTAGCAGCAGCCTCATCTCTTAATCTTTGTTTGGCAACTTTGTCATTTGCCATTCTAGTGTCTAATGCTTCTGTGCCTAACTCACCCTGTCCTTCTCCTGCTGTAGTAGCTCTGCCTCTAGCAGCTCTTAGTTCTTCATCAGATGCAAAGTGTTCAGCACCTCTTCTTCTTCCTAAAGAGTCGAAACCTTGTCTAGGCCTAGGTGTTTGTTGTGCTTGTAATTCTTCTGTGGCAACATCAATGGATTCAGGTATACCTTCGTGTTTTACAGATATCTCTCCTTCTTCAAGACTTTGTTGTATTTCTTTTGTTGCAACTTTTTGTGCGCCTAGAAGTTTTGATTCAATAGAATCAAGTCTATTTCTAAATTCTGTATCATTTTGTAATCCTATTTTGCCTTGTTCTAGGATTATGTCTCGAGCATCTCTAGCTCCAGCATTGTGTTTTTGTTGTTTCTTTAAACCTTGTCCTTGTTCTGCAAGAACACTTGTTACCTTTTCTTCTGTTCTTTTAGCATTATCTCTTTCTGTTATAAAGTTAAATGCATCTTTGGCTATCTGTAATTTGTTTAATAATTGGTTTTGTTCGGCGTCATCTTTCAGAGCCTCAGTCATTGAATGAATTTCTTTTGTTTCTTCTTTAAGAGATTCTTCCAGTCTTTGTATATCTTGTTGAGAGACGTCGGCTTCAGGCATAGACTTTAATTCATCTAATACCTCTTTTAATTCCTTTCTTTCTTCTTTAGCGTTGTCAACCATTTACTTAGCCCTTAAAACATTTGTTGATTATTTCTTTTCTTAGCTTCCTCTGCTTTCTTTTTCAAATGATTTATTAACATGTTTACATATACTTCCCTTTCCCAGGGCATCATATTTTCAAGTTCTGTTAAACTGTAATGATGTTCTTGCATTAGCAAAAAATTAGTCTTGTAATAATTTTCAAGACTTTCCTGAGAAAGGCTTAGGCGAAAAAATGTTCGTACCCGTTGATACTAACTTTTTGTTCGGAACTACAATGCGGACAAGTGTAATCTATAATATGTACAAGTGTTGGCATTGCCCTAATAAATGTTCTCATTTCATTCATTACATCTATTGGTAAACTTTCTAAAAACTCTACCAATTCTTCTCTTGAAACATCTTCTATAGCAGTAGACTCTTCTTCAGTTTCTATTGCTTCAATACAAGAGCTAATAACAGATATATCATCATCTGTGTCAAAATCATTTACAAAAGATATCGCAGTAGGATATCTCATCTTTATAATAAACTCATCATTAACAGATATTTTTCCGTCTGGCATATCTTGTAAACCTTCTACTTTCAATTCATTTAAGTCTATAGTATAAGGTGTTGTTTTATCGCACTCTCCACATGTAAGAACAAATTCTTGTTCTGAACCTATAGAGTTTCTGCGTATTTGTAAAAACAAGTCTTGCAAATCATACATTGGAAGTTTATTAATATCTACTTTTCCAAATGTACAGTTTTCTACAACTTGCGTACATGCGTTGACTAAGTCTTTGAATTCATCACTTTGACTAGCTAACATCAATATTTTTTCTTCTTTTACAAGGAAAGGTCTAAACTTAATCTCCTCTCCTGTTGAAGGTAGAGTACCATGGAATAATGGTGTCTCAACTTTTGGTAACATAATTTATCTCCTAATTATTATAACTTCCGCCACCGGATGCAATTGATTTTAATCCTGCTATTCCACCAGCATCTGAAGACTCCCAATAAGCAGCTGACATAATCAGTGTATTTCTTATAGGAGCTACAGTACCATGTGAAAGAGGTATTAAGTTCAATACTTTAGGCATTGCCTCGTATAGCGTCCATTTCTTTGTAACTTCATCTTGAGGGTTCAAACAAAATATATCTACAGTACAAGATATGTCATCTAAGTATGCGACTTCTTGACTGTTTGCGTTTACACAATCAGATATCCAACCTTCGAACTCTCCTCGAAGCTGCCATTCATTTGTTGTCATGAATGTAAAGTTGATTTCATTACCTAAGAAACCTAACTTTGTATTTCTAAAGAATGTCCATGGTCCTATGTTTAGTTCTTTGTTACTTAAAATAGCACCTGGTATTTGTACTTCTTCACAAAACAATGCACACTTATCAGGCAAACCTTTCCCTGACATTCTTCCTGATTGACTAGGGTTGATAACTACTTCGAATCTATTGGCATACGCTGGACCTTCATCGCCTAGCGTTGCAATATACTCTTTAATGTTTTTCATTGCCATTTTTATACCTTAATGCCCATTGATTGTTTTCTTGTTCTTTCTGGTTTTTCCATTGTTTCTTTGTATACAAATCTATTTGAAGCACCAACAAAATTTTGTACAGGTAAAAATATAGCAGATTTCCAATTATTAGGATTTACTTCTATTAAAGGACCTGTTACATTTACTGCTAAATATTTCTTAACAGAGTTTCTAACTTCTGGAAATCTAGAAAAATTATTTACAATACTCCATCTAGATTTTAGTGTACTCTTATCTGTTAATTGATTATCTAATGCAGGCAATAACTTATCTAATAAATTAGCTCTAAGTGTAGGTGCTAAATAATGTAAGTTTATACCACTAAATCCTCCTGGTATTGTGTCTATCAATACAACTAAAGGAACAGTATCATAATAAGGTAAGTCTGCTTTCCATTTAGGATCGTATGTAAACAAGTACATTTTACCAGGGTCTACACTCTTAGCTTCTTTACCTAAGTCTGTCTGCTGTGCTTCTATAAATGTGTTTACTCCTCTTGCATAATTACGAACAGCACGAACATACCATTGAACCGAACGGTCCATGTTATTTCCAGCTGCTGTGCGTATGTCTGCAAATGGTGTAGCCATGTAAGTATTTATACTAGATACCCAATTCTTTTTCGGTAACTATCTTAAATTCCATGCCTTGTGCTTTACAAAAATCCTGTGCTGCTTTCCATTTGGCACCGTTTACTGCGTATTGAGCTACCTCTTGCAGATACTTCTTTGTCTTACGCTTGCCTAACGGCGGAGATTTTGTAAATCTTTCTGGTTTTACTTCTATTAAATACTTCTTTAACTTGTTTTCTTCTTGTACTTCTATATAAAAATCCACCATATATCTGTGTACTTTATTGTCTAATGGACTACGATAGGGTATTGCAATCTCTTCTGATACCCAACCTTTGATAGAATTACTACGATCACACCAGTTCATAAACTTTAATTCGTAGCTAGATCGATAGGTTATAGCAGTGAAGTCGCCAAGATACTTCGTTGGATTCTTAGGAATAAACTTTCCTTTGTATATTTCTTTGGCATAAACCATATAAATAAGAATATTAAAGTAGTTATTTATATTCGAGGAACAAATGCAATATCCACAAAATTTATACAACGATACATTTCCGAATGGTATATCTTTTGAAATACTTGCCAAAAAATCTACTGCAAAGAAATTTAATCAAGGTTTTTCAGAACTAAGTGATTCAGAAAGAGAAAGTTTAGGCAATCAAAATAGAGCGAATTCGGACAATTATGAAAGTATAAAAACACAAGCATTCACAGCAGGTGGTGCAGCAGGTGGTTATGGATTAAATAAAATCGTAGGTGGAGACAATCAATCAGGATTTGCCAAAACAGTCTCAGCTGTAGTAGGTGGTACCATAGGTTATGGAGCATCTAAAATGACAGGCGGTAATCAGGAAATTGTAAAATTAACAGGAGGTATAGATCTTTTTGTACCTCAGTCTATTGTTACAGCATACAGCGCCAATTGGGACGAAGTAGACTTAGGACCTATAGCAGGTAAAGTAGCAACAGGAGGAGGTTCTATAACAGATATATTAGCGTCTGGAGGAGAGACAGTAGAACTATTAGGAAGAGGAGCGGCAGCAGCAGCGGCAAATATACCAGCAGCAGTAGGTGTTGGAGATGTAAATTTAGGAGATGTTTTTGAAGCTACAAGTAAAAAAGTAGGAAACCCATACAAAGAACAATTATTTAAATCTATGGGCTTTAGGCAGTTTTCATTCTCATACACATTCTCTCCAAGGAATCAAACAGAAACAAACTCTGTAAATGATATCATACAAACATTCAAAGCAAACATGCACCCTGATGTATCTCCTGATGGCATGTTTTTAATTTATCCTTCAGAGTTTAGAATTGCATTTAAACATAAAGGCGCAGTAAACACAACACTACCTAAGATATCTAACTGTGCTTTAAAAAATGTAAAAGTAGCATATGGTCCTGATGGTATGTTTAATACATTCCAAGGAACAAAAGGACAGGCATCTGAGATAACAATGGAATTACAATTTGTTGAACTAGAAACTCTTACAAGAGAGAAAGTGGAGGATGGCTTCTAATGTATTTTGAATCAATGCCTAAAATAAAATATCCTTGGAAAGACAAGGATGGAAAACAACACCAAGCTATTGTGCCTGATATATTTAGAAGGATACAATTAGATAAATTTTTTAACAACAGATTAGTCTTAGAAGATTATGTTGTAGAAGATACAGATTCACCAGAAGTCGTAGCACACAAATACTATGGCAATTCCGAATATCATTGGATAGTATTAATGTCTAATAATATTACAAACCCTAGAACTGAATGGCCAAAAAGTTATCAAGATTTAGTTAAATATGTAGATGACAAATATGGCTCTGGTAATTCTACTTCGGTACATCATTACGAAGACAAAACAACAGGACTGGTTGTAGATTGGGACGCAGCAAAAGTAGCTTCTGGAGAGTATTTGGAAATTACAAACTTTGTTTATGAGAACGACCTTAACGACAAAAAGAAACAAATATTTTTATTAAACAAAAGATATGTAAGAGATATAATACAGCAGTTCAAACAATTGGTTAAATAATATGGAAGAAACTCTAGTCAAGCCTGGTGATATCCAATGTGATGCACTTTCTATAACAACACATAAAGGCGAAACAATTGAACTTAAAGCAGATGCCATGGTGGGGCATGAAGGGTTTTTTGCTGAGGTAAACATATACGAGGATATCTGGAACAAATTTGTTACAGGAGATATTGTTTTAAGGGACGCAGCTAACATGATGACAGACGGTCCTATTGTAGGAGGGGAAACTCTTACAATGAAATGGAGAACAAATACATTTCCAGGGGACATGCAAAGCACCATTGATAGGCAGTTTATAGTATTTGGTGTATACAATAGAACATTAAACAACGACAGAGAACAACTTTATATTTTAAAATTTTGTTCTATAGAAGCATACAACAATCAAGCACAAATTACAGGACAAAGATACCAGGGTAAAACAGATGAACTGGTTCTAAAAATTTATGAGGAGTACATACAAGCAGGCAGACCAGGACTAACAGGACAAGCATCACCTGGACTTTTTATATATGACACACCTCACGCTTCTTCTATAAATTTTGTTGCCAATCAATGGACACCGTTTCAATGTTTAGATTGGATGACACGATATACACAAGGCTCTAAAAATATAGGTTCAGATTTTATTTTCTTTGAATCACATAAATCTTTTTATTACACTTCAATACAAGAACTAATTGAATCTCAGAAAGATGCTCCCTTCGAAGAATACATATATGAAATGTCAGGTGCTGAGATAGAGCATAGAGCAAGCGGTAATTACAGAGGTATACAACTACCTAAAAAGTATTGTACAATAGATAGATTTGTAATACCGAGGTCCTTTGATAGCTTTGATGGACAGGATACAGGGTATTATGCACAACAAGGCAGAGCATACGATTTATATAGTAAGGAAAGAGTAGTAAACAAATTAGATGTAAACAAAGATTTTGATAAATTTAAACATTCAGAAGACAATGCTCCTATACCAGAACAAATACTTAGAAATCCTCTATCAGTTCAAACTTTTAGAGCGTTACATAGTATGAACAATGTAACACAAGCATTTAATATTCCTGGCGGTGCAGTAGGTAATAATGATTTGGATAATGTTCCTGCTAATATGTTATTCAGAGATAATTATTTTAATTCATTTAAAGATTATGCTTTTGAAATAGATGTACCTGGTAGAACAGATATACAAGCAGGAGACTTAATACAAGTTCTATATCCTTCTACAATGTCCAAAGGAGAGGGTGCAACTTATGATGATATTTTTGATAAAAAATTAACAGGTAAATACTTAATTACAGCAATTAGACATAAAATAGATACAGCAGGACATGTAATGAAAATGGAAATTGTTAAAAATAGTATACCAGTACCGGCGGTTTAGATATGAAGATGGAAAATTATTTTAATTTAAAACAAGCAGATTGGGTTTGGTGGGTAGGTGTAATTGAAGCTAGGGGAGATGTTTCTTTAACCGGTAGATATCAAGTTAGAATCTTTGGTTATCATACTGATGATGTAGAAGTATTACCTACAAAAGATTTACCTTATGCTACTTGTGTTCAACCTGTTACAAGTGCAAGTACCTCAGGTATAATGGAAACACCTAATCTACTACCTGGTTCAACAGTAGTAGGTTTCTTTGCAGATGGTAAAGAAGGACAAATGCCTATTATCATGGGTTCAATAGCAGGTAAGCCAGCACCCGGCGGAGGCCCTGGACAGGAAGACGCATTTAATGACCCTAACAAAAAATATCCTAGAGGTATGTGGGAAGACACACCTGAAGGATATGCAGGTGTAGGTGAACCTGATATATCTAAACTAGCAAGAGATGGAGACGCAGAAGGACATTATAGTCTTATTACAAAAAGAGCAGAAAGAGAAATAGATGTTAGAACAGCATCTGCACCTTCGTTACAAGACGATAAAATATTTGACGACAAAGAAAATGTAGATTACGAAGGACAAATGTGGGAAGAGCCACATGCCAGAGCACAAGGTCCATACAAAACATTTGAAAAGAAAGAATTTGAACCTAAGTATTGGGACGCATTAGCAGACTTACAAGCAGGAGGCACAGGCGCTCCTAAAGAACCTGGCACTTATACATCATTATATCCTTTTAATAAAGTTAAAGAAACAGAAGCAGGATTTACAGAAGAGTTTGATAATACAGGTAAGGCAGAAAGATATGCTATGTATCATCCTAATGGCAATTTTGTAGAACACCAAACAGACGGAACAAAGGTTGAAAAAATAAAAGGCGATGATTACGAGATTGTTGTAAAGGATAAAAATGTTCTTATAAGAGGTTCTTGTAATGTAACAGTTATGGGCGATTGTAAAATGCTAGTCCAAGGAGACAAATACGAGGAAGTAGAAGGAGATTATTTCCTTACAATATTTGGAGACAGAATTACAAAAATTAATGGTAACGATATGAAGTCTGTTATTACAGATCAAAACTATTCTATTGGAGGTAATAGAGCAGTTCGTGTATCATTAGATGACTCTTCTGAGATTATAGGTAATCAAACTCAGAAGGTTGTAAAAGATAAAACAGAAACAGTAACAGGTAGAGTCACAGAAGACTTTACTAAACAACATAACACAAAAGTAGGATTGACGAGAGGTGTTAAGGTTGCAGAGTCCTATCAAATATTGGTAGGTGAAAACTTTAGAACAGGTGTTGGTGGTATTTACGAAGTAGGTTCCCAAGGCAATATGATAATGGAAACAAAATCAGATATGGATGTAGATGCAGCAGGTACAATGACTATAGATGCACCTACAATGTCTATAGATGGACCTGCAGGAAATATTACATCTAATGATGTGACATTACATACACATACACACCCAACGACGTCAATGGATACTGGTACAGGTGCTAACTCAGGTGCTAAGAACGATTCCGATGCACCTAATGCACCAAGTTAAATAGGAGGATAAAATGAGTTGCGGACCAAGCAAAGCACTAAGGGAAGTAGCAGGACAAATAGATCAGTTGAATGAGGCATTTGACGCTGCCATAGAATCTTCTCCTTTAGGTAAATTACAATCTATCAAAGAAGAGGCAGTAGCAGAATTAAATGGCCTAATGGATAAATTAGAAACAGCTATACCTGCCACAGCATTTGATTTAGCAGATAAACTATTTGATGATTTGCCTTTGGGAGATCAAATGAAAGAAGTAGCAGGCTTACTAGCATTAGGCTACTTACAAAAAGATGCTGTAGAAGCTAAATTAGATATAATGAAAAGAAAATACGGAAATCTAGATGGCGTGGATATTGATAATGTAGCAGATTTGTTAAGAAGTGGTGCAGCGGATATAGATGATTTATGTAAATTACTACCCAATGCAGAAACACAAGGTGTCAATCTTGTTGTAAAAGGAATACCTACATCTTTTCCTGATGTAGATCCTGTAGCAATGATAAGAAAAGGCGAATTGCCACCCTTACCTGATGTAGGTAAAGTATTCTTAGACACTAATGTTGTTGCCAAAGATCAAGCTGATGATTTTTTAAATTTAGAACTGCCTAACTTCAGTCTTTAGTTATAAATACTATTATGGCTATACTAAAAAGAAAACAAGCTAGGATATATAAGGACATAGATCTGTCCTTTGAAGCAAATAGTATAACAGGCGACATCAACAAAAAATTAGATGTTGCTGCTGTAAAACAGTCTATGAAAAATTTAGTTATGACTAATACTTACGAACGGCCTTTTAATCCCGATCTATCCTCAGAATTGAGGGCACTATTATTTGAAAATGTGGAAATTACAACAGCAAATAACATAAAAACAAATTTAGAGTTTCTATTTAAGAACTTTGAACCAAGAGCTAGAATAGAAAATATAGAGTGTAATGCTCAACCAGATTTAAATACATACGATGTCTCAATTTTGTTTACAGTAATAGGTATAAATCAGCCAGAAGAATTAACAGTTAAATTAGAGAGATTACGATAATGGCACAATTAAATTTATCAGAATTAGACTTTAATGAAATAAAAGCAAATTTAAAAACATTTCTAAAGTCTCAGTCTGAATTTTCAGATTACAATTTTGAAGGTTCAGGTATGGCAGTATTGGTTGATTTGTTAGCATACAATACACATTACAATGGTATGTTGGCACACCTATTGGCTAATGAAAACTTTATAGACACAGCAATAAAAAGAGAGTCTGTAGTTTCTATAGCAAAGGCATTAGGTTATACACCAAGATCTTATTTGGGTGCTAGTGCTACAGTTACAGTAACAGTTCAACCTCCAACATCTTTTACAGCTACAAATCTCACACTAAGCAGAGATACAATTTTTACAAGTTCTATTAATGGCTCTTCTTATAAATTCCAACCAGAAGAAGATGTTACAGTAGCAGCTCAGGTTGTAGACGGTGTTACAAAATTTATTTTTACAGATTTAAAAGTAAAAGAAGGAACAAGAGTAGTTAATCAATTTCAAGTAACACCAGCAAAACCTCAGGGTCCTTATGTAATACCTAATGAGGAAGTAGATATTTCTACAGTTAGAGTAAGAGTACAGGAATCATTAACAGATACATCTATTACAACTTGGACTAAATCTAGTTCATTATTAGATATCAAGAGAGATTCCAGAGTGTATTGGTGTGAAGAAGGAATAGATGGACTATCACAATTAAGATTTGGAGATGGTGTAATAGGACAAAAATTAGCTACGGATAATATTATAATTATAGATTACATAGCAAGTAGCGGGGCAACACCTAACGGAGCTAAAACATTCAACTGTCAAGATATAGTCTCAACCTCAGGAGAGGTTGTTACAGTTACAACATCAAGTCCTGCATCGGGCGGTTCAATACAAGAAACAGTAGACGAGATTAGATTTAATGCACCTCGTTACAATGCTACAAGAGATAGAGCAGTTACAGAGTCTGATTACAAAACATTAATTTTACAGAGTAATCCTAACATACAATCTGTTTCTGTGTGGGGAGGAGAAAAGAACGATCCGCCTATATATGGTAAAGTATTCATATCACTAAATCCTGTAGAAGGACAAATTATTACAGAACAAGATAAGGACAATATTAAAAACAGTATTATTGATCCTAAAACTCCTGTTGCTATACAACCTGAATTCGTAGATCCAGAGTATATACATATCTCTCTACAAGTAAATACTGTATACAATCCTAAAGAAACAACACTTACAAAAGGTGAAGTAGAAGCAGCAGTATTAGCACAAATAGATAATTACTTTACACAAAGTCTAAACAAACTAAATAAAAGTTTTTATTATAGTAGGTTACATGATAGAATCAATTCTAATGTTCCTGCTATTATTTCTACTAACCTTAGATTAGGTTTACAAAAAAGAGTCAAACCAGAATTAAATAAAGACTTTAACTATACAACTAGATTCAACCAAAAATTACAACCAAGAGAATTAACAAGTTCATTCTTCAATGTAACGATTTCAGGGTCTACACAAAAAGCTCAACTCAAAGATGTTCCTAACGCAGATGTAGTGGCACCTTTGTATAGTGGTAAAGGAGTGGTGAATGCTGTGGACCCTGAAGGCACAACTATTGGAGCAGTAGGAACAATAGACTACGATTCAGGAGCAGTAGAGATTCCTGCTATGTTGGTTACAAGTTTATATGGTAACGAGGCAAATTTAAGAATAAATGTAAAACCACATGAGAGTGTAAAAGATATTACAACACAGGCATTGGTTAGAACTTCGGATAGTCAAACATACGCAGTTATAGCTAAACCTTCTAGAAATACGGTGTTGGTAAAAGATGATAGTATTTTGAATTCTACAATTAATACACAATCAGGTGTTAGGATAACGGCTAGTAAAGAAGTAGAAGAAGTCTAATGACAGATTATATTCCATCATTTTATAGATATGTAACATCTATAACGATAGACAACGCAGGTACAGGTTATAATAATGTACCTACAGTTACTCTATCTGGTGGTGGAGGCACAGGTGCAACGGCAACTGCTAGTGTTTTTAATGGTGCAATTACAGCAATTACAATTACAAATCAAGGAACAGGTTATACATCTTCTCCTACAGTTACAATCACACCCAACACATTAGACACAACAGCAACAGGTGCAGCTGCTACAGCTGTCTTAGATACAGCGGCACAATCATCAGCAATAGAAACAACCAATACTAATTATTTAATTAGAGAACAAGTACCTGAATATATCAAAGCAGAGTATCCTATATTTGTAACTTTCTTAGAAAAGTATTACAAGTTTTTAGACGAACAATATAAAGAACCTAACAATTACACTTCTGATGTAGACTTTGCTAACGAAACATTCTTAGATAAATGGAGAGGAGCATTAGTATCAGACTTTCCTAAGAGTGTACAATTAGATAAATCTTTCTTTTACAGAAGAGCAAAAGACTTTTACGAATCTAAAGGTAGTAGAAGATCTATTGAGGCATGGTTTAGAATACTATTTAATGAAAATGTAGATATTTCTTATCCTTATCAATATGTTCTAAAACCTTCTGATGGTATCTACAATGTAGAAAAAGCAATTAAAATACAAGAAGCAGTACATGGAAGTGGCAGTCTCGAGCCTTTAGATTTAGAAGGTAAGAAAATAGATTTAAGATATAAAGAAACTGTAGGTACTGTTACAGTTACAAAAACTACCAATGCTAGTGTAAGAAGAGTAGAAAAGAACACATATCAAACAAATGGTTTGACACTACAAAGATACGAACTTATATTATCTTTTGATGACGCTGAGGAAATTGTACAAGGACCAGGAGCTGGAGCTACATTTACAGCAACAGTAAGTGGTGGAGCTATTACAAGCGTTGCAGTAGATAATGGAGGCTCAGGTTACAACGCAGCACCAACAGTACAAGTATTTCCAGCATCAGGAGATACTATTACAACAACTGCACAATTATCAGCTCGTGTTGCTAATGGTGCTATAACTTCTATTGTAGTAGACAATGGAGGTGCTGGATATGACAATGCACCTAATATAGAATTAGACATTACACCTGTTGAATCTTATGTAGTAGATGACGGTGCTGGAAACTCAGCCGAAGATATATATGGTTATCTTGTTAGAGTATTAACTAATGTAGCATTTAAATCTTATACAGGTTCAGAGGCAGATGCAGGATTTAAGATAGGGCAAATATTTGCCATTAACGAAACAGGAGATGATGGTAAGGCATACGCAGTTTCAGGTTATTTTGCTGAGGACTATACATTCGTTGGAGGTTCCAATGATGCCTTTATTAGAATAACAGCTGTTACAAGTGCGGGGCTACCTTCGGCATTCACAGTAATTAATCCTGGTTCTACATTCTTAAATGACACAGCAGATATTCTTATAACATCTCCTAAGGGAGAATCGTGTACAATTACATTAACAACAGGTTATCTCTTCGAGTACGAAGGCAAATGGAAAAACGACCAAGGTAAATTATCTGATGTTAATGTAATCGCAGACAATAAGAGATATCAACCTTATTCGTATGTAGTTAAATCTGGTATAGCACAATCCACCTGGGATAGATCTCTAAGAGATACAGTACACCCTGCAGGTATGGAAGTGTTTGGAGATTTAATTATTCAAAGTGAGGTTCTATACTTACCAACATTTAGTATAGAATCTACAGGGTATACATTCTTTGTATTCGACGCAGACGACGAAGCTATTACAAGCGAGGTTGTCGTATTTGATCTTAGTCTGATTAAAACAGAAACACCTGATGCGTCAGAACAACATGCAATAGCGTTTACACAAGGAACACATACCGAGTCAGTACTCTCCACAGATCAAGGAAGTAATCCTTATTGTGTACCTGGGTATTGGAATGATGATAATGATGGTATATCATCAGACAACTATAATATTGGAGACGAACAATTTATTAAAGCTATCTCCAAACCATTCACAGAAGTATTATCAATAAATGATAGTATTACAGAGAGTGATATAGATATATCATTCGTTAGAACATTTATAGAAACAAGAAATGCGTCAGATTCTATCAACTCATTTGCTATAGAAAAAGTATTTGATGATGGATTCAACAATGTTTATTGGACACCTGAACATGGCTCTGGAGCTTACACATCAGATTTAGATAACTTAGGTAACAAAATCTATTATGTAGGTACAAGAATAGCAGGTGTTACAGTAACAGAAAATGCAGTAGTAGAGAGGATTAGAAGTATTATAGATCCTAATACAACTGTTTCTGTAACAGAAGTTGCAGTAGTAAATACTCAATTTAATAGATCACTTAGTACACCAGCAATAGCACAAGATAGTCCAGGAAAAGCATTTGAGAAAACAATCGAATCTATTTTCCCAACTTTCGAGCAGTTAGTTACGAGTTCAGATACTCCGGCTAAAACTGCAAGTAAAGCAATTTCAGATACTAAATCAGCAACAGAGGCATTTATATATGCTCTAGGTCTGGTAGCTACTGATACAGCGACTACATCTACTTCTGAGGTACTACAAATTAATAAAGCAGTTTCGGATACAAAATCTGCGTCCGAGGCTATAGACAGTATAAATACAAGTAAAGGAATAACTGAAACGCAAAACGCGGCAGAATCCTTAGCAGGCTCACTAGGTAAAGTATCAACTGATAGTGGATCTGCTACAGATACAGGTATTGGGTCAATGCAAGATTATGTAGACCCAACATATCTTTCCGAGGATTATGTAGGGCTCGGTTGGAACTTTACATAACGATAAACATATTAGGAGAATAAAATGTTTAAAAATGATAACTCAAAAGCTACAGGTAAGCTTACAGTTGAAATCAAAAACGATAAAG
>MDTG01340625.1_pt1 | contig 18247 bp, 20 predicted proteins | sample 811421 | NCBI WGS metagenome assembly MDTG01 (sample SAMN05326645, study PRJNA326480) | marine metagenome | isolation source: seawater | place: Pacific Ocean: South East | collected 2011 | reverse complement strand
TCCCAGGTATATTTCTTTACACTTTTTAAAGAATTATTTTTTAAATATTTGTATTTTTTTAAATCTTTAAATACTTCAAAAATTTTTTTAATCCAAATTTGAGGTTTATCATTTGGAATTAATATAGAATTATAATTATTTTTTAAAATATGAGAGTAAACATTCATTCTTGAGGCCAAAATAATTTTACCACTAGCAAGATATTCAAATAACTTTAGAGGTGACATGTATTTCCCGGTATCCAAATTATTTGATCTTACACTTACATTTTTGAGATATGGCATTATTAAAACATTATATTTACTCATAGTTTCAGGTATTTTATTATATTTTAAATGATCAAAAAATTTCAAATTTTTTTGTTTTTTGAGATAACTTAATTTTGAATTTAGTAACTTTATATCTCCAAAAATATGAAAGTTTATATTTTTTAACTTTGGTGAAATATCTTCAATTATTTCTAATCCTTTACCCGCTGTAAGGCTTCCAAAATATGCACAAGTATTTTTAATAATGTTTTTATTTTTAAATTTAAATAAATCTAAATTCACAGCATCATCCAATATTAAATACTCTTTTTTTTTAAAATTAAAGTAATTTAGTAAATATTTATTAATTAAAATATATTTTAAAAATTTCTTTTTTTGAGTATTCTGAAATAAGAAAAAAAAAATTTTTGTAAAACTTTTTAATTCATGATGTATTTCAAGATAGTTAAAAATGTTATTATTTGCTAAAATTAAACTACTAATTACACTTCTTGAAATTATAAATAATTTTTGTTTTTTATTCTTAATAATTCTTAAACAAATTTTACCAAATAAAATTCGACTAAAAAAATTTAATTCTTTTTTAAATGAAAAAATTGATTTAATTTCAAAATTATAATCTATTCCATATTCTTTTTTAATTTTCTTTAACAAACTTGTATGAACATAAGGAACAAGTAAAACAACTTTTTTTTTTGCTTTTGCTAATGCATTACACATTTGAAAAACATGCACAGCATAAGCTGATCTACTTGGTAAATTGATTTCTGCAATATAATAATATTTCATTTTGGATTTATAATATTTACTATTTATATGATAAACTTTTGTATAAAAAATATAAAATTTTTAAAATATTCTGATGAAACTAGATCAATTGGCTATATTAATTGTGACTTTTAAAAGTGACGAAATCTTGGGTGATTTATTAATCAAACTTCAAAAATTTAATGTTGTAATTATTGAAAATTCAAACAACGAAAATTTCAGAGAAATAGTTACCAAGAAACATCCTAATGTAAAATGTATTTTAACTAATTCAAATATTGGATTTGGTTCTGCTCTTAATATAGCTTTTGATAAATTTAAATTTCAAAATTACTTAATTTTAAACCCAGATATAAGAATTTCAGAGGAGGAAATAATTAACATTTATTCAAGAGCAACCTCAGATACAAATATTGATGTTATTGCACCATCTACCCTTAGTGAAAATAATAAGCTTACAAAAAGACATGGGTTCTTTAAACTAAGTAAAAAAGAGGCATCAAAATTTAAAGATCTAATTAAAGTAGATTATGTTAGCGGTCATGCATTTTTAATAAAAAAGCATGTACTTGATGTCTCTGGAAAATTCGATGAAAATTTTTTTTTAAATTTTGAGGAACATGATTTATTTTTTAGGATTAAAAAAAATAAATTTAATGTTTTTGTGATGAAAAATTGTTTTGCTACTCACTATGAGGGTAAATCAGCAAACTCTAAATTTCTAAAAGAAATGACCCTTTCCTCAAAATGGCATTACGGTTGGGGATTTTTCTTTTTTTTTAATAAACATTACAGTAAATTTTTTGCTTTTATATTTTCATTAAATTATTTCATAAATTCTTTTATAAAATTCTGTTTTTTTCATTTCAAAAAAGAAGATTTTAAAAAAAAATTAATGCTATACACAATGAAAGGTATGTTAGCTGCATTTAGAAATAAAAAATCTTATTTTAGGCCAAAAATATAAATTTAACCCCATACATATTTTTTTATTTTTTCTTTTTCTTGAAATTCAGCTTTATCAAAAAGTCTTGAAAATTTATCTGAAATAATCAGTTTATGTTGATTTTCACAAGCATAAGTCTGGCTTAAATTCCATTTATTTTCGTCAAATTTTTTACCATCAGAGTTTATAACAAAAATGTTAAATTTTTTTTTTTTAAAAAAGTTTGTCATACCTTTTCTACCACTCTCATTGATCCAGGTACCTATTTTTTTATATTTAAATTTAGTATTTAAATCTAAACTTAAAAAATTTTTTGAGGAAATCATAAAACAATTTGATCTAATATGTGGATTTGGGAATAATGGAAAATATAAAAAATTGCTTAAAGCATATAAATAAGATTTAAAATTATTTTTTGTATGCACTCCGTTTAAAGCGCTATTAACCATACTTTCAAATGATCCAGCTGGACCCAACAAAGTATTTTCTTCATAATTATTTACAAAATATGATAACCATTTATTTTTAACCGGATAACTGTGGCAATTCATAAAAAAAATTACTTTATCTTTATATTTTTCTGAAATTCTTTTGTATGATCCCCAATCAAAGTCATTAAAATCTTTGTTATCTAAATATTTAATATAATTGACTAATTTTAATTCTTTATACTCAAATATTTGATCATCTTTTTTAAAATTTTTGAAACAGATTAATAATTCATGCTTTTCACCTGAGTTGTAATTTGTGTAATGATTTAGAAAATCAATGAGGTATTCTCTTTTATCATATATTGAAATAAGATAGACTACTAAAATATTTTTCATAAAATATTTAAATGAATTCATCCTTACCTATAATTTGTAGAGTATGCAAATCAAAAAATAATAAATTATAGTTTCAAGCCAAAAATTATGAATTTAAATCTAATGAATTATTTCATTATTTATATTGTAATGATTGCAAAAGTATTTCATTAAGTAAAATTTTAAATAACATAATAAACTATCATTCTTATTTAGGTAAAATTTTATCTTATTTCATGTCTTATGTTGAGTTTTTACTTAATAAAACCGCTCAAATTACAATTATATTAAAAAAATAAGCCATATATTCACAATACAATTATTGCTTTCACTTTAATTTATTAAAAAGGTATATAATTTTCAAAAATACAATGAAAAAAATTTATATTTGTAAAATTAAGGAATTTGAAAAAAAAGATTATTTTATTGAATGGTTTGAAGAACTTAAAGATGAAATAATAATTTTTCTTGATAAAAATAAAAAAATCAAAGCGTTTTCGTCTATTTGCCCACATTTTGGTGGAGAGCTTATTTTTGATAAAAAAAATGAATTTTTAAAATGTAAATGGCACAATTGGAAGTTTGATATTGAAAGCGGGGCATGCCTGACCCACAAAATACCCACTAAATTAAAAGAATATAATATTGAAATTGAACCAAAAAAATTAAAATCATATGATATTATGTCTGAAGATAATAATCTATATCTAGTAAAAAATGACTAAAATTATTGATGTTACAGTTAAAAGAGTTGTTGAATGTTCAAGAGAGGTAGCGTGGTGGAACTATTGGGATCATGAGCATCTAGATGTAGTTCATAAAGGATATAAATCCTCTGATATACTTTATGAAAAAAAAAATGTACTTTTTAGAGAAGACTATATTCAGCTTCCAATATTTAGTTTTATCAAAGTAAAAACACCTGTTTTCATGGTTCAAGAAAATGAAAATAAACTTTATGTGTATGCTATTCAATTTGGTATTACCTCAAAAACAACCATTAAAATAAATGAAATTAATGAGGAAAAATGTGAAATTGAAATGAACTATAAATTTCTTTTAAAAGGAATACAAAAAATTTTAGGGCCAATTTTAAAGAAGATGATTTATAAATGGAATTATCAGGTTTGGATTGAAGATTTACCTTTAAAAATTAGAAGACAAAAAATTGTTAAATTAAATTTTAAAGATTTTAAAGGTTTGCCCGATGATATCGAAGAAAGGAGTTATAATGGTAAAATTAAATTTTCATTACCTATTCCAAGGCTTAAAAACTCTAAGAGAGATCAAAACCCACTTAATAATAGATTTGATTTATAAATAACAGTTTTTTGGTAAAATTATCACCTTGTTCTTATGTTGATAAGAATATGGTAGATTTATAAAGTACATTTTGTCATCTATTCTAATTTTTTTATTATTTAATCTTAAAAAAGGAAAATTTTCTCTACTTGCAATTAAAATTGTATTATTTTTTTCTAAATTATTAATAATAACATTAAACTCTTCTGGATCAAAATGTGACCATAACGCATTATAGTAAACATTTTGCCAGCCTTTATCTTTATTTTCATACCAAGGTAAAAGCTGCGTTACTTTAAAATGTTTTCTTAAAATTACAGCATATAATCCAGCCTCAGATAAATTTGCTGCGTGCTTTATTTTACATTTACTTTTAATATTAATTAAATTTTTATCTAAAAATATTAAATGGCTCCATAATTGTTCACTCCACTTTTGACCTTTGAAATAATCAAAGTAATCATTTTTATAATTTTCGTCTTTTTTATATTTATAAACATATAAAGAATTATTTGTGGTCTTAAAAAACTCAAACCCAGATAGTGAAGCTAAGAAAATAAATGAGATCAAAATGATCTTGTTTTCTTTATCTTTTATAATTGAAATCAAATAAAACAAAGGAATTAAAGATAACATTATACTACATGCAAATTTAAAAACGGCCACACTATGCAAGGTTTGAAATAACAAAATTAAACTTGTTAACGAAATAAATCCCATTTTTAAGTATACTAGTCGATAATTTTTTGTAATAAAAACTTTGGCAAACAAAATCAATAAAAAGCAGATATTAAATACTATTAGTGATAAAAATATGAACCAGTATGGCTCCGTATAAAAGCGGTTAAAAGCATAATTAGGCAATACTTTAAAAAATGACATCAGTAAATCACTCAAGCTCATTCTATAAATATCTTCCATAAAAACTCTTGGTAAATCTCTATAAATTAACCATTCAGAATAAATATTGTTTATTTTTAAATAAAAAATAAAAATTATTAAAGGTATTAAATAAAAACTTATTTTTAATATTATTGATTTATAATCAATTTTTTTTTTAATAATAAGTGACAAAAAAATTTGTGAAAATAATATAAAAATAGAAGGAATAAAAAAACTTTCACTGAATAAACAAGCAATACTCAAAATTATTGGTAAATAGATTTTATATTTCTCATCTAAAAAATAAAAACTAAATAAGTAAATATTTACTAAGAAAAATAAATAATAAGTGTGCCAAGGGTATTCTGCATAGGGATGTGTAAAAAATAATATTAAAGAGGCTATAATTGCATAAAAAATATTCGTAATTTTGAAAATGAAAAATGAAATAATAAAAATTGATAAAGCATATAAGAGAGATGAAGTTCCAAATACATAAATGAAGTTATTCTCAAAAATTTTTAATGTAAAAGCATCTAGTAGTGTAGTTAAAATTCCGTAATGAACAAAAACCTCTTTATAAAATTTTTGATTTAAATTTACACCCTCAGATGGGAACAAAATTGACCCCCAGTGATGTCCATCAAAACTAAATGAAGCTTGCTCTATTGAACCAGTAATAGATAAATATGGAATTATAAATAATAATAAAAAACTAAATTTACCTAATTTATTCAATTTTTTCCTATTTCTTCGTTTATTTCTTCAAAAATTGGACCATATTTAATTATAATTTTTTTTAAATTATCCTTGTAAAAAATGTAATCTTCATCTTTCATTTGTTTATTTGCAAAACTCTCTAACTTTTTATTGAATTGATTAAAAAGAAAAACTTCAAATTTTTTCGAGTTTATAAGATTATTAACTTCAGATTTGACAATATTTAAACCAAGCTTCGATACTATAATCAGTCCAAACGTAATTAAAATAAATATAAAAATAGTTTTTTTATAAAAATTAAGATTATTCATTTAAAAGTATATATATCTAAAAATTATAATTTTAAACTAATAAAAAATTTTTAGTTAAATAATTATTTAATCTTAAAGAAAGTTGTAATATTGAAAGTGTAGGATTTGCGTGTCCACCTGAGGGGAAAACAGAGCTTCCAACTATAAATAAATTTTTAGATCCATGAACTTTTAAATTTTTATCTGTAACTGAAGTTTTTGAATTTTCTCCCATAATTGTACCACCCATATGGTGATATCCTGCTTCTGAAATATATTTACTTCCTTCCTCAAATAAAAAACTATTTCCAGAAACTCTTCCTAAGTCATTTTCAATTAAATAAGATCCTATTTCTTCCACTAAAACTTTAGCTGTTTTTCTTACTAATTCAGACTTTTTATATATTAATTTTGGCAACGGGTTATTAAACTTATCTTTTTTATCAGATAAAGAAACTCTATTAGAAAATTCTGGATCTTGTTCCCATGAAGAATAGATTGTTGCCCCACAAGAATTTTTTTTCTTTATCAATTTTAGAAATTCATTAGATAATTTAGGAGCAATACACATTAAATTTCTAACAATATTTTTCCAGTCATCATTAGTTCTGTCGTGTGTAACTATCCATGTACATGAATTCAATATTTCTTTTCTCTTAATTAATTCTTTTGTTGGTGCTACACTATATGCATCAGATGCATTACCAGCATTAAACATATTAACAAAATGATTGAGAGATGTATTTAGTTTCTGTTTTAATTTTTTTTTATCTACAAAAGCTTTTCCAAGAATGTTAAAAGGATGTTCATACCAATAATTTCCAATCGGCATTTCTTGATTAAAAAGTTTTTTATTTTTATTTTGTTCTAAGAGTAAGATTCTCGAATTTTCTATACCACCAGCAGCAAGTACAAATATTTTTCCTTTTAGGGTTATTTTTTTTTTTATTGTTTCAGAAAATATATTTACTTTAGAAATCTCAAAATTATCACCTTCAAAGTCAACCATAGGAGAATTTAAAAATAATTTTATATATTTTGATTTTTCAATATTTTCATAATATTTATCTCCATATCTAACTTCAGAAAGTTGAAATTCTATTAATTTCAGATAATCACTCATTTGCTCTTCTCTGAAAGAATTTTTTATTTCTAAAAATTTTGTTGCTTCATTTAAATATGGGTCTAAATCTTTTTTTAAAATTGGCCATTTACCAAAATCATAATCGTCTAAAGGTCTACAAGTTCCACCCCAATGTCCCATTGTACCACCAAACATTCTTAATCTAGTAAGATCTATGGGCCTGGGAAATTCTTTTGTAGCTTCTCCTTTATAATAATTTTGTGACTCCTCAGAATAATATCTTTCCCCTGCCTCAATAACTGCAACATTAAATTTTTTTTCCTCTAATTTTAAAGCTAATGTGAGTCCTGCTGGACCCGAACCAATAATTATTATGTCAAATAATGAACTTGAATGCTTTTCGAAATCTTCAACTATCATTATGAGTCATCCTTTGACAAAATCCAGTAAAAATTCTTAGACTTTTTCACAACTGTTTTTTTTGTTTTAATTTTAATTTTAAAATTAAAAAAAAGTGTAATCAAAGGTAGTGATAATAAAGTTTTTATAAATAATCTTTTCTTCATTTTCTTATAACTGAAAGAATTACTTTATAAATTACAAATATCAATTTAAAATAGACATAAATAAATTCTTTTAATTTACCAAAAATAGAATTTGTAAAGAAGTTATCATATATTTTAATTGTACTATTTACCTTTTGTTTCTTAATACCACGAGATTTATCAAACAAAAGAAAGGCAATTAAAAATCTATTCTTTTTAGTTAAATTTTTTGTACCTCGATGCCATAAAAAATGATTTCTCACTAACAAATCACCAAAAGATAATGTTAATTTTTTATATTTTTTTTTTTGAATTAAAAATTTCCAATATTTAATGTTTTTTTTATGAGAATTTTTTATTATTTCAGTAGGTCCTGATTTTAAATCTACGTCTGAGGTTGCAATACTAACTAATATCATTTTATCATTAAATCCTCCATCTGTATGAAAGTGTTGGTTATGACCATTAGGTAAACACAAGTTTCCACCAAAAATAACATCAAATGAACTTAAAGATTTGCCAGTAATATCTTTTATTATTTTTTTTAATCCCTTCTTTTTTAAAAAATTAAAGATTACTGGACCATATCTTCCTGGATCAACATTGAGATTGCCTATAAGTGCACCTCCTAGTTTTTTAAATTCCGACTTCTTAATTTCTTTATCTAAATCTAAATAAAATTTATTAACAATATTTTTAAAAATTTTTTGTTTAGAACAAAAATTTTTAATTTTTACATAGCCATTTGACTCAAAATTTCTTTTTAATTGGCGCATTTAAATTTTAAATTTATTTTTTCTAAAATCATTAATACAATTTTTTTTATAATTAATTTTTCTAGTAGTGTATTTTTTTTTACTATAAGCAATAATTACAACACTTTTATTAATTATTTGAATTTTACAAAATAAATCTTCTAAATAAGAAATAATTAAAGAAATTTTAAATTTATCTAAAATTATTGCTAAATTATTTTTTAAAATTTTACTATCATTTAATAATTTTTCGTATGTAATACTTAAAAAATTTCCATAGTATAATGACTTACTATCTAAAAAATTTTTTTTGACTTCTTTCTTAATGTATTCCAAGCATTTATCGTCTAACTTTATATCTAAAATCAAATCACCATCTTTTCTTATTAGATCTATCATATGTTTAATTGCAATTTTTTTTTTTTTAGAGCTTTTGATCCAATGAAGTGTATTAGTCGACACAACTATATCCGCAATACCTTGGCCGATTTGTTTTTTTTCAGTAATATCTTTAACTATTCCAGTTGGTTGTTTCTTATTGAATATACTTAAACCACTTTTTACAAGTTCATACTCTTTATCCACACCAATGTAATGACAATTTTTAAAGTATGGTAACATTTTAAAAGCCTCAGAAGCTATATCAAAGCCAATTTTATATCTTTTAAGAGAAAGGTTTTTTTTTAAAAACCTGTATAAAAATTTCTTAGATGGTCTTATAGTATACATATTAGTTTCGTAATTTTATTTAAGATGAATTTATATTTTTTCAATTAAAAAAGATAAAACATATATGATAAAAATGTTCATAAAAAGCATTTATTAAATGATAAAGTCAAATATTGTAATATTTTGTTATAACAGGCCAAGACATCTAAAAAAACTATTTAATAGCTTAGATAAAATTAAAGATAGAAAATTTTATATAATATCAGATGGCCCTAAAAATAATAATGATAATTACTTTATAAATCAAGTAAGAAACCAAATTAAAGTCTCTAATTTAAATTTTAAAAAAAAAAAATTATTTAATAAAAATATAGGTGTCAGGAAAATTTTTGGATTAGGTTTAAAATGGATTTTCAAATTTGAAAAACAAATAATAATTTTAGAGGATGATATAATTCCTTCACAATCATTTTTTAGATTTTGTGACAAAATGTTATTTAAATACAAAAATAAAAAAAAAATCTCTCAAATAACTGGTTGTAATATTAATGATAGATTAACCAGAAAACTTAACCATAGCTATTTTTTTTCAAAATATTCAAATATTTGGGGATGGGCTACTTGGAAAGATAGATGGAAAGACTACGACAATAATTTTAATAAGCTTAATTTTTTAATTAATAGTAAAAATTTTGAAAGATCTTGTTTAAATACTAATGAATTTAAACATTGGAAAAAATATTTTTATATTCATAAAAAAGATAGAAAAATTGGAACCTGGGATTATGCCTGGACATATACAAATTTTTTAAAACAAAGATTATCAATTGTTCCAAAAATGAATCTGATTAAGAATATAGGTTATGATAATGCTACAGGAAAAAATCCTAATAAACTTAAAAAACTTAAAGCGAAAAGTATAAATGAAAAAATTAAACATCCAAAAATAATTAAACAAAATTTAACTTATGATTTGTATTCATCAATAAATATATATTCTATTCCAAAAACTCTAATAAGAATTAAAAAGAAATTTGAATTATTAATTAAAAAAATTATTTAAATTATTAAATTTTTTTGATTAAATAATTTCCAAGTCTTAAAGCAAGTGCACAAATAGTAAGGGTTGGATTAACAGAACCAGATGTTGGAAATACTGACGATGAGCAACAATAAATATTTTTCAAACCATTAAATTTTAAATTTTTGTTTACCAGTTTTGGAAAAATTAATCCACCCATGTGATGGGATGCTGTGCTCATGTTTATTTTTTTAAAAGTCATATGTTTTTCTAATTTTGGATTAGTACTAAAATAACTGTATATTTTTTCTAAAAGAATATTCATTGTTTTAATTTCTGTTTTAGAGATGTTAAAATTAACTTTTGGTTTCAGTTTTTTGTTTAATATAATTTTATTTTTTTTATTTGGTTCCATCTCAAAAAAACATCTTATTGAATAAATATCTTTTTCTACATTGCCCCCAAAGAAATTAATAACTCTTCTTTTGTATCCATTTATTTTTTCAAATCTTACGTAAGTATTAAGTAAATTTTTTTTGAACTGCTCATTTTTTTTTAAAGAAATTCCATAATATGATATTCCATCTTTATTTGATTTTAACTCTAATTCTCTAAGAAATTTTTTTTTGGGATATTTTAATATTCCTACATTTAATTTAGGATGATCCATAAAAAACTTTCCAACATATCTTTTATTTTTTAACTTTTTTAGAAATTGTTTTCTTAATGATCTTAAAATTAATGTAACCGACTCTATTCCACCGTTGCATAAAATTAATTTTTTTGCTTCTTTTTTTAAAAATCTATTAAAATACAAATTTACTAAATTATTTTGTTCATCAATAAAATCTATTTTACAATTAATAATAATATCAAAATCTGGATTTTTATAATATTCACTAAAATTTTTTGGAATTTTTGGAGAGAAAAAGAATCTACTTGTAAATGGTATTTTGAAATTTAATTTAGTTTTTTTTATTTTATTAAAATTAAAATCATATTTTTCATCTATTTTAGAATAATAAGAATTTAATTCCTTAATGTCTAATGGCCAAAATATTTTTTTTTTTTTAAACCACGATCTATTCATTTCAAATTCTTCGAAATACGAGCTAATTTGAGACCAATCTAAACTTGTGCCTCCTACGGCAAAAGTTCTTGAACTTTTAAGGATTTTTAGTTTTTTTGATAAAATAGATTCATATTTTTTAAAATCAAAATTACCTTTTTCTATAACTAAAATTTTTTTTTTCTTTTTTACTAAAAAATCAATTAAAATTGTGGCTGAAGGTCCTGTTCCAACAATTATATAATCATAATTTAAAAAATTTATGTTATTAAAAATTTTTTTTTTATCTTTGAGAAAATTATAAATCATTATCAAGAATTAATTTCAAATTATTGATCAAAAATTTAGACGAGTTATTTTTAATCCAATTTAAATCTATAAAAAATAAATTTTTAAAATTACCTTCATAATTAATTTCATCAATCATTGTAAAGTTATGATCTTCGTAAATTGGCCAATTATATTTTATTACTGGCCAAAATAAATTTTCTTTTTTTTTTTTTAAAATAAAATGGAAGACCATAATGAAAACCAGAAATTCTCTCATAATCAAAATCTGGTATTTCAATATTTTCAAATTTTATTATAGTTTCATATATCTTTTTAATTTTTTTTTTTAATTTTTCATTTCTTTTATTAAAGTTTTTAATATTCTCACTTGCAATAACACTGGCAAGTGGATGCATTCTTAACTTAAGATTACTTGAAACTCCTGCATAATTTTTGCTATAAATATTTTTAGAGTGACCGGGATGATGTTGATCTATCATTTTCTCATATAATTCTAATTTATTTGTAAGAATATAACCCCCTTCTCCACCACTAATTGCTTTCTGCCCTTGAATACTGACGAAAGTAATATCTGAATATTCATTCAGATATTTACCTTTGTACATAAGCCCTTGGGTATGACTGCAATCAAAAATTAGTTTAGTATTTGGACTCATCAAACTTTGTAATTTTGTAAAATCACAAAAAAAACCAAATGGGTGAGTAATAATAATTAGTTTATAATCCAAATTATTTTTTGAGGCGTTGCAAATAGGTTGAAAATTTTTATCAACTTCAAAAAAATCAATTTTTAAGTTTAAATTTTTAACTATATTTATTACTGATGGAAATGTCATTCTAGATAACAAAACATTTGATCCTTTTTCTAAATTTAGAGATAAAATTGATGCATAAAATGCTGCTGTTCCACTAGAAAATGTTAAAGAGAATTTAGAGTTATATTCCTTACTAATTTTTTTTTCAAAACCTTTTAAATAATTTGGATATTTAGAAATCTTTCCTACAAGCACATACGTAAAAACTTTGATTGCTGAAGAAAAGTTTAAATTTATAACCTTATAAAAAAATTTATATATATAATTAAACATCAAAAAAAATTTGTTTTAGTTGAAAATACATTTAAGATTGTAGTATTAATGAATTTATTTATGAGAATAATACATAAAATTTTTAAAAAAGCCATTTTCTTGCTTTATGCACTAATAAATCAGATTAATTTTCATTTTAAATTAAAAACAATTGATATATTTTTAAATAAAATAAGGATTTCATTACTTAAAATTTGTGGTTCCAAAATTGGAGAGAATTCATCTATTCACCCAAACGTGATGATTTATAATCCAGAAAATTTAATAATTGGCAACAATTCAAATATTGGTTCTAATAGTGAAATATTTAATTATTCAAAAATTACTATTGGAGATAACGTGGATATTGGAACGCAGTTTTACATAAATACAAACAATCACTCTACCGAAGATCAAAACAGACCATTAGCTTATCAAGGAGGAACTTCAAAAGATATAATTTTGGGTTCAGATATTTGGATTGGTGCAAGAGTTACAATTTTATCTAATGTAAAAATAGAAGATAGAATCGTTATTGCGGCTGGCTCTGTAGTAAATAAAGATCTTAAAACTGGCTTCATGTATGCTGGTGTTCCTGCAATAGCAAAAAAGAAATTAAATAATTAATTAATGAAGATTTTTGATTTTTTAAATGAAGTAAAATTTTATTTAAAAATTTTTATAAAAAAAAAAACCTTAAATAGAATAACAAGTAATGTAAAAATTAAATATGAAAATGTCTGGGGTAAAAGTAGGACTATACTTGAGAATTGTAATGATGAAAATAAATGGATAAAACGAGATCAAAATTTTAGAATATCGAATTATAAAGGTAATCTGAGATATAAAAATTTTGATTTTATAGAGTATAACATAAATAAAATTAACGATATTGTAAGAAATGAATTTTCAGGAGTGAAAAGTATTACAGAATTTGGATCTGGCCTTGGGAAAAACTTAATTCGTTTAAAAAAAATTTTACCTCAAATTAAATATTATGGATACGAGCTTACTGAATCAGGGGTTGAAATTTCAAATTTAGCCTCCAAAAAATTTAATTTGGATATTGAATATTCTCAGCTTGATTTTGTAAATGATGACGAAACAAAATTTATTTTTCCAAAATCAAATTTAGGTGTAACATTATTTGCTCTTGAACAAATTCCAGACGAAAAAAGTATTAAATTAGGAATTGAAAATATTTTAAAATTTGTAACACATGGTTCAATTCATATAGAACCTGTATTGGAAAATTATCCTGACAATATTCATGGCTATTTTTGTAAAAAATATCATAGAAATCATGATTATTTAAAAAATTTTGAAGAAATTATTTCTAAAATCAAAAATATTAGTTATAAAAAAATTGTATTGAATTGTTCTGGTAACCCTTTTATGTATCCTTCACTCTATATAATAAAAAAACATAATTATGAAAATTAGCAGGTGCCGATCTTGTGGCTCTAAAAATATAAAAAAAGCTTTTTCTTTAAATATTCAGTTTTTAACAGGTGTTTTTCCAAAAACTAAAAAAGATAAAATCTCAAAAGGAAAATTGGATCTTGTGTTTTGTCAAAAATGTACTCTGCTACAATTAAATCATTCTTTTAATCCAAACGAAATGTATGGAAAAAATTATGGATATATGTCTTCCTTAAATGCATCAATGGCCGACCATTTAAAAAATAAAATTCCTTATTTTAAAAAATTTATCAATTTAAAAAACAATGATTTAGTAATAGATATTGGTTCAAATGATGGAACATTCTTGTCTTTTTTTAATAAAAAATTAAATTTAGTAGGTGTAGACCCAACTATCTCTAAATTTAAAAAATATTACAAGAAGCACATAAAACTAATACCTGATTTCTTCTCACATGAAAAAATTATTAAAAAAATTGGTAAAAAAAAAGCAAAATTAATTACATCCATTGCTATGTTTTATGATTTAGAAAACCCAGTAAAATTTGCAAGAGACATTTATGAAACTTTATCTGATGAAGGAATATGGCATTTGGAACAAAGCTATCTTCCCTCTATGATAAAAAATTTTTCTTATGATACAATTTGTCATGAACATATTGAATATTACTCACTCAAATCAATCAAATATATTATTGAAAAAGCAAATTTAAAAATTTTGGATGTTAAGTTTAACAATATTAATGGGGGAAGTTTCTCACTAACAGTAGCTAAAAAAAATTCTAAACTAATTCCTAATAAAAATATTATTAATTGGCTACTGTATCGTGAAAAACTCTCTGAAATAAATAAATTAAAAACCTATAAAAAATTTTTTTTAGAAATTAATAAAAATAAAAAACTTCTTAAAAATCTTTTAATGAAATTAAAAAAAGACAAAAAGAAAGTGGCTGGTTATGGAGCATCTACAAAAGGTAATGTAATTTTACAATATTGTAATATTAATTCAAAATTGATTTCTAACATCTATGAAGTAAATAAATTCAAATTTAACAGATATACACCCGGAACAAATATAAAAATAATTTCTGAAAAAAAAATTATGAAAAAAAAACCAGATTACCTCCTAGTATTACCTTGGCATTTTAGAGATTTTATTTTAAATAAAGAAAAAAAATATTTGTCTAGTGGTGGAAAATTGATTTTCCCACTTCCAGAAATTGAAATTATATAATTAAATATTAATTTTATATTTTTTTAAAATTTTTTTTCCAACTTTAAAAGAGCTAAAATCAACAATATCATCAGTTTCAATACTAATTTTAAATTTCTCTTCTAATGAGGAAATTAATGACATGTGACCAATTGAGTCCCACTCAGGGATCTCATTATATTTTAATTTATCATTAACAATTTTTTCTTTAATATTTAGAGACTCTACGAAAGCTGATTTATATATTTTTAAGCTCATTAGAAACTTCTAGTACTATATTTGCTTCATCTAATCCATAATTTTTTTGTAAATATGAATGATCGCCACCTTTTTCATAATAGTCATTAACACCATAAGATATTAGCTTAGGCGAGCCTACTGTTTTTGACATTACTTCTGAAATACTAGAACTCAAACCACCAATTATATTATGCTCTTCTATACTCAAAAATAATTTTGTTTTTTTTGACTCTTCATTGATTATATCAACATCTATCGGCTTTATTGTATGAACATTTATTACGCTCGCACTAATTTTTTGGTCATTCAAAATTGAAGCTACGTTTAAAGCTTTATGTACCATGTTGCCTGTAGCATAAATAGTCACATCTTCTCCATCTCTTAATTTAATAGCTTTACCAATTTCAAATTTATAATCACTATTATAAATAGGAGGATTATTAGAACCACCAGTCAATCTAATGTAAACACTTTCATGATGATTAGCTGCTGCATAAACACATTTTGCAGTTTCTCCACAATCTGCAGGAAAGAGTATTGTTATATTCGGTATAGATCTTAGAACACCAATATCCTCAATGCTGCAGTGCGTAAAACCTAAACTACCCAGAACTAAACCACTTGCCAGTCCAACCATAACTACTTTTTCCTTCATATATCCAAGGTTAACTTTTATTTGCTCACAACACCTTAAGGTCTGAAAAGGAGAAAAAGTGGTTGTGAAAACATTAAATCCCTCACTTGAAAGTCCACTTGCAACACCAATTAAATTTTGCTCTGCTATACCTATCTCTACAAAATTGTCTGGATAAGTCTTTCGAAATCTATCTAGACCAGCAGAAGTTGAAACATCGGCCGTTAATACCATTAATTTTTTATTTTCTTTGACCAACTCTAGAGCCACTAAACCAAAAGTTGCTCTAGAGCCTATAGATGAATAAGTTTTTATCAATTTTTCATTAAGTATCATTTTTTCTTCTCAATAAATGCTATAGAATCATTATAATTTTTTTCTGTAAGGACAGAGTGGTGCCATTTATTATCATTTTTAAATAAATTAATTTTATTTCCTTTTACTGTTTTAGCTAAAACAAGTAATGGTTTAGTTGTTTTTTCTTTTTTAGTAAAAATCTTATTTAAATTTTTAATATCATGTCCATCAACCTCTTTTACATTCCACCCAAAAGATTTCCATTTTTGTTTAAGATTATTATTTGTTAAAATTTCTTTCAATGATCCTGTTTGTTGAAAATTATTATTATCTATAATTGCAATTATATTATTTAACTTCAAATGAGGTACAAGCATAGCAGACTCCCAAATCATACCCTCATTACATTCTCCATCTCCAATTATTACAAAAACTTTTTTATTTATTTTTTTTTTCTTTAAACCAACAGCAACACCAGTTCCTAATGATAAACCCATACCTAAACTGCCTGTAGAAAAATCTATACCAATTTTTCTATTTTTTATAGGATGTCCCAATAAATCACTTCCTGACTCCTCAAATGTATCCAAAATTTTTTTTTTAATAAAGCCACTTTGATATAAAGCCCCATAAAGTGCTAAACAAGCGTGTCCCTTGCTCAATATAATTCTATTTCTATTTGAACTTTTAGTTTCAGGTTTTTTGAAATAATTACAAAATATAACTGAAATTATTTCTGATAAAGATAAAGCTCCACCTATATGTGCACTTTTTGAAGATGCAACTTTAGCCATATACAAAATATTTTTTTTTAAATTCTTAGAATAACTTTCTATTTCTGAAGTTTTATTCATAATCAAAAGGTTTTAAAATAACTCTTCTTCAAAAAGTCCACCATCAACTTTTAAATTATGTCCATTTATATATGATGATTGATCTGAAGCTAAAAAAACTGTTGCATTAGCTACATCTTCTGGTGTTCCTAATTTTTGAGATGCGACTCTTTTTAGTGTTTTTAAAATCATTTCACTTGAAGTAAAGTTTTTTAACATTTTTGTATTGATAAGTCCTGGTGAGATTAAATTTACTCTAATTCCCAATCTACTGACTTCTTTAACAAGTGTTTTAGTTGCTATATTCATTGCAGCTTTACTTGATGAATAAATAAATCTCCCTTTATTTCCCTCTAATGCAGATGATGATGAAAGATTAATTATGTTACTATTTTTATTTTTTGGCATTTTTTTAATTACCAACTGAGTAAATAATATTGTATTAAAAAAATTAACATCAAAAATCTCCATCATTTTTTTTTTTGTTGTCATTTGGAATAATGAATTTTCAAGTGTTCCTGCATTATTAACTAGGATGTCAATTTTTCTCGTAGAATTTTCAATTTTTTTAAAACAATCTTTTAATGAATTTTCATTTGCTAGGTCTAATTGAAAAATTTTAATATCTGATTTAAATTTTTTTGAAAATAAATTTGCTTTCTTAACGAAACTTTTATCAATTTTCCTTACGCAAGCAATAATATCACTTCCATTCTCTGCAAATTTTTCTAATATTTTTTGACCAATACCACCATTACATCCTGTAATTATTGATGTTTTTTTCTTCAATAGTTTCATCTAATTAATAAATTCTAAACAAAATCTTCTTTAGAAAAAATATCTTGAGCTAATGCTGGCTTAAAAATTGTTTGTCCACTTTTCGTCATAAATTTATTTATAAATTCTTTATCCTCACCAGCTAGACATAGATCGCTGTGATTTCTAAAATGTTTAATTCTAAATCCAAAATCAACAATTTCCTTTAATGATTTCTCAAAGATATTTCCTATTTTAATATGTACGTAAGGACAAACTAATACATCTCCTATTGGTGTTATATAAAGTCTGTTAACTGTTGTGCACCCTAAAATTTTTTCATGATTCTTATCAAATGGGTTCCATAC